>Ga0256832_1000414_pt1 | contig 26882 bp, 28 predicted proteins | sample 134614metaG_FD_190534 | JGI IMG/M metagenome (GOLD analysis project Ga0256832, IMG submission 190534) | Hydrothermal vent microbial communities from Lau Basin, Pacific Ocean - 134-614 | ecosystem: Environmental > Aquatic > Marine > Hydrothermal vents | place: Pacific Ocean: Lau Basin | collected... | reverse complement strand
CGACGTGAAATGCAGCCATGGCACCACCGTGGGCCAGCTGGACCCCCAGCAGCTGTTCTACCTGCGCACCCGGGGTATTGAAGAAAAACAGGCCGTACATATGTTATGTGAAGGCTATGCCGGGGAAGTCATAGACCATATACAGCTTCCCGCCCTGCGGGAACAGGTCAGTGACAGAATGCGCCTGGCCCTGGAACGGATATGAACGACAAGGCACAGCTGAAGTCGGCGGTCATCGATGCCCTGAGAAACATCCACGACCCGGAGATCCCGGTCAATATCTACGACCTCGGGCTAATCTACGACATCGACGTGGACGACGACGGCAGGGCCGCCATCCGCATGACGCTGACAGCGCCTGCCTGCCCCGTGGCGGGCATCCTGCCAGGCCAGGTGGAACAGGCCGCGAAAGCCGTGGAAGGCATCAGCGATGCCACCGTGGAACTGGTCTGGGATCCCCCCTGGAGCCAGGAGCGCATGAGCGAGGAAGCCCGATTGCAGCTCGGGATGCTTTGACGGGATGTATGGCCGGGGTCGGAGTCAAATGGGAAGGATGTTGGAAAAATCCTCTGGCATGAAGCAGTTTGGTCCCGGTCCTGGTGGCAGTTGGGTGGAATTTGACTCCGACCCCTTTCTACACCCAACACTTCCCCGTACCCGGGAGAAAGAGTTTTGGAAGCAGTAGCCACGTGAACAGGAGAAAGAACATGAGCATCCAACTGACAGAAAACGCCGCCACCCATGTGAAAAAGATGCTGGCGGAAAAAGAAGGCGCTATGGGCCTGCGTCTGGGCACCAAGGAAGCAGGCTGTACGGGCTTTGCCTACGTGGTGGACTATACCGACGCCATCGGCAAAGACGACCAGGTCTTCGAAAGCCACGGCGTGAAAATCGTGGTGGACGCCGAAAGCCTGCCCCGCATCGACGGCCTGGTGGTGGACTTCGTGAAGAACAACCTCCTCAACGAAGGTTTCGAATTCCACAATCCCAACGTGAAGAATACCTGTGGCTGCGGGGAGTCCTTTGCCGTATGAGCATGAACCTGGACGAAATCGTCGATATCTTCGATATCCTCGGTGACTGGGAACAGCGGTACCAGTACCTGGTGGAACTGGGTGAGAAGCTGCCCCCCATGCCGGAAGAACTGAAGACCGAAGACAACAAGGTCAAGGGCTGCATGAGCCAGGTATGGGTCAGCGCCTACCGGGACGAGAAAGACCCCAGGCGTATCCATTTCCATGGCGATTGCGATACCAGCATCATCAAGGGGGTACTGGCCCTGCTCATCCAGCTGCTGGACGGCAGAACCGCGGAAGAAATCCAGCGACTCGACGTGGATGAATTCTTCACCCGCCTAAAGCTGGACGAGCACCTCTCGCCCAACCGTCATTTCGGCATCTATGCCTTGGTGGAGCTGATGAAGCAACAAGCGGCCGCCCTGGGTTAGTATATTCCCACGTACAGCGCCGTAATGTAATCCATCTGTCCCAGTATCTTGTCCAGGGAACGGGTCACCAGGGAGGGAATAAAGCGTCCGCCATTGAGCCTGAAGCTGATCTTGAAAGTGTTCCAGTCCTTTTCCACCTTTTTCAACGCCGCATTGATGTCTGAAGTGTTCTCCGGCGCTTTTTTCAGGGTATCCAAGGCTTCGCTGAACTCCTGTACCGCCTTGTCGTACTCCTGACCGTATTCCTCATTGTCCAGCCCCCAGGCCTTGAACACGTAAAACTTGGCAATGCGCTGTGACAGCATGCGCTGGCGGTCCGCGACGTTTATGAGCCTGCCCTTGCTGGTGCCCGCACGCTTCTCCAGCAAATGGGTAAGTTCGTCGGAAAACTTGAGCATCTTGTCCGCAATGGCGTTAACCTGAGGGGCCTGGCGGGTATTGGGGCGGGTCTTCACCAGCAGATTGTAGGCGAACCACAGGCGGTTGACCTTGCCAATGACCTTTTTTTCCTGCCGGGTTTCCACGAATCCATTCAGCTCCTGCAGGTTGTCGTCGAACTGCCTGATGGTTTCATCCATCTCCTTCACCGCGCTAAGCATCTTGCCCTGCCCCACCAGGGCATAGTCCTTTACCATGCGCTGACTGAGCATACGCTGCTGCCCCGCCTTACTGATAGCATCGCTCATGGTCAGGGCAGAAGCACCCAAGGGAAACATCAACAGCAAAACCAGCAGAAACAGGGAATGATTCTTCTTATATTGTTTGTCCAATGGAACAGTACCCGTTGTTTGAAAAGGCGCGATTCTACCAGCGCACCCACTCTTCTACCATCATTCAAGCAGGGGTTTTCCAAGGGACGCACAGATTTTCTTCCCGGCATCTGATCCTGGTCAAACACAATGGGGTTGCATGCCCCGCATTTTCAGCGGAGTCAACCACCGGGGGAGTAACGCGTTACCCACAATACCAACCCCCACAGGAGAACCAAGATGCACAAAACCAGACGAAACCGATATGCCCTGGCCTTGGCGGCCGCCACGCTGCTCATGGGCTGCAGCAGCATCACCACCGCTGAATACCAGCCCGCCATGGAAAAGGCCCTGGAAGCCCTGCTGGTCGCGGAACGCGCCCTGGAGAACGCAAGTCATGACAAAGGCGGTCACCGGGCCGAGGCGTTATGGCACGTAAGGGCGGCCATCAGGGAGACCCGCAAGGGCATACGCTACGACAACCGTCACTGACCTCAGCTGCGTGAACAGTCAGGAAGCAGGGCTTTCAGGAAACCGCAGTTCCAGCCTCAAGCCGCCGGCTTCCGATCGCCCGGCTTCCAGACTGCCTCCATACAGACCGATGATCTCCCGGGCCACAGCCAGGCCAATACCCTGGCCCGGGCTGTTCTCATCGGCCCGCTGTCCCCGCCGCAGCACCCTAGGCCATTCGTCGGGAAGAATGCCGGGGCCGTCATCCTCGATGACCAACCGCAGGCCTTGCTGGTTCCAGCCCCTTACGCCAACCCATGTATGCCCGTACTTGAAGGCATTCTCCAGGAGGTTGCCCAGCAGCTCCATGAGATCGGCCTCATCACCACGAAACAGGGCATTACTTTCCACATGATTTTCCACGCGCATGCCCTTTTCGGTATAGATTTTCTCCAGGGTAGCCACCAGCCTTTGAATCATGGGCGCCACTGGAACCGGAGCCACCAGGGTGGATCGGGCGGAGACCGCCGCCCGCCGCAATTGGTGCTGAACGATATGATCCAGGCGCTGCAGCTGCTCATCCGCGATGCGTCGTACGCGCTCAGAGGGCAAATTCTCGTCATGCACGACAGTCTTGAGATAAGCCATGGGCGTTTTCAGACTATGAGCCAGGTCATCCAGGCTTGTGCGGTAACGTTCCTGCACGGCGCGGGAATGGGCCATCAGGCTGTTGAGACTGGAAACCAGCCCCTGCAGCTCCGCCGGATACACGCCCTCCAGGCGCGAGCGCAGACCCTCGCGGATGTCTTCCAGATCCTTCTCCACCTGCCGCAACGGGCGCAGCCCCCAGCGCAGTATCATGCCCTGCGCCAGCAGCAGAACCACCGCCATGCCCCCCAGCCAGCTCCACAGACTCAAGCGAAAGGCCTGTATCTGCGTCTCGAAGGCAGCCGCGTCTTCAGCCACCACAAAAGTATAACGCCGGGTATTTCCCTGATCGTCTTCCCAGCCAATGCCCTGAGCATGAACAAAGAGCTGCTCCTTGCGGGCAAAGTAGGTCTTCCCGGGGAGCAGCATGTCAATGTTCGGCAACTTCAGGCCCAGCGTTGAAATCGAGCGCCAGAATATTTGGCCCCGACCTGCCAGCACCAGGGCGTAGAGGCCTGAATCCGGACTGGAAAAACGGGGTTCCGGAAGACTGTCCGGGAGCATCATGCCCCCCTGATCATCGACCTTTGCCGCCGCCAGCAGACCATAGACCACCGACTGCAACTTTTCTTTCTCGGCGCTCTCGGCGGCAACCCGGAATCCCTGTTCCAGAGCCACACCCCCCGCCAGCAGGAAACCCGCCAGCACCAGGGTCGCCGCCGCCAGCAGGCGGAAATGGATGGAATTCATGAGACGGGAGTCTTTTCCAGGCGGAAACGGTAACCCCGCCCCCGCAGCGTTTCTATGGGGTTCAGGCGGCCGTCCGGATCAAGCTTGCGACGCAGGCGGCTGAGCAGCACCTCCAGCACGTTACTGTCCCGATCATAATCCTGGTCGTAGATGTGTTCGGTCAGTTCCGTCTTGGATATCACCTCGCCCGCATGCAGAGCCAGGTATTCCAGCACTCGGTATTCATAGGCGGTCAGCTCCACGGCGCGGCCATTGACCATCACCTGCTGGGCCATGGTATCCAGCGCCAGTGGACCAAAGGAGAGTACGGGGCTGGCCCAGCCGCCGCTGCGCCGGAGCAAGGCATTCAGGCGCGCCAGCAGTTCCTCGAACTGGAACGGCTTGACCAGATAGTCGTCGGCGCCGGCCTCCAGGCCCTCCACCTTTTCCTCCCAGCGCCCCCGCGCGGTAAGAATGAGAATGGGAAAATTCCGTCCTTCCCTGCGCAGGCTGCGGATGATCTCCATGCCGGAAATATCCGGCAGTCCCAGATCGATGATGGCAATGTCCAGGGGCAATTCCCTGCCCAGATACAGCCCCTCGGTTCCATCTCCGGCTTTTGCCACCGCATACCCCTTGGCTTCGAGCTGGCGGGCCAGCTGCTCCAGGAGCGGCGCATCATCTTCGATCAACAGTAAATGCATGGCTAGCGCAGAATTTCACCGGTCAGCGGGTCGATACGCAGGCGTTTCACTACGCCGTCTGGCGTGAGCAGGCGCACCCGGTACTCCGAATCCATCTCCTGAACTGACAGAACGCGCCCATGGGTTGCTTCCCGCGCCCGGTTCACTGCTTCATCCAGACTGATGCCCCGGCGAAACGCCTTTTTTCTCATGGCCGACTCAGCCTTGTAGTGATGGTCACCTCTTGTTTCGCGGCCCTTCCCTCCCGCAACGGCAGACGACGACCACAGGCACAATCCCGCCAATAGCAGTATCAGACAAGCCTTGATGTGAACATTCATAACAACAACCTGCTAAGGATTTTCCGCATCCCTATATAACCCATGAATCTGCCTGCAATTATGCCAACAGACCGGGTTTCCTGGAGATAATACTGCTACAGCCAGGCTTAACCCATCCTGAACCTTCGCTTGTAATTTATATTAGCATTCAATAATATTCTAAAAGCATTGCCTGAACCGCAGTTTGTGTCGGCAACAATACCTGCTCTTTTCCTGTCGCATCATACATTCGAAGAGAGGGATAAAACATGAAACCTTCCTGCGGAGGACGTTATTCAATGAAAACGCTAAACAAGGCAATCACCCTCATCCTTTCTGTTTCCGGTTCCAGTGTATTTTCAGTCCCGGTACTGGCGCAACAAGGCTGCCAGCCGGGCAGTAGCACGAATCACCATGCACCTGCTCTCCCCGCCTGGGTAACGGAAAGACGCAATCACCCGTACCGTCCCATGGGGCAACCACCTGCCATGAATAACCCGCGGTATCCGGGGCTTCTACCCGCCTACGGTCCCTACCCCTACTATCCCGCTCCACCCTGGGGCGCCCCCTATGGCCAAAATTACGTGCCATGGAACGACGGCAGCTGGGGTCCGATGGACGGCCTGATGGATGGCAACAGCGACATGAGTTTTGCTTTCAACGGCAATATGTCGGGTCGCGGTCGCGGCAACGGCTATAACCGATGGATGGGTTCCTGGTGGGATACCCCCGTTCTGCCCTTGTTTTCCGCTACTCCAGCCGAGGAACAGGCGCCCGCCCAGGCAGTGAGCACGGACAGCGATCAAGATGGCGTGGACGATCTGTCAGACCTGTGCGCCAACACGCCGGCGGGAGTAAAGGTCAATGCCTTTGGCTGCCAGGACAGCGATGCCATGATTCTGCGCGGCGTCAACTTCCACACGGATTCCGACAAGCTCACCGATGATTCCATCGCCATCCTGGATCGGGTGGTCAATACCCTGAAAGCACATCCGGAAGTCAAACTGGAAGTCTCCGGTCATACCGACAGCCGTGGTGATGATGCCTATAACAAAAAACTGAGCGAACGCCGCGCCATCGCCGTGATGAAATATCTCGTGGACCACGGCGTCAAAGCCGATAACCTCATCGCCCGGGGCTATGGCGAAGAGCGCCCCATCGCCAGCAACGATACCCCGGAAGGCATGGCCAGGAACCGGCGGGTGGAACTAAATCGTTTGGACAAGTAGGTTACTGGCGGAATAGCAAGGGGTCGGAGTCAAATCAGGGGATGTTGTGTAAATCCTACCGCTTACGGTGATTTGACTCCGACCCCTTGCTATTATTTCTATCTTACAGAGACTGGATGGCCGCCTGGCAGAGGGTCAGCAGGGAGGCCGGGAAGATGCCGTAGTACAGCATGGCCAGGCCGTTCAAGGAAATGGCGATGCGCGCATCGGTTCCCGCCGTGATGGCCGCCTGGGAGATGGGTTTGTCGAAATACATGGCCTTGACCACCCGCAGGTAGTAGTAGGCGCCGATTACCGAGAAGAACACGGCCACCAGAGCCAGCCAGAGCATGCCGGCGTTGACCAGGGCGTCCAGCACGAACAGCTTGGCGAAGAAGCCGACCGTGGGCGGCACCCCGGCCATGGAGAACAGGATAAGCATCATCATCAGCGCCAGCCAGGGGCTGCGCTGGTTCAGACCCTTGAGGTCATGAATATACTCGGCTTCCACGCCCTTGCGACTGAGTATGGCCAGCAGGCCAAAGCCGCCCACGGCGGTGAGAGCGTAGATGATGGTGTAGAACATGGCAGAGGAATATCCCTTGCCCGCCCCGGCCAGCAGTCCCAGGAAAATGAAGCCTACGTGGGAGATGGTGGAATAGGCCAGCATGCGCTTGATGTTGTCCTGCACCAGGGCCACGATGTTGCCCAGGGCCAGGGACAGCACCGCCAGGATCATCAACATGCCCTGCCAGCCTTCCCAGCCCATGTCCGGTCCCAGACCACCCAGGCCCTGGGCGAGGATGCGCATGGCCATGGCGAAGGCGGCAATCTTGGGCACGCTGCCCAGGAAGGCGGTCACCACCACGGGCGCGCCCTGGTAAACATCCGGCGCCCACATGTGGAAAGGCACGGCGCCGAACTTGAAGGCAATGCCGATGAGGACGAACACCAGGCCGAAAGTGAGCACGGTCTTGTCCGTCTCGCCGCTGGCGACGGCCTTGGCCACGCCGGCGAAGTCCAGCATGCCGGTGCCGCCATAAATCATGGAGATGCCGTACAGCAGCATGCCGGAAGCCAAGGCGCCAAGCACGAAATATTTCATGGCCGCCTCGGAACCGCTTTTTGACTTGTTATCGAAGGCCACCAGGGCATAGAGACTCAAGGCCAGCAGTTCCAGGCCCAGGTAAAGGCTGAGGAAGCCGGCGGCGGACACCATGATCATCATGCCCAGGATGGCCATCATGCCCAGGATGTAGAACTCCCCCTTGAACAGCCCCCGCTCCAGCAGATAGGAGCGCGCATAAACGAAAGCGAAGATGCCCACGCTGAGAAGAGATATCTTGAGTACATCGCTCATGGCGTCACGCACATAGGCGCCGTACATCAGGGTCTGGCTGTGATCGCTGCCACTGGCCATGACGGCGGCAATGGTGGCCACCAGGGCCGCCAGGGACAGGCCATAGGTGAAAAAGCGCTTGGCCTGGTCCAGGAACAGGTCGACGATCAGAATCACGGCAATGGCCGACAGCAGCACGATTTCCGGCAGCAGGGGTAGCAATGTCGATGCGTTGTATTCCATCAGATCGAGACCTTAGAGTTTGGAGACGGCAATGTGGTTGACCAGGTTGGTGATGGACGCGTCCATGACCTTCACCAGGGGCTCGGGCCACAGGCCCAGAGCCAGCACGGCAAGGGTCAGGGAACCCAGCACCAGCACTTCGCGCTTGTTCACGTCCTGCAGGGCGGCGACACGGTCGTTGCCGACATCGCCAAAGACCACGCGCTTGACCATCCACAGGGTGTAGGCGGCGCCGATGATAAGGGTGGTGGCGGCCAGGAAGGCGAACCAGAAATCAGCACGGAAGCTGGCCAGAATGACCATGAACTCGCCCACGAAACCGGAGGTGCCCGGCAGGCCGGCATTGGCCATGGCGAAGAACACCATGAAGGCCGCGAACCAGGGCATGGTATTCACCACGCCGCCATAGTCGGCAATCTCGCGGCTGTGCATGCGGTCATAGAGCACACCCACGCACAGGAACATGGCGGCAGAGATGAAGCCGTGGGACACCATCTGCACCATGCCGCCCTGCACGCCCAGGATGGCGCCCGTTTGCACCTCGGGATTGGCGGCAATCATGAACACTATGAAGAAACCCAGGGTGACGAAGCCCATGTGGGCGATGGATGAATAGGCGATGAGCTTTTTCATGTCCTTCTGCACCAGGGCCACGAAGCCGATGTACACCACGGCAATGAGAGACATGGCGATGATCAGCCAGTCCAGATGGCTGCTGGCGTCCGGCGTGATGGGCAGACTGAAGCGCAGAAAGCCATAGCCACCGATCTTCAGCATGATGGCCGCCAGAATCACCGATCCCCCCGTGGGGGCTTCCACGTGGGCGTCAGGCAGCCAGGTATGCACGGGCCACATGGGCACCTTCACCGCAAAGGCGGCCAGGAAGGCCAGGAAGATGAGAATCTGTTCCGTCAAACCCAGTTTCAGGGTATGAAAACCCAGGATCTCCATGCTGCCGGACTGGAAGTACATGTACACCAGGGCCACCAGCATGAACACCGAGCCCAGGAAGGTATAGAGAAAAAACTTGATGGTGGCATACACCCGGTTCGGTCCGCCCCAGATGCCAATGATGAGGAACATGGGGATGAGCATGGCCTCCCAGAACACATAGAACAGCATGGCGTCCAGGGCGGCGAACACCCCCACCATGACCCCTTCCATGATGAGAAAGGCCGCCATGTACTGGGAAGGCTTGTACTGGATTACCTGCCAGCCGGCGATGACCACCAGGATGGTGATGAAGGTGGTGAGGAGGATCAGGGGCATGGAGATGCCGTCCACCCCCAGGTGATAGTTCACCTTGAAGCTCTCTATCCAGGGGATATTCTCCTCGAACTGCATGGCCGCCGTGGAGGCGTCAAAGCCCGTCCACAGGGGAATGCTGATGAGGAAGGTCAGCACCGCCACCGCCAGGGCCAGCCAGCGGCTCACGTTGGGCGCCTTGTCACCGCTGAACAGGACCAGCAGGCCGCCCAGGACAGGCAGCCAGATAATCGCACTCAAAATTGGCCAATCTGCACTCATTATCTTCTATCCAAATCCTTGTCAGCGAATCACGAACCAGTACACCAGGCCCAGCAGACCCAGGATCATGGCGATGGCATAGTGATACAAATAACCGCTCTGCAGCCAGCGCAGGGTCTGCCCCAGCAGGCCCACGCTGCGTGCCGAGCCGTTCACCGCGATACCGTCGATGACCGTGCGGTCACCAACGATCCACAGGCCCTTGCCCAGCAGCAGGCTGCCCTTGGCGAACACCGCCTGGTTGAACTCGTCGAAACCGTACTTGCGGGTGAGCAGGCCGTACAGCCAGTCGAAGCGTATGGCCAGGTTGCGGGCGATCTCCGGCTTGAGCATGTACACATAGAAGGCCGTGGCCAGGCCGCCCATGGCCAGCCAGAACGGCAGCGCCATGACGCCATGGCTGATGAAGCCGATCTGGTTGTGGTAATGCTCGCCGATCTCGCCCAGGGTGTCGTGGGCGGAGGCCACATGCAGCACGCCCTTGAAATAGTCGCCGAACAGCATGGGCTCGATGGTCATCCAGCCGATGACCACGGAAGGAATGGCCAGCAGCATCAGAGGCACGGTGACCACGGCGGGCGATTCCTTGATGTGCTCCTTCGCATGCTCGTCCCTGGGGCCTTCACCGTGGAAGACGATGAAATACAGGCGGAAGGAATACAGAGCAGTAACGAACACGCCGGCCACCAACAGCCAGTGGGCATAGCCCGCCCCGGCGATCTGCGCATGGCCCACGGCCTCGATGATGGCGTCCTTGGAGAAAAAGCCCGAGAAGCCGGGGAAGCCGATGAGGGCCAGGTTGCCCAGCAGGAAGGTGATCCAGGTGATCTTCATGTACTTGCGCACCCCGCCCATGTTTCGGATGTCCTGATCGTGGTGCATGCCGATGATGACGGAACCCGCCGCCAGGAATAGCAGGGCCTTGAAGAAGGCATGGGTCATGAGATGGAACAGGCCCGCGGCATAGGCCGAGGCTCCCAGAGCCGCCACCATGTAACCCAGCTGGGACAGGGTGGAATAGGCAATGACCCGCTTGATGTCGTTCTGCACGATGCCGATGAGCCCCATGAAGAAGGCCGTCGTGGCGCCGATGACCAGCACGAAGCTCAAGGCCGTCTCCGACAGCTCATACAGGGGCGACATGCGCGCCACCATGAAGATACCGGCGGTAACCATGGTGGCAGCGTGAATCAGGGCGGAGATGGGCGTGGGGCCTTCCATGGAATCCGGCAGCCACACATGCAGGGGAACCTGGGCCGACTTGCCCATGGCCCCGATGAACAACAGGATGCAGATCACCGTCATCAATGACCACTGGCTGCCGCCCCAGATGCCGATAGTCTCCCCGGCCTTGGCCGGCGCGGCATCGAATACCTGGGCGTAATCCAGGCTGCCGAAATACATGGCCACGGCGGCGATGCCCAGGATGAAACCGAAGTCCCCTACCCGGTTCACCAGGAAGGCTTTCATGTTGGCGAAGATGGCCGACTCCCTCTTGAAGTAGAAGCCGATGAGCAGGTAGGACACCAGGCCCACGGCCTCCCAGCCGAAGAACAGCTGCAGGAAGTTGTTGGACATGACCAGCATGAGCATGGAGAAGGTGAACAGGGCGATGTAGCTGAAGAAACGCTGGTAGCCCTCCTCGTGGGCCATGTAACCAATGGTGTAGATATGCACCATGAGGGAGACAAAGGTCACCACGGTAATCATCATGGCGGTGAGATTGTCCACCAGGAAACCCACATGCAGCTGCAGGCCGTCCACCACCATCCAGGTGTAGATATTCTCATTGAACACTGGCGCGCCCTGGAACACGTGCAGCCAGAACACATAGGCCGACAGGGCGAAGGACACGCCCACGCCCAGAATGGTGGCCCAGTGCGCGCCCGCCTTGCCAATCTGGTTGCGCAGCAGGCCGGCAATGACGGAACCGGCGAGGGGCGCCAGCACCAGGGCGAGATACAGGGTTTTCATGTCGATAGCAGGCATGGCGTCACCCCTTCATGGTGTCGAGGTCATCGACATCGATGGTGCGGCGGTTGCGGAACAGCACGATGAGTATGGCCAGGCCGATGGCCGCCTCCGCCGCCGCTACCGTGAGAATGAAGAACACGAACACCTGCCCCGTCACGTCTCCAAGAAAATGGGAGAAGGCCACGAAGTTGATGTTCACCGCCAGGAGCATCAGCTCGATGCACATGAGCAGCACGATGAGATTCTTGCGGTTGATGAAGATGCCGGCCACGCTGATGACGAACAGCAGGGCGCCGAGAATCAGATATTCAGACAGGGAAATCATCACCCCTTCTCCTCCGCCGCCATCTTGACGATCTTCAGGCGGTCTTTCTTCTTCACCATGTGCTGCTCGGTGACGTTCTGGCGCTTGGTCTGGGGCCGCTTGCGCAGGGTCAGGCTGATGGCGGCGACCATGGCCACCAGCAGGATTACCGCGGCGATCTCCAGGGCGTACAAATGCTGGGTGAACAGGGACAGGCCCAGTTCAGCCGTGTTGTTGTAATCCGCCGGAGCCGGCTCCGGGGCGGCGTATTTCGCCAGACCAAAATGCTTGGGGCCAAGGACCAGGGCCATTTCCATGAACATCACGGCGCCCACCAGGACGCCAAGGGGAAGATGCCGCACGAAACCGGCGCGCACCGTGGCCAGGTCGATGTCCAGCATCATGATGACGAACAGGAACAGCACCATCACCGCCCCCACGTACACCAACACCAGGGCGATAGCCAGGAATTCCGCCTCGGCAAGAACCCAGATGCCCGCCATGTTGAAGAACACCAGCACCAGGAACAGGGCCGAATGCACCGGGTTGCGCCGGGTCACCACCATCACCGCCGCACCCAGCAGGATGATCGCAAACATGTAGAACAGGAATTTCTCGAAGCTCATGTCTCTGTCACCGGTATTTCGCCTGGGCCGCGCGGTCTTCGGCCAGCTGCGCCTCGTACTTGTCGCCCATGGCCAGGAGTTTCTCCTTGGTCATGATGTAATTGCCCGCCGCCTTGTCCGTATCCTCGAAATGATACTCGTACAGGCGCGTCTCCACGATAGCATCCACGGGACAGGACTCCTCGCAGAAGCCACAGAAGATGCACTTGAACAAATCGATGTCATAGCGCGTAGTGCGCCGCGAGCCGTCCTCCCTGGGCGCCGCCTCGATGGTGATGGCATTGGCCGGGCATACGGCCTCGCACAACTTGCAGGCGATGCAGCGTTCTTCGCCATTGGGATAGCGGCGCTGGGCATGCAAGCCGCGGAAGCGCGGCGATACCGGGGCCTTTTCCTCGGGATAGTTCAGGGTGAACTTCTTGCGGAACAGGTACCGCCCGGTGACGCTCATGCCCTTGAACAATTCCAGCAGGAACAGGGAGCGGATGTAGTGAATCACGGTCTTCATGCTTCAGCTCCTCCTACTGGTACCAGGGACCGATGTCATAGACCTGCATGGCGCCCGCCACGAAGATCCAGACAATGGTGATGGGAATGAATATCTTCCAGCCCAGGCGCATGATCTGATCGTAGCGGTAGCGCGGAAAGGTGGCGCGGAACCACAGGAACAGGAACATGAACACAAAGGTCTTGGCCACCAGCCAGACGATGCCCGGCACCCAGGCGAACCAGGACTCCATGAAAGTACCCTGGAAAGGAGACAGCCAGCCGCCCAGGAACATCAGCGCCGTGAGGGCGGAAATCAGAATCATGTTGGCGTATTCCGCGAGGAAGAACACGGCGAAGGCCATGCCGGAATAATCCACGTGGAAACCGGCAACGATCTCCGACTCCCCTTCCGCCACGTCGAAGGGCGCGCGGTTGGTTTCGGCCACGCCGGAAATGAAATAGATCACGAACAGGGGCAGGAGGGGCAGCCAGTACCAGTGCCAGAAGCCGCCGGACTGACCTTCCACGATCTGCCCGAGATTCAGGCTGCCCGCCGCCACCAGCACCCCCACCAGGGCGAAGCCCATGGCGATTTCGTAAGAAACGATCTGCGCCGCGGAGCGGATGGAACCGAGAAAGGCGTACTTGGAGTTGGAAGCCCAGCCGGCAATGATGACGCCATAGACGCCGATGGAAGTCATGGCCAGCAGATAGAGCAGGCCCGCGTTGATGTCCGACAGCACCAGCCCCGTATCGAAGGGAAAAACCGCCCAGGCCGCCAGGGCCGGGCCGATGCTCAGCAAAGGCGCGATCAAGAACAGGGTCTTGTCCGCGTGGGTGGGCAGAACAATCTCCTTGAACATGAGTTTGAAGGCGTCGGCTATGGGCTGCAGCCAGCCTTTCGGCCCTACCCGGTTCGGCCCCAGGCGGATCTGCATGTAGCCAATGATCTTGCGCTCGGCGTAGGTGTAATAGGCCACCAGCACCATCAGGGGGGCCATGATGACCACGATCTTCAGGATGATCTGGATCCAGACCGGCAGCGATTCATAGATTCCGATAAGAAAATCCATCATGCCTTCTCCAGTGAAACCGCGCCGAAGCCTTCACCCAGCAGTTCACTGCCGGGAACCCCCGTGGGCATCCACACGCAGCCGCCGGGCACCCGCTCGTCCACTGCCAAGGGCAGGGTGATTTCGGCCTCTGCCTGCCTGAGCACCACGGAGTCGCCGTCCTCCAGGCCCAGGGCCTGGGCCAGGGCGGGATTCACCCGCAGGCCCGCCTTCCAGGCGTCGGGCGTGTGCTGCAGGGCCTGGGCCCGACGCACCAGCATGTCCGTGTTATAGATGGGCGTACCGCCGATGCGCTGCAGGTCGCTGCTGCCCAGAACAGGCGCGGGGGCGTCCCCTTCCGGCAGTCTGTTGTCCGGCTGGGCCTCGCCCATGGCCGCCTGCAACTCCTCGCGCACGTCCATCACGCTTTCCTGGTCGAAGCCTTCCACGTCCGCCAGATTGCCCAGGACGCGCAGCACCTTCCAGGCGGGCCGGGCCTCGCCCACGGGACGGGCGGCGCCATTGAAGGACTGCATATCCCCTTGCATGTTGACGAAGCTGCCCGCCGTCTCCAGGAAACTGGCCACGGGCAGCACCACGTCGGCCACGGCTTCCAGGCCGGAGCCCAGATGAGTACTCAGGGCCACCACCTTCGCATTGTCCAGCATGGCCATGGCGGCGGCGGGGTTGGCCATATCGGCCTCCGGCTCCAGATTCAACAGCAGGCAGGCATCCAGGCCCTGCGTAACCATGGCGCCACAAGACAGGCCGGATCCCAGACCCAGCATGGCAGCGCCGGTGCTGTTGGCGCCCTCGCCCGTGAAGCCCAGATCCAGACCCGCCGCCTCGGCGATGTTGGCCGCCAGGCGGCGCAGCAGGGTGAAATCGGTATGGGCCTGGGCGACGCTGCCCAGCAGCACCAGTCCCTGTTCCGCGCTCTTCAAAGCGTCGGCCATCCGCTGGTGGGCGTCACTGGCATCGGCACTGACACCAGCGGTATCCGCCCCCAGGGCACGGGCCAGGCCGGCCAGCTCGGCTACCATGCCGGAGGGCGCGCAGATGCGCTTGTCCGCCAGGTCGAAGTTGAAATCATAGTCCACAGGGTTGATGGTCATGACCCTGCCGCCCGCCAGGGCCGCCTTGCGCACCCGGTGGTTGAGCAGGGGCTGATCCTTGCGCAGCCAGGAACCGATGAGGAGCACGGCCTGATTTCTTTCTACCGCGGAGAGAGTCTGGCCCAGCCAGGGAACCGCGGGATCGGCGGCGCGGAAGTCCCCCTGGCGCAGGCGGTAATCAATATTGTCCGAGCCCAGCCCGGCAAGCAGCTTGCGGGCAAGATGCATCTCCTCCAGGGTGGCGCTGGGTGACACCAGGGCGCCCAGGCGCGCCTTGTCGGCGTCCTTGAGAATGCCGGCCGCTTCCAGCAGGGCTTCCTGCCACTCGGCTTCCACCAGCTTGCCATTCTTGCGCAGCAGGGGTTTTTCCAGGCGGTCTTCGCTGTACAAAGCCTGGTAGCTGAAGCGGTCCCGGTCGGACAGCCAGGTTTCGTTCACCGCCTCGTTTTCCCTGGGCACCACGCGCATCACCTGGTGATTGCGCACATGGACATGGATGTTGGAGCCCACACCGTCATGGGCGGCAATGCTGTCATGGGTGGTCAACTCCCAGGCCCGGGCCCGGTAGCGGAAAGGCTTGGAGGTCAGGGCGCCCACCGGACACAAATCGATGATGTTGCCGGACAGCTCGGAGCCCACGGTGTGCTCCACATAGACGCCGATCTTCATGTGCTCGCCCCGGCCCGTGGCGCCCATTTCCCGCACCCCGGCGATTTCGTCGCCGAAGCGCACACAGCGGGTGCAGTGGATGCAGCGGGTCATGTCCGTGGCGATGAGAGGCCCGATGTCGTCGCTCTTGACCACGCGCTTGCCTTCCACGAAGCGCGACAGGCCGCCGCCAAAGCCCATGGCCACGTCCTGCAGCTCACACTCCCCGCCCTGGTCGCAGATGGGACAGTCCAGGGGATGGTTGATGAGCAGGAACTCCATGGTGCCCTTCTGAGCCTGACGCGCCAGGGGCGAACAGGTCCAGGCTTTCATGCCATCGGCCACGGGGGTGGCGCAGGCCGGCAGGGGCTTGGGCGCGTTCTCCACTTCCACCAAGCACATGCGGCAGTTGGCCGCCACGGAGAGCTTCTTGTGGTAGCAGAAGCGCGGCACAGTGATGCCCGCGGCGTCCGTCACCTCGATGAGCATCTGCCCCGGGGTGGCTTCGAGCTTCTTGCCATCGACTTCGATGGTAATGGTCTGCTGATCGGACATGCTGCTAGCGCCCCCCTACCATGCACTTCTTGTGATCGATGTGGTACTGGAATTCTTCCCGGTAATGCTTGATGAAGGCCGCCACGGGCATGGCCGCCGCGTCCCCCAGGGCGCAGATGGTGCGGCCCATGATGCGCTGGGTGACATCGTCCAGAAGGTCCATGTCCTCGGGCCGGCCCTGGCCGTTTTCGATGCGGTGTATGACCCGGTGCATCCAGCCCGTGCCCTCCCGGCAGGGAGTGCATTGGCCGCAGGATTCCTCGTAGTAGAAATAGGAGATGCGATCCAGCAGCTTCACCATGCACTGCCGGTCGTCGATGACGATCACCGCCCCGGAGCCAAGCATGGAGCCGGCGCTGGCAATGCTGTCGTAATCCATGGTCAGTTCCATCATCTGCTCGCCGGGAATCACCGGCGCGGAAGAACCACCGGGAATTACCGCCTTGAGCTTGTAGCCGTCCTTCATGCCGCCAGCCATTTCCAGCAGCTCGGAGAAAGGCGTGCCCATGGGAATCTCGAACACCCCGGGATTGTTGATGTTGCCGGAGATGGAAAACAGCTTGGAGCCGCCGGAGTTCTCCACGCCCAGGTCGCGGAACCACTCGCCGCCCCGGCGGATGATGTCCGGAATGGAAGCCAGGGACTCGGTGTTGTTGATGATGGTGGGCCGTCCGTAGAGGCCGAACATGGCCGGGAACGGCGGCTTGAAGCGCGGCTGCCCTTTCTTGCCCTCGATGGATTCGAGAAGCGCCGTCTCCTCTCCGCAGACGTAGGCGCCACCGCCCAGATGGGCGTGAATGTCAAAACTGAAACCAGAGCCCAGGATGTTCTCCCCCAGCAGCCCCGCGTCCCGGGCCTCCTGCAGGGCGGCCTCGAAGCGCTCGTAAGGCTCCCAGAACTCACCACGGATGTAGTTGTAGCCCGCCGTGCCGCCGATGGCGTAGCCGGCGATGATCATGCCTTCGATGAGAGCATGAGGGTTGTAACGCAGGATGTCACGGTCCTTGAAGGTGCCCGGCTCGCCCTCGTCCGAGTTGCACACGATGTATTTCTCACCGGGGGCGCTGCGGTTGATGAAGCTCCATTTCAGGCCCGTGGGAAAACCGGCCCCACCCCGGCCGCGCAGGCCCGAGGTCTTTACCGTCTCGATGATAGTCTCCTGGGAGATCTTTTCCGTGAGAATCTTGCGCAGGGCTTCATAGCCGCCCTCGGATTCATAGCTGGACAGCAGCCAGGGACGGTCCAGGTGCAAAGTGCGCAGGCAGACTTCATTCGCCATTGTCTTGCTCCAGGCTGTCGAGAATGGAATCCACCAGTTCCGGGGTCAGGTTCTCATAGTACTGCTTGCCGATCTGGAACATGGGCGCGCCGCCGCAGGCGCCCAGGCATTCCACTTCCTTCAGGGTGAATTTCCCGTCTTCCGTGGTTTCGCCCAGCTTGATGCCCAGGCGTTTCTCCAGGTGCTCGACGATGTTCTCGGAACCGCAGATCATGCAGGACACATTGGTGCAGACACAGATCTTGTGTTTGCCCACCTTTTCCAGCTCGTACATGGAGTAGAAAGTGGCCACCTCGTAGACGGCGATGGGGGGCATGTCCAGGTAATCCGCCACCTTGTCCATGAGTTCCTGCGTCAGGTAGCCGCCGTTGTCGTCCTGCACGATGCGCAGGGCGGCCATCACCGCGGACTGCTTCCACTCGGCGGGATACTTGGCCACCCATTTGTCAATCTCGGCGCGTATCTCCGGCGAGAACAGGTTTTCCTTGTCTTCCCGCTTGTCGGTACGGGCCCAGGGCTCACAACGAAGACTCATCAGCGGTCGATCTCCCCAAAAACAACGTCCATGGTGCCGATCACGGCCACCACGTCTGCCAGCATATGGCCCCGGGTCATCTCATCCATGGCCGCCATGTGGGCGAAACCGGGGGCGCGGATTTTCAGTCGGTACGGCTTGTTGGCACCATCGGAAATGATGTAGCAGCCAAACTCGCCCTTGGGCGCTTCCACGGCGAAGTAGGCCTCGCCTTCGGGCACCGTATATCCCTCAGTGAACAGCTTGAAATGATGAATCAGGGCTTCCATGTCGTCCTTCATCTTCTCCCGAGGCGGCGGCGCCACCTTGGGATCCCCCACCATCACCGGGCCGGGGTTGTTCTTCAGCCAGTCCACGCACTGTTTGATGATGCGGTTGGACTGGCGCATTTCTTCCACGCGCACCAGATAACGGTCGTAGGAATCGCCATTGCTTCCCACCGGGATATCGAAATCCACCTTGTCGTAGGCGGCATAGGGCTGTTTCTTGCGCAGGTCCCAAGCAATACCGGAACCACGAATCATGGGACCGGTGAAGCCCAGCTGGCGCGCCCGCTCGGGGCTGACCACGCCAATACCCACCAGGCGCTGCTTCCAGATGCGGTTGTCCGTAAGCAGGGTTTCATACTCGTCGATATAGCCGGGGAAACGCTCGGTGAAGTCCTCGATGAAGTCCAGCAGGGAGCCTTCCCGGGCACGGTTGCGGTACTTGATATCCTTTTCACTGCGTAGATGATCCTTGGTGTAGCGGGGCATCTGGTCTGGCAGGTCACGATAGACCCCCCCCACCCGGTAGTAGGCGGCGTGCATGCGCGCGCCGGATACGGCCTCATAGCAGTCCATGAGGTCTTCCCGTTCGCGGAAGGCATACAGGAAAACGGTCATGGCGCCCACGTCCAGGGCATGGGCACCCAGCCACATGAGATGATTGAGGATGCGGGTGATCTCATCGAACATGACCCGGATGTACTGGGCGCGTTCGGGCACCTCGATACCCAGCAGTTTCTCTATGGTGCCCACGTAACCATGCTCATTGCACATCATGGACACATAATCGAGACGGTCCATGTAGGGAATGGAGTGATTGAAGGGCTTGTGCTCGGCCAGCTTCTCCGTGGCACGGTGCAGCAGACCCACATGGGGATCAGCGCGCTGAATCACCTCACCATCCATCTCCAGCACCAGGCGCAGCACGCCGTGGGCGGCGGGGTGCTGGGGACCGAAGTTCAGGGTGTAGTTACGAATCTCAGCCATCGGCCTGCTCCTGCTCTTCCTCTTTCACCACGGCGCAGCCTTCCTCGTAACGATAGTCGTGGCGCACCACCCGGGGCACCAGGGTGCGCTGTTCGATGGTGACGGGTTCGTAAACCACCCTGCCCTTGTCCTCGTCATAGCGCATCTCCACCTGCCCCACCATGGGGAAGTCCTTGCGGAAGGGATGGCCAATGAAACCGTAGTCGGTGAGGATACGGCGCAGGTCCGGGTGCCCGGTGAACAGGATGCCGAACAGGTCGAAGGCCTCGCGCTCGAACCAGTTGGCGCTGGTCCAGATACCGGTAACCGAATCCACCACGGGATAATCCGCGTCCAGGAACACCTTCACCCGCAGGCGGACATTGTGCGCCAGGGACAAGAGATGATAGACCACGGCAAAGCGGCTCTCGGCCTGGAACTCCGCGACCGGACCCCGTTCCGCTCCCCGGCTGAAGCCGGTGTTGGGGGCATCCTCTGCATTCCATTCCGAGTGGCCATAGGCGGCATAGTCCACGCCGCACACGTCGATACATTGCTCGAAACTCAGGCTGCTGTTGCTGCGCAGGATCTCCATGACCGGCAGCAGCTGTTCCCGGGGCACGGTAAGGGTCATCTCGCCCAGGGCGCGGCTCCACTTGCAATCAGGATAATCTTCCTCCAGGTAGTCCTCGAAGGCTTCTTCCAGATCGTCCAGGCGGTCTTCCAGGCTCATGCGTTTTCCTCAACCGGCTTGGTGCGCGCGATGGTGTTGGTGCGCTTGATCTTGTTCTGCAACTGCACGATGCCGTACAGCAGGGCTTCCGCCGTGGGCGGACAGCCGGGCACATAGACGTCCACGGGCACCACCCGGTCACAGCCGCGCACCACAGAATAGGAATAATGGTAATAACCCCCGCCATTGGCGCAGGAGCCCATGGAAATGACCCATTTGGGGTCCGGCATCTGGTCGTACACCTTGCGCAGGGCGGGCGCCATCTTGTTCACCAGGGTGCCGGCGACGATCATCACGTCGGACTGACGGGGACTGGGACGAAAAATGATGCCAAAGCGGTCCAGGTCATAGCGCGAGGCGCCGGCCTGCATCATCTCCACGGCGCAGCAAGCCAGGCCAAAGGTCATGGGCCACATGGAGCCCGTGCGCGCCCAGTTGATGACGGTATCCAGCGAGGTGGTGACGAAACCTTCCTCGAATACGCCTTCTATTCCCATTCCAGCGCTCCTTTCTTCCACTCATAGATGAAACCGACCACCAGGATGCCCAGGAAGATCATCATGGCCCAGAACCCCGTGGGACCAATCTGGTCCAGCACCACCGCCCAGGGAAAGAAGAAGGCGATCTCCAGGTCGAACAGGATGAACAGGATAGCCACCAGGTAGAAACGCACGTCGAACTTCATACGCGCGTCTTCAAAGGCTTCAAAACCGCATTCGTAGCGGGAGCCTTTCTCTTCGTCCGGATTGCGGGGGGAAAGAATGAAGCCTGCTCCCATTGCGGCAATGCCGACAAACAGGCCGATGACGATGAATATCAGAATTGGCAGATAGTTTTCCAGCACTTGGAAGCAGCCCCCTGGTCTTATTCTACTTGTCGCACACCAGCTGGTAGTTTATTTCAGCCCGCCCTTCAGGTCAAATTTATGACATTTCTCAAGTTATTGATTTACAAGGATAAATAATACCCCTATTGCATCCATAAAAAAACAGTATCCGGCTTCCCGGATACTGTTCAAAGATGGTGCCGAAGGCCGGACTTGAACCGGCACGGCTTGCGCCACTACCCCCTCAAGATAGCGTGTCTACCAATTCCACCACTTCGGCATAAACTTGTTGTTGCCAGCCTCATTCAGGCTTGGCAGGTTCCTCTTTCACGCCGGCTTCCGCGGCAGGCGCGGGCGTTTCCACCACAGGAACATCAGACGCGCTGCCTGCATTGTCCTCGGGCACCACGGGCACGTCGGAAGCCGCATCCCCGGCAGGTACCGCAGGCATATCGCTCTGGACCGGGGGAATCTCCTGGGCCTGTTCCGTGGGAACATCCACCATGAGGCCGGATTCACGCGCCGTGTTCAGCGCCATCCAGGCCAGAGCCAGACTGGTAATGAAAAACAGCAGCGCCAGGATGCCGGTAGTGCGGCTGAGAAAGTTCGCAGAACCCCGCGCGCCGAACACCGTGGCCGAAGCACCGCTGCCGAAGGCAGCACCGGCGTCCGCGCCCTTGCCATGCTGAATCAGTATCAGACCGATGAGCCCGATGGACAGAAACAGATGAACCATTACCAGAATCGTATGCATTGACTATCGTCTCTCAATTTCAGTCGTTGGCGGCCGTGCAGATGCCAAGAAAATCTTCCGCCTTCAAGGAAGCGCCGCCGATAAGGCCGCCATCAATGTCCGGGTTGGCCAGCAGCTCCGCGGCATTGCCAGGCTTCATGCTGCCACCATAGAGAATGCGCAGGCCTTCGGCCACTTCAGCATTGCTCTGGGCAATACGCTGGCGAATGAAGGCATGAACTTCCTGGGCCTGTTCCGGGGTTGCCGTCAGCCCCGTGCCGATAGCCCATACGGGTTCATAGGCGATAACACCCTCGCCCAGCATGTCCACGCCGCAATGTTCGATCACCGCATCGATCTGACGAGCCACTACTTCCTCGGTGATGCCGCTCTCCCGCTCTTCCTGGGTCTCGCCAATGCAGAACAAAGGCACCAGGCCAGCCTTGCGGGCCGCGGTAAACTTCTCCGCCACCAGCTGATCCGTTTCACCGTGATAGGTGCGACGCTCGGAGTGGCCAATGATGACGTACTTGCACCCGAAGTCCGTGAGCATGGGACCGGCAATCTCGCCGGTGTAGGCACCAGACTCGTGCACGGACAGATCCTGACCGCCCCATGCGATGGGCGTGCCCTCCAGCTGGGCCTGTACTTCCGGAATGAATACGGCAGGAGGACAGACGGCAACCTCGGCCACCTTGACATCATCGATGCCTGCCTTCAGACCCGCCAACAGTTCCCTGACGCTCGCCAGCGAACCATTCATCTTCCAGTTTCCAGCCACCAGTGGTTGACGCATAATCTACTCCTGCTTGAAATCCCGACGCATCGGGGTTCCGGAAAAATCAAGCCGCGTAGTTTACCAATTGGCCCAGATTTATCAATAGTATTTTGCGCGGGAACAGCACCGATTCCTCCGCTCTCTAAACCTCCCTGCCCATTTTCCCGTCCCCTCATTGATTGATTCGCTTACCATCGTCGAAATTGACGGCTCATCCTTAATGCCACATCCAGTGCATTGAAAAACAGTGCTTTTTCAATGCACTGTTAATATTTGGCATTTCCCGCCGACATCGGATGCATGCAGAATCAGAAAATCGCCGACAATAAGCTTTCAGATTGGCAATCCGACAAGGTCTATGGGCAGATCCGACTGGTATTCTCCTCCATTTTCTTCTCCCTGAAAGCAATACTGGCTGTCAGCCTGTTGCTGACCGCAATCCAGTGGGAAGCCATCAATCACCTGGTCCTTCTGTTCTGGCAACTGGGCGTCTTTCTGGTTTCGGCTTTTCGCTATTGGCAATATCGTCGCTTCCAGGCATCCCCCCGAAGTCCGGAAGAAGCCCGCTACTGGAGCCACCAGGCGGTGCTGGGCGCATTCCTGTCCGGCCTGCAATGGGCGGTGGCGGGTGTATTCCTGTTCGCCCCCGATTCCATGCCCCACCAGCTGTTTCTGACGTTTGTCATTGCCGGCATGGCGGCAGGAGCAATCACCAGCCTGTCAGCCTATTTCCCCGCCATTTCCATCTTTCTCCTGGTTTCCATCTTCCCCCTCAGCTGGTCATTCTTCCGCCTGGACACAGGCATGGGAGACCTGATGGCGGGAATGCTGATCTTTTTCATGGTCTTGATTATCCGGGCTGCCCACAGGCTGAACACCATCATCACCGATGCCATCACCATGCAGCACGAAAAGGGAATCGCGGAAGCCACCATGCGCCGTCAGGCTCTCTTTGATGAACTGACACAGCTTCCCAATCGTCGCATGCTTTTCACCCATCTCGACCAGGAAATATCCCGCTCTCGCCGCCACGGCTATTTTGGCGCCATCCTGTTCCTGGACCTGGACAATTTCAAGAACGTCAACGATTCGCTGGGCCATGCCCTGGGCGACAAGCTGCTCACCCAGGTCGCGGCGAGAATCACCCTCAGGCTGCGCAAGGAGGACATCGCGGCACGCCTGGGCGGTGACGAGTTCGTGATCCTGCTGTCGGAAATAGGCAGACAGAGCAGCACAGCACTCACTCACGTGCAGCGGGTGGCCTCGGAAATCCAGGGCTTGTTCAAGGAGCCCTTCCAGGTCAACGGGCATACCCTGCACATCACCGCCAGCATAGGCATCGTGCTGTTTCCCCTGGATGAAAGCAGCCCTGGTGACCTGCTGCAGCGGGCGGACGTGGCCATGTACCGCGCCAAGGAAGAAGGCCGGGATCGTTTTCGTTTCTTCCAACCGGCCATGCAGGAAGCACTGGACAATCGTCTGCGCATCGAAAAAGGACTGCGCAGAGCACTGGAGCAAAAACAGCTCGAACTCTACTACCAGCCCCAGGTGGATTCACAGGGACGGATGATCGGCGCGGAAGCCCTGGTCCGATGGCGACACCCAAAACATGGCATCATCAACCCCGCTGAGTTCATCAGCATCGCCGAGGAGACGGGGCTCATCTACAGGCTGGGTGACCAGGTTTTGTGCATGGCATGTGAGCATATCTTGCAGCTGGCCAAGTCAACACCCCTGGCCATATCCGTCAACATCAGCCCCAAGCAGTTCCGCGAACCGACCTTCCCCGACCGGGTGGAGGAAATCATCCTTCAGTACGGAATCGACCCGAAATTGCTGCACCTGGAGATCACCGAGAGTACGGTCATGGAAGACATAGAGCAGACCATAGACCGCATGGAAACCATCAAATCCCTTGGTGTGAGCTTTGCCATCGACGACTTCGGCACGGGACAGTCCTCCCTGGCCTACCTCAAGCGCCTGCCCATCGAAACCCTGAAGATCGACCGTTCCTTCGTGGACGACATAGAAAAGGCTTCCAACGACGCCATCCTGGTGGAAACCATCATCATCATGGCGAAACACATGGGCCTGAAAACCATTGCCGAAGGCGTCGAAACCAGCGAATCCCTGGCTTTCCTGCAGGATAAGGGGTGCAACAACTTCCAGGGCTATTTGTTCAGTCACCCGGTTCCCTTTCATGAACTGGCTCGCATGGATCGCCGCCTGCTCCCCCGCCCTGCCAGCAAACCCGCTGCCTGACAGATATTATTAACCCGGCGACCAAATATGTCGCCCTCAGTGCTTCAAACAGGGCGCATATCAAGGCGCGGCTTGCAGGCAATGGCAAGCCCTTGTCAAAAGCCGCAACGCAGAGAGGCGCCCTGTTTGAAGCACCTAACAGATTGAAAATTAAAAGGAAGGCCGCTCTGTCTGCGCGGGTGGACTGCGTTATCAACACTTGCTGTAGGGGGGCTACAGCGGCGCGTTGATGCCTTGCCACCCGCGCAGACAGGGCGGCTGAGGACGATATATTTGGTTGCCGGGTTAATATGCGTGACCGCACAGCCTGATGTTGCGTCCAGCGCAAAAAAGGCGCAGGATAAAAATTCTGACCACGCAAAAGCAGCATCGCAGTATGACACCCAGGGAACTCGACTCCGTCCGCAATCATGTAGGCTCCAAAGTAATTGGCCAGAAGAACCTTATCGACGGCATGCTCATCTGCCTGCTGGCCGACGGCCACCTGCTGGTGGAAGGCATGCCCGGACTGGCCAAGACCACGGCGGTGAATGCCTTGTCCGAGGCCTTGGAAGGCGATTTCCACCGGGTACAGTTCACTCCCGACCTCCTGCCTTCCGACCTGGTGGGCACGGACATCTACCGCCATGAAAAGGCCGAGTTCGAGTTTCGCCCCGGCCCCCTGTTCCACAACATTCTCCTCGCCGACGAGGTGAACCGCGCTCCGGCCAAGGTGCAGGCCGCCCTGCTGGAAGCCATGGGTGAACACCAGATCACCGTGGGCCAGAAAACCTACCCCCTGCCCGAACTGTTCATGGTGCTGGCCACCCAGAACCCCGTGGAGCAGGAAGGCACCTACCAGCTGCCCGAAGCCCAGCTGGACCGTTTTCTCATGCAGGTGGTGGTGGATTACCCCAGTCACGCCGAAGAGCTGGAAATCCTGGAACTGGACCACAACCGCCAGCAGGAGAAGGAAACCACGCCTCCCAAGCCCCTGCCCCAGGAGAGCCTGTTCGCCATGCGCCGCGCCGCGGCCGAAGTGTTCATGGACCCCAAGCTCAACCAGTACATCGTGGACCTGGTCCAGGCCACCCGCAATCCAGCCTCCTACGACGAGGAACTGGCGCGCTGGTGCCGTTTCGGCGCCTCCCCCCGGGCCACCTTGGCCCTGGCGCGCTGCGCCCGGGTGAAGGCCTGGCTGGACGGCGAGGACTTTGTCTCCCCCGGCCACATCCAGGCCATCGCCCCGGACATTCTGCGCCACCGGGTGCTGCTCAGTTTCGAGGCGGAAGCCGAAGGCATCACCACGGACGACCTGATTCAGCGCCTGCTCTCCCTGGTCGCCATTCCCTGAGGCACGGCCATGAGCCTGAAGCCCGTTCTGGACGACCTGCTGGAACTGCGCCACCAGGCGCACGCCTTGGGCATGGCTTCCCATCACCTGGTCAACTCCTCCTTTGCCGGGCTCTACGCCTCGGTGTTCCGCGGCCAGGGCCTCAACTTCGAGGAAGTGCGCGAGTACCAGGAAGGCGACGACATCCGCAACATGGACTGGAAGGTCACGGCGCGCACCGGCGACCCGCATCTCAAGGTATTCCGCGAGGAGCGCGAGCGCAGCGTCATGCTCTGCGTGGACAAGGGATCGCACATGAACTTCGGCACCCGGGGCACCTTCAAGTCCATCCAGGCCGCCCGGGCCGCCGCCCTGCTGGGCTGGGCGGCCAATCACCTCCACGACCGGGTGGGCGGCCTGCTGTTTGCCGACGCCCACCAGGAAAACCAGTGGTTCCGGGCCACCAAGGACAGGCGCGCCCTGTGGCGCCTGCTGCGCGCCCTGACCACCGATCCCAAGGAAGCCAGCGGCCCCACGGAAGAACAGCTGCCGGATATTCTGCGCAAGGCCAGCCGGGGCATAGGCACCGGCGGCCTGGTATTCGTCATCGCCGATTTCAACCGCCCCTGGCAGGATCTGAAAAAGGCCCTGTCCCAGCTCTGCCAGCATCATTCCGTGGTCCTGGTGCCCGTGGATGACCCCGCCGACAAGGCGCTGCCGGACATGGGCGAGGTACTGTTCCGCGATCCCGGCGGTGAACTGCTGCGGGTAAACACCTCGGACGAAAAGGCCCGGGCGGCCTACACCCGCGCCTGGGAAGAACGCCGCGCCCGGTTGCAGCAAATGGCCGCCAGCCTGGGTATCGCGGTGATTCCCGTGGCCACCAACCAAGACGTGCACAAGGCCCTGATGCAGGGTCTGGAGCGGCGCCTGCGCATGAGGGCCTGGCTGTGAATCCCGATTTGCTGGCCCGGATGCGCGACATCCATGAACTGTATATGGACCAGGCCTCCTGGTGGCCCCCGGCCCCCGGCTGGTGGCTGGTGGCTGCCGCGGTCATTTTGACCCTGCTGGCCGCCTGGTGGG
>Ga0256832_1000413_pt1 | contig 26934 bp, 21 predicted proteins | sample 134614metaG_FD_190534 | JGI IMG/M metagenome (GOLD analysis project Ga0256832, IMG submission 190534) | Hydrothermal vent microbial communities from Lau Basin, Pacific Ocean - 134-614 | ecosystem: Environmental > Aquatic > Marine > Hydrothermal vents | place: Pacific Ocean: Lau Basin | collected... | reverse complement strand
TTGATCTATACGAATATAAAGGCCCTGATTACCTGCATGCCAAATCTGCAATTTTTGATGAAAATATTGCTTTGTTGGGATCATATAATATGGATCCTCGTTCGGCTTACATAAATACAGAATTGGTTTTTATAATTGAAGGTAAAAATATTGTCGATAAATTGAACGATATTATTTCTCAAGACAAAGAAAATTGTGTCAAAGTTAAGGCAAATGAAAATAATTCTGCAGGTGGATACTATGATTGTACCAAATCAGGGATTGATATTTTTCTTTATACATTCTTCAGACTTTTTTCAAATCTTTCTTTATTCTACTATCAGTTTTGATTATTTTTCAGTCAGAGCATTTAACACAATAAGGACTATGAGGAACCAATAACATCCTTTGGACAGGAATGTCTGCTCCACATTTTTTACATTTTCCAAAATCCGGCTTTTCGATATTGATCAACATATATTCTAAACCAGAAAGTACTTTCTGTGCTTCTCTCAAACCGGCTTCAGCAACACTTTTACTATTGATTGCATCCATTCTGGAAATTCTGCCTATGGAATTTTCAGGTGCTATAGGTGCAGTCATTTCTTCATAAGAGACTATCTTCCTCCTGGTTCTTTCAATCTTCTTTAATATCAGGTCTTTTATTTCTTTTTTACCGGTATTTCTCATTTTTTTTGTTTATGTATTTGAATACAGAACTAATAAATAATAATAAAATTATACAATTCTTAAAAAAAATCAAAAAAACCCTTGACAAATTAAAAACTTTGTATTATTTTTGCACATATGTTCATAAAAAGTAAAAATGTCAAGAAATAAAAAAGAAAGATCAATAGGTTATCCACCGATATTTACTTCGTTTAAACCTGTCGGAGTAGCAGGAAGACATCTTTCAAATATCATATTGACAATTGATGAATATGAAGCAATAAGATTGGCTGATTATGAGGGTTTTAACCATGATGAAGCGTCAAAAGAAATGAATATTTCCAGATCTACGTTTACCCGTCTTATTGAGAAAGCAAGAAATAAAATAGCTCAAATGATCATTTCGGGAAATATGATAACTATTGACGGAGGAAATATTCACTTTAGGAGTAATATTATAAAATGTAATAATTGTGGACATATGTTCAATATAAGTATAGATAAAGAATTAAATAGTTGTCCGAATTGCAACAGTACCGAGCTGTTTAACCTTGCCGGTAATTTCGGACACGGAAAATGTTGTGCGATTTATTTAAATGAATAATTAAAATTGGTAACTACTCGGATGCTAATAATCGGGCTAAAGCCCATAAAATTGTGCAGAATTCTATAAACCGTCAGCTAAAGCAGAGAGTAAAATAGCAAGAATAATTACCGTCTGCTTTAGCTGACGGAATTTGATAAGTTCTAATTTTTAGGGCTTTAGCCCGATAACAAGCAACTTGAGTATTTACTAAAATCGTAAATATTTAAAACTTAAACAGATGAAAAAAAACAATAATTATCATCATCACGAAGATCATCATCACGGTGCCGGACGAGGACAAGGACGTGGATACGGAAGAGGTTTATACGGAAATCAGGGTGAACACAGAGATCATGATGAACATCATCATAGCGGAAGAGGAAGACATCACGACCACGATCATGATTATGAACATGCAGGAAGAAACAGGGGAGGAGCATTCGGACCTTCCGGATATTGTATATGTGTAAAATGCGGATACAAAACCGAACATCAAAGAGGTGTGAAATGTACTACCTTGAAATGTCCCGAATGCGGACATGTAATGGCAAGAAAGGAATTATTGGATAAAAAAAGAGGAAAAAAATAGGTGGATTTCTTTTTTTCGCATTGCGGGTTGGGTTCTCTATAGGTTGCCGAGCTTGTCGAGGTATAGGAGTTAGAGGCAAGTATTGGAAAAAACGAAAAAATGAAATGCACCAAAAAAAAGATAATCTATGTTTGAATTGATTTTAGGTGTTTTAAAAGAGAGCATTATCATATCGGGATTTATTTTTGTTATGATGATGCTGATCGAGTACATCAATGTACAGACTCATGGTATCTGGCAAAGGAACATAAGCGATAAGAAATGGAAACAGTATTTGACAGGAGCTGTTTTGGGAGCTATACCCGGTTGCCTTGGAGCTTATACCGGAGTAGTTTTATATTCGCATAGTCTTATCAGTTTGGGAGCAGTGGTCACCACCATGATAGCTACCAGCGGGGATGAAGCGTTTGTGATGTTGGCAATGTTTCCTGATAAAGCTATTTTCTTAACAATACTTTTGATTATAATCGGGATTATAGCAGGATATTTAACAGACAGATTTATCAAAACAAAAAAAATAACACATAGCTTTGAGCATAATGAATTTCCACTCCACAAAGAAGACAAATGCCAATGTTATAATCCAAAAGAATTCAAATCCAATCTTTTGAATCCATCTTTTAACAGGGTTGCTTTGGTATCACTGATTGTTCTCCTATTGGTTTTAGTATTGGCAGGAGTAATAATGACAGATGCCAAAGAATGGATAAAATACACAGTGATCATCACAGGATTATTTTCACTTTTTGTTGTATTTACAGTACCGGAACATTTTCTTAAAAAACACTTGTGGGATCATGTTTTCAAAGTTCACCTGCCTAAAATATTTATGTGGACTTTCGGCACTTTATTGGTGATAAACATTTTACTTAATTTTGTAAATATCCAACCATTGCTGCATGACAATATGCTATTGGTACTTTTATTTGCCGTTTTGATAGGAATCATACCCGAATCCGGACCACATTTGGTTTTTGTTACGCTTTTTGCTCAGGGTACTATACCTTTTAGCATTTTACTTGCGAGTTCCATCGCTCAGGACGGACATGGAATGCTTCCCTTGCTTGCAGAATCAAAAAGCTCCTTTTTTATAGTAAAAGCAATAAATATAGTAGTTGCTTTGATAGCAGGATATGGGTTGTATCTTTTTGAGATGGGGTAAATAGTGTCTGTGCGAAGCACTATTCCTTCACCCACTTACCCGTACCCAATATCTTTCCGGCTCTTGACAGCTGCCATACGTATATTCCGTGAGGTATATCATACATATCCAAGCGGTTTTTCCCCTGTATCAATCCGGTAAATCTTTTCACAACCCTACCTTGCATATCGTACAATTCCAACTTTGTATTTTGTGCTTTGCCTTCAATATTGATACTAAACTCCCCTGATGACGGATTGGGATATACGGTGATAGACCAGGCATTGGGTGCGAGTTCTGTCGTAGAAACGGTATTGCCGTCGGAGTCGAATTTCTGCATCCAGGCACCATATTTTAATGATTTTCCATCAACCGGAGGTATTCTTGCTCTAGTTCCTGCTACTATACAACCGGAATCTTTTGTAGCAACCATTGAATATAAATAATGTGTTAATGTATCGTTTTCGCTACAATATTTTATCCAATACGGTTCTAATATCGAATTAACTTTTGATACAGTAAAATAACTAAAATGATTATCTTGTGATACTACATAAATTATTGAACTATCTTGATAATCCATTGCTCTATGTACTAATAATACTTCAATAGGATTTCCTTCTTTTGTTGTCAAATCCACACTTTTGACATAATTGATATATTCAGAATCAAAAGTAAGAAACGCTAAACCTCTATGAAAATCATTAATTCTTGCTGTGAGCAATAAGGTGTCGGGTGCAAACATTCTTACGGTTGTATGATTCAAATTTATATATTTATCTGTATTTAATGCTAAAATGGAATCTTTTACAACAAAATTTGAGTCTAACATATAAGTAGTTGAACCTATCACCATATATCCGTTTCTTTTATTATCCTCAACAATGGAACAATGTTGCCCTGTAAAAACGTTATCTTTTAATACATATTTTTTTATTATTTCTCCTTTTTTATTAATCAATAATGACATTTCAATATTTCCAAACCTAACATCTTTATAATTTTTATTGTATTTGCAATGTATCAGATAATTTCCATTTTCTGTATAATTACCGGAAAAATACCATAAATAATAATTTTCCCCAATAGGTTCTAACGGAAATATGGTATCTCTCAAAAGATTCAAATCTTTATTCCATCTTGTAATAAGAAAATACCCCCTTTTGAAATGATTTATTGTATCCTCATAATGAGCACTTCCTATTATTGTAAATATCTCACTCTTTGTATCATAAAATATCCATCTTAATGAAGTTTCCAAACTATCAATAGAATAATTTTCTTCTCTATATACTTCTCCTGATTGTCCTAAATGCAATCTTATTATTGAATTAATAACTTCATTTTTGTCAAATCTTAAGCCTACTGTTATAATATCTCCATTATTTATTTCTTCCAAATTTGCTATACTTTCATCATAATCGTTATTTGCAGAATTATTTCTATAAAAATATTCCCAGTAATTCTGCGAATGTAAAATCGATATATTTAATAAAATAATTAATATTAATTGTATTTTTTTCTTCATTTCTTCATTTTTAAAAATGAGGCTATCTAACAAGAAACTCTTTCTTATTAGATAACCTCAAATGATTAAATTATTTACAAGCTTCTAATAATTTTGGGCCTCTTGAAATATCAAAATTCCTTTTTGCATAGGTACCTCTTCCCCACCAAAAATCTCTATAATTAACAAGAGTTTCATCCAAAATAGCATCAAAATCCATTTCCATCAAAATAAACTCCTTTTGCAATATAGGTTCAAATTTCAATGCTTCCGATTCAGCATTTTTCCGGTAATAATTCATTTCAGGATAATCAATACAAAATACATCTTCAAATGCAGGATTGACTTCCCATTCTCCAAATTCATCTTCAACATAATATGGCAAGGCTCCATCTTCACATTCTATATCCATACACCAATCCAATTGCCATTCAAAATAATCTATAATCCAATCTCCTGGATTTGGATCATTTGGATTTGTTGCAAACCAGTTTGCATTTTCAGGATCATCGCTATAATAAACTTTTTCATAGTCTGAAAACCAAGTACCCACTTCAAGATTATTAATCCCCACATTCCAAGTGGCATAACTTGCAATCTTTTTTGGAGCATTGCTTTCTGGATGAGTACCGTCACACTTTCCGTAATTTGCTTTCCAGTCATCTCCGGGACCAAAAGTTGCAGTGTTAGGCCAGATAACCGTTGGGAAAAAACCTACTACGTTAGTAACTCCTACCTGAAATTCCTGACTGTTTTCGGATACATTGTACAAATCAACAAACATTTCCTTCTTATTGGTACTGTCAATATTAGCAAAGTGGCATTGCATTATATCCAAAACGGCATCGTTAAGATCGGCAATAACATTGTCATCTATCACTCCATTGTTTTTACTTATGGTAATAGTGTCTCTTTTCACATCGCTATTATTGTACCTCTTAGTAAAATCATCATAATCGTAATTCAATAAGGTCTCTACTCCCAATACCGCTTCTTCTGCCGTATATGTTTGACCTTCATCTCTGCTTTCCAACTGTGTTTTATCAACCACCGATCTAAAATAATCAACCCTTTCTTTAGGTGTTAATTTACTCATAGATGATTGAATCTCCGTATTCCCTGAAAAAACCTGTTCTTTATTGCAGGAATTCAAAGTAAAAAACAAAAAACTTACAACGGTTATTATTGTCAAGCCCAATATAAGTTTTTTTTGACCCAAAAGGACATATTTGTCCGAAAAAAATAATTTTTTCATAAAATTTATTATTTTTGTGTGTTATTAATTTCCATTTACACCTTTTTTAACAGATTGTATGTAAATGGATTTACCACAGGCATTGTTGACCTAACAATGCCTGTTTTTCTCTACTTTTTTCGATATGGACAGAAAGTTTGTTGATTATCATAATCATAACTGCCCGGATTGATACAATCTTTTGCATTCAATACCAATTTTTAATTGTACATCGGACTTAAATTTAAAATATATTATCATAAAAGCATTCATATTTTATTATTTGCTATATATATATATATGGAGTATCAACATATTATATTAACTATATTGATGAAAATAAATTGTAATACGCTGCAAGGAATTCAAATTTTTTAATTTGATTATATTAAATTTTTCAGTAAAACTATTTTAAATGTTACTTTTGTGAACACAAGTGCAATATTTTGAAAAGAGAATTCCTGATAAATATTAGTTTTCTGATACTGATCAATGTACTGATCAAGCCGGTTTATATTTTTTTTATAGATGCACGGGTTCAGGATACACTTGGTTCTGAAAAATACGGGCTGTATTTCGGACTTTTCAATTTTGCATATATTCTCTATATTCTTACGGATCTCGGAATTCAAAATTACAGTAGTAAAACAATTGCCCAAAACAATTCCCTGCTCAAAGAGTATTTACCCAATATTTTAGGGATAAAAATTTTTCTTAGTATTATTTATTTAGCGGTGGGAGTCGCTTTTGCTTTTATCGCCGGATATGACCTTCGTTCTATCCAATTATTTATATTGATCGCGGTTAATCTGATAATCCTTTCATTTATACTCTATCTTCGTACAAATGTTTCGGCAATGGGTAAATATCGTTGGGACAGTATTATTTCCGTAATAGATAAGGTGATTTTGATTATAGTACTCAGTATATTTTTATTTACATCATTAAAGCAAACATTTTCCATATACAAGTATATTTTTGCTCAGACATTTGCTTTCATTGTTGTGCTTGGAGTTGTGCTGACAATAAATTTTAAACTGATAAAAAAGGTTTCAATAAAATTCTCGATACCTTTTGCAAAAAAATTATTGAAATTGAGTTTGCCTTTTTCACTTGTTTTCTTATTGATGACATTATATATGAAAATGGATGGTTTTATGCTTGAGAGAATGCTTCAAACTCCGGTTCAGGCAGGAATTTATGCAGCAGCATTCAGACTTTACGAAGGATTCAATAACATAGGATATCTTTTTGCTGTTCTATTGTTGCCTATGTTTGCTTCCTTGCTGCAATCACGTGAAAAATTGAAAAACTTAATTCACACAGGTCATAATATTATGCTTGTTATCTCTCTGACAGCTACAATTATTGCCTTTATGTACAGCAGGGAGATTATGCAATTTTTGTATCCCAAAACATTTACAGAAGAACACACTATTTTATTAAAAATATTGATGATTAGTTTTTTTGCAATAAGCCTTACATACATTTACGGTACTTTATTGACAGCAGCAGGCAAAATTGCTGTTTTCAATAAAATAGTCCTTGTAGGAGTGATAATCAATCTGGTATTGAATCTGATATTAATTCCACGGCAGGGAGCGATAGGTGCAGCAATAGCAACTGTCTTTACACAATATCTGGTCCTTTCAGGTCAGTATATTGCCGGATTAAAATATTTTGGTACCGGTTTTGATCTAAATTTGTTTTTGAGGAGAGCAGGGTTTTTTCTGGCAATTGCTTTGATTATATATTTTGTAAAATTTCATTTATCAACAGATTGGATATTATCAATTGTTATTTCCGGTATTTTCTCGATTATTATGGCAATAATTACCGGATTAATCAAGTTTTCCGATTTGAAGAAATAAGGTAACTACTCAGGTAGGGTGCTTTTGAGATGAAAAAAATTTACTATGCCAAAATTTCGTACAAGTCACGGGTCTTCAGGAAGGAGAAGAAAAAACTCATCCTTTGCTGCAAGAACATTTCTATTGATCTTTATAGCTTCGGCTATGATATTTATAGTGATATATTTATTAAGAAATAATCCTTTTTCTTCGAAAGAACTAATTACGGAAACGGTATTCAATTCGGATGATGCCAATGCAACCGAATATGTAATACCTGAAAAAAGATATTATCTTCCAACTTCGACTACTGGGAAAGTCGTTCATCACAAGTACTATTCACTTTCATACAGTGAAAAGTATGAAATGGCTGAATGGGTTGCTTATGTTTTAACAAAAGAAAGTTTGAAAATCCCCAATGTAAAACGAACCAATTGGTTTGAAGATGATCCGTTGGTAAAAACAGGTTCAGCGACTTATTATGATTACAAAGGTTCGGGATACACAAGAGGGCATCTGGTACCTGCGGGAGATATGGCTTTCAATGATAAAGCGATGAAAGAAAGTTTTTATATGAGCAATGTGACACCGCAAAAAAGAGCTTTCAATAACGGAATATGGAAAGAACTCGAGGAAAATGTCAGGAATTGGGCGTGGAAAAACCATAAATTATATATCGTCACCGGACCTGTTTTGGATAAATCCATTAATAAATTTATAGGAAAAGATAAGGTAGGTGTTCCAAAATATTTTTACAAAGTCATATTGGATATTGATGATCCCGATAGAAAAGGAATCTGTTTTATTATTCCTAACGAAAGGAGTGAACAGCCATTGGAGAATTATGAGGTCTCGATTGACAGTATTGAAAAATTGACAAATATCGACTTTTTTAACGAATTGCTTACGGATGACGAGGAAGAGAAATTGGAATCCCGCTTTGATTCCCGCAAATGGAAAGTTAGCAAAAAACTTTACAGAAAAAGGATAAGTGAGTGGAATAAAGCCAAATAGTATTTGTGATTTTTTTATTAAAGAGAAAATAATGTATGCCCGATAAATGTCCTTTTGGCAGGAGTTGAATGTATATTTATCCATATTAATTATTGAAAGAATTTGACAACTGACACTTTCAGGTGACAACAAACTACCATCACTCATAGTACTTTTGCACTAACGCATAAAAATTATTATGAATTATCATAAATATATCTATTGCCTGATTCTTTTAGGTTTCTTGATATTTCAAGATGCATTTTGTCAAAATGTTTCGGCATTTTCCAATAAATCTAACTACAAATTAAGTGGAAATTTTAATATCGGAGGCAATTATTACAATTACTCCGGCACAGGTTCATCCCGTTATGTTCCTTATGGATATGCACTGTCAGGAAATTTAAGATTACAACTTGGTGCCATTACCTTACCTTTTAATTTTAGATACAATAACATATCGCATTCTATATCTTCACCATTCAATGTTTACGGAATAAGCCCGTATTACAAATGGGTAAAATTGCATATAGGGTACAGAACACTTCAATTTTCACCATTAGTTTTTTCCGGTAAAACATTTTTAGGTGCCGGAATTGAATTGACTCCGGGAAAATTTGAATTAATTGCCTTTAAAGGCACTTTGCGCAATCCTTTGACTGTTATTGATACAATAGTAGCCGGTGCCACAATCCTTCCGCAGTATAAGAGGACTGCATTAGGAGCAAAGGTTGGATATAAAGGCAAACGCTTCAAATTTAATTTGTCCGGGATAAAAGTAAAAGATGATTTTGATACTTCTATTGAGACTAAATTTGCACCGGAGGAAAATCTTGTTTTGGGAGCAAATATTTCAACAAAAATATTGAAGCGGCTTTTATTTAAAGTCAATTTTTCAACAAGTCTTTTCACTTCCGACAAAAATGTAACTTCATTTTTGCCTCAAAACAATACTATTGATTTTCTCAAATCTATTATTAGCATCAACAATTCTTCACGTGTAAGTTGGGCGGGAAATGCTTTGATAAGATATGATTCCAAAGGATATTCCCTTGGTTTGGAATACAAGAGAGTACAACCGTTTTATGAATCGTTGGGAATTAATTTTATTCGCAATGATATCGAAAATTATAATGCAAAGTTCAAATTTTCTTTACTAAACCGCAAATTGAGATTGAACGGTAGTATCGGATTTCAAAGAGACAATCTCAATAACCAAAACTCTTACACTACAAAAAGGATAATAGGCTCGGCAATGGCTACATATCTACCGTCTAAAAAAATAAACTTAATATTCAGATACTCCAATTACCAATACAATAATGAATCAGGCCTGCAAATCATCAATGATACCGTGCGTATTTTGACGACCACACAAACTCTGATGTTTAGTACTATGCTCAATCTAATAGATAATAAATCCCATAAAATATCATTTCAAGGAACTGCTTACAACAATACCGTAGTGGACGGAAACACCTACAATACTGGATACAAACGTGATTTTAAAGGATTGGGAGCTAATGTCAAGTTGCTTTACAATTATAAACCTGCATCATTTAATATCGGACCGGTATTGAATTACAATCAATATGAAAGCAGCATCCAAACTACCGGAAGAGTTGGCGCAGGAATGAATATTTCCATCGCATTACTCGATAATAAATGGCGAAATACATTGAACGGATTGATATATCAAAATCAAGATGGCGATAAAGCTAACGGTACGATGATTCAGGCTTCATTCTCGTCAACTTACAGATTGAAAAACAAGCATCTTTTATCATTGCGATCAGTCATTTTGAAAAACGATCCTATTGTAGGAAATAAATTTATTGAATGGAGAACCAATCTCACTTATGGATTTACCTTTTAAAATTTTAAAAATGAAAAAAATTACTTTTTATATTATATTTTTATTGGTATCTATTTCTTTGTATTCACAAAATGATATTGAAATTACCATACAGGTAATAGAGCCTTATCCTGTGGAATTGGAAGCATATTTGAACAATCCTGATCACTTAATTATAACCGTGACAAATATTTCCTCCGCTCAAAAGGAGTTTTATTATCAAGGTCGCATAGTAGGTAACAATGGTATTGATATTTTCACTTTACTTTCAAGCAAACCATTATCTCCTGTCAGGCTTCAAGCGGGACAAACTATTTTTTACAATGTAGATGAATTTGGCAATGATTTTAGCTACTCGTACCCTGATGATTTTGATATTTCATCCCTTACACCCGAGCAAGATAATTATATCACATTTTACAGGGCTTTGCCTGAGGGTACATACCAAATATGCCTTAGAGCATTGGATTGGAATACCGATAATTTGATAGGACAATCCTGCTCAAATGAATTTACCATAACTTATGCCGATGCTCCTGAAATTGTCGCTCCTGTTGATGATGAGATTGTGCCAACATCATACAACAGTCATATTTTTATCCAGTGGATACCTCCGTTTAGCAGTTCCGGTAAAGGTTCAAATATCGTATATAGTTTGAAAATGATAGACATTACCGATACACCTGATGAAGATTTGGTACTTCTGTTTGATGATCCGGGTATTGTTCCCGTGTTGGATCAAATAAATATCAGCAATGAATTTTACAATTATGACGTACCGCCCGAAAATCTTGATCTCATAGAAGGACATCACTATGCTGTACGAGTTAGAGCCGAAGATCTTTCCGGTACACTTCCGGTATCCAATAACGGATACAGTGAAGTATCTACTTTTTGGTATGGTAATGACGGCTCTACAAGTGAAGAAGATCAAGAATATGATTGTGTTGAAGGATGTCATTATACTGAAAATATAGATAATAGTCCTGCATCTTCCGCATCTGCTTTTTCCACTATTAAAATCGGGCATTTTAAAATGACCGGTATTGAATTTACCAATGACGATGGCAATAATGCATCCGGGACAGGACATATTACTATTCCGTTTTTGGATGATTTGCAAGTAAAAGTTGAATTTTCAGGAATCCAAATCAATAATGATGGCAGGATGTTCGGAGGAGTAGTCACAGCTGTCGAAGATTATTCTTACGATCCCAATGATATGACCACAAGTAAAAGAGAAGAGCTTCGCAATTTATTGAGAAATGGTCGTACAGCAGGAATAATAGAAGCCGGAGAAATGGGTTTACCGGTCGGACTTATCCAAAATATAAGCGGATACAATTTTGCCCTGGCTTTTACTTCTATGTCATTTACACCTACCGGAGCCGATTGTCAAATCCTTCAAAACCTGCATATTCCTGCATTTGGGCCTGATGGATGGATGACATTTTCACTGGCAGATGCTTGTCTGACTCCGGCGGGACTTGGTGGTGAATACTATTTGCTTCCGGTTAGAGATTATAGTTTTCATTTTGGAGAAAACGAATTAAAATTTATGGGTAGCACATCGGGAGATCCTGCACAAATCGAAAATGAAGCCACTTATTTTCAAATGGATTGCAACGGACTTAAAAAGTTGGAATTAAACGGGAAGTATTATTTTTCTGAAAATACCCTTGTTAAAGAAAATGATAATGCGGAGATAATTCCGGGAAAAGTTGTTGCTTCATTCAACCTTACTTATGATCAAGCTACCGGAATCGATGAAAATGTATATGCGCAATATCGTTCAAACGGGCTACCCGAAGAGACCGGACTACATTTTGTTGCATCATTGACGATTGATCCTTTCCAAATTAAAAATCTTGAAGGATGGGGATTTGAGGTTGTAAATGCCTGGATTGATTATTCCGATTTTGAAAATCCGCCGGATATGATATTTCCAGCAAACTATGACGGAGATACAGGTGAATTATGGACGGGATTGTATATCAAAAAAATGAATTTCAAAACTCCACCGGCATTCCTTAACGATAAGAGGAGGGAGAGTATTGAAATCCAAAATATGATTATCGATCCTTTGATAACAACCGATATAGCCGTAGTCGATTTATTAGGTATAAATGACGGTGCTATTGATGGATGGGCATTTAGTATAAACAGCCTCCACATCAGCATTGTGCAAAACAATCTAGAAGAAGGAGGATTCTCTGGACAATTGGGAACACCTCTTACCAACGAAGGACAATATTTTTATTACTCTGCGATTATAGATTTATCCGGTGATGCTCCAAACTCTAAAAACGTCTATTATACCTTAACTATAAATCCGGTTGATGAATTTGAATTTCCTTTTTTAGTTTCAAAAATAGCATTAGCCGACAATAGTTATGTAATGGCGAAACTCAATCCCGGCAATAGCGAAGAGACATATTTTGAACTGCATTTTGAGGGAGTAATGGGAGTCAATACTGAACTGTTTAATTTCGATGAAGACAACCCCGGAATTCCTCTCAAACTGCCTGTTATGGATTTTTCCATTACGTACAATTCCAAAGACGGATTTCCTACAACGGGTATTGATAAGCCTGTGTTTGGATTTGGAGAATGGGAAAATACCGGTACCGGCGGTAATCCGGAAGGGAATATTCCGAGTTTTGACCCTTCGTGGGTACCTCAATTTTCCAAACAAGAATTCGGAGGATTTCCGCTTAATATCGAAAATATGGAATTGCAACCCCTTTCATTGAATGAAGTAAAGTTTAAAATAGAGCCTCACGTGAGTATCGCCACCGGACAGTCCGGCATAGGAGGAAGTGTGGGTATTGACATCAATTCTACGATTCAACTTACAGGTAACACCAAATCGTTCAAACTGCAATCGATGAATATAGGCTCACTTGACATCAACACAGATGTTTACGGTGTACAATTGGAAGGGAGTGTTGAATTTTACAATGATTTGGAAGGTGACGGTGCCGGTTCCAAAGGAGCAAGAGGAGATTTGGCAGTTATGCTACCGGTCGGATTTGGAGCAACGATGGCAGCAGATTTCGGAATGCAAGTGACAGATGAAGATGCTCCACTCGGTACTGCCGGTAAATTCAATTACTGGTATCTTGACGGAATGATTTATTTGCCAACGGGAATACCCATAGGCAATTCGGGTTTAGGCGTTTATGGTTTTGGAGGAGGATTGTATGTCAATATGAGCAATGGCAGATATGATGCAGCGGATCAAAACGAAACAAACAGCACTCTTGAAAATGTTAAAAATATGAGTGCTTCTACAAGCACAACCGGTAATGATGTAGTAACCACAGGAGTTAAGCCAACACCTGCATTTCAAAGTTACGGATTAAAATTAGCAACAACATTGGGTACTTTTCCTTCTCCTTTAATGGCAAATATGGATGTTTCACTATACGGAGAGTTTAGTGAAGCACAAGGGATCAATATGTTGAGTTTATCAGGAGATGTTTTTCTTTTTAGTCCTATCACCGATAGAGGAATTTCCTCAATGTGGGCAAATGCCAATATGAATTGGGAAAAAATAAGTTCGGATCATCAGATGTTTTACGGTGGAATGGATTTGTACCTCGATATGAATACTTTGACAGGCAGGAAACCGGACAAAAAAGTCATCGATGTCGATTATCAAGTAGAAGTAGGAGGAGACAATATATGGTTTTTGTATGCAGGAGATCCGAGAGATGATAATTACGGTACTTTGAGGTTTGATTTTCCCGGTCTGCCAAAGATTACAGGAATAGGTTATTTTATGGCCGGTCACAACCTGCCGGATGATATTCCGGTACCGGAAAGAGTACAATGGTTGATGCAAAATCCTAAAACCGGAAGCGGAGACAATGGTTTGGAAAGCGATCTTGCCACAGAACAACAGCGAAATGAGTACGATAAGCTATTGGCACAAAATGCAAACGGAATGGCTTTTGGCGCTCAACTCGATGCTACATTTGATGTTGATGCTTTTTTGATACACGCTGCTATGACTGCCAGTTTGGGTTTTGATATGAATATAACCCAAAGTGATAACCGTACCTGCTATATTTCATCGGAGGGAACAGTAGCTCCCGGTATCAATGGTTGGTATGCCAGAGGGCAAGTATATGCCGGACTCGAAGGAGATATAGGTTTAAGATTTAAGTTTGCCGGAAAAAAACGTGATATCAACTTGTTCAATCTGGCAGCTGCTGTAATGGTCAGCGGTGGTGGTCCCAATCCCGAATGGATAGAGGGACGTGCAGGTATCAGATATAGCGTACTCGAAGGAACATTTTCGGGAAATACTACCTTTGATTTGACTATCGGACAAAAATGCGTCCCGGACTATGAAGATCCTTTTGCCGGATTGGAAATAATCTATGATACGTATCCGGCTGACGAGGAAGAGGATGTCAGTATATTTCTCAATCCTTCGGCTACATTTGTTTTACCCGTTGACAAACGGTTTACATTGCCTGTCATAGCAGAAGATGGCACTACTACCGATCAAACTTACGAATTGAGTTTGCACAAAGCTAAAATAAAACCTGCCGGAGGAGGTAATAGCATTTCAGTTGAAAACTTCCTTTGGGACGATTCTCATACACAAGTTACTATACAGACGGATCAATTATTATCGGAATTATCGGATTACGAATTGACAATAGAGGTTCGTGGGTATGAAATCAATAACGGACAAAAAAATGAACTTAGGGATGAGAATGGTAATATCTGGAAAGAAAAGAGAACAGTACATTTTACCACGGGAGAAGCTCCATACCCCATTCCTGACAACAATGTAGTAAGGACTTCACCAATTCGCAATCAAAGATACTTTTTGCAAGATGAGCCTGCGCTTAAAGTAGCACAAATTATTTTTGACAGAAATATGAAAGACGATGACCCCAACAAGGGATATTTTCCGGAAAGCAATACTAAAAAAAGCTATGAATATTTTTGGAGGTTTCAAGACCTTAATGGTGCTGAACCAATTATAAAATCATTTGTTCCCGGAAATAGCGTGACCAATTTTGTCCAATCATATCCTGAATTTAATAACAATACCATATACAGTGTTCAATTGGTACGTAAAACCACTCTCATTGTAAATAGAACTCATGACCATATCCCTTTTGCTCTGTCCGGAAGTGTAAATGATAATAAAAACCAAATGTCATCTTCGTGGCATATCACACCTCAAGCAGACGTTTTAGACCCGGGCAAATTAACCGGACCTGATGAAGATCTTATTTATCAGTTTTATTTCAAAACTTCAAAATATAATACTCTTGAAGAAAAAATGAAAAATATGACTATCACTACCGGTCATACACAAGATAGTAAACCGGCTAATGATTTTCCTGTGTTGTCAATATCAGGAGACGAAGGTTTTGATATTTTTGATGTTGTTGGAGAAATTGACCAAAGAGGAATTCAAATAACAGAACCACTAATGAAGTTTTTATCCGAAGAGAATCCGGATTTGGAGCATAATGATTATCCTCTCACTTCATCTTCTACCGACAGGCATAACACTATTGGTAATAATAATTTTCAAAATTATTCCAATTTTCAAAATGCCGGAAATACGCTTTGGCAATTTGCAGGTGCCATGCATGATACATACATGGAAATGGCATCACCCGTGTGGATTACACAGCATCCCGGAATTACCGTTACCATTGAAATTGCTAACAACGGTGGTATATCCCAAACAAGAACGATAGACGGATCTGAAACAATAGGTTCACCACGCACTACAACTACTCAAGAAGTAACAATTCACCCCAATCCACAAGCTCCGGTATCTTCTAATATGGATATCGACTATGAGGACTTGCCTCTACATTTGTATTTTGAAAATATATCGAATTATGAAAATCCTTTGTCCAAATCCGAAATAGAAAACAATTGGTCAGAGACACATATTAATCGTAACATAGATAATGAGACAAATTTCAATTCTTTTTCCAATTCGATAAACAATCTAAATGAAGGCAACAACAATACAAATAATCAACAACAAGCACAATTGATATTGGAATATGATCTCCATCCGAAATTACGAACAGATGGCAAATATCTGTTCAGTCATGGTTATGATATTTATTATAATTTTTATAATGATGATATAAAAAACGAAGCGTGGCAAAATTATCTGGATGAAAATTTCCCTGATTTTCTTGAAGCTATCAATATTTTGGATTCAAACATTCACAATTATTGGTGGATTAATAACAAAGGAAATTATAAATTAAAAATCATACCCAATAAAGTTATAGGCGATGCTTTTGTAGGTGGCTCAAAAGTGAGTAAAAATTTTAATGCTCAATAATGTGGAAACTTTCGGGTGACAAGTTGCGATAATATTTTAGATTAATTTTGTTAAATAAAATATGAAAAAAGTAAATAAATACTATCTTTTGATCATCTTATGGTTATCCGTTCCATATTTGGCACAAAGCCGGAATATGGTCAAAGATACCCTTGATGATATAGCACTCATATTGAAGAGGGATGAAAATAAGATTGTTCTTCGATGGGCTCCCATGAGTTATTCTTTGTGGTTGAATTGGAAGAATGCCCGTATTACGGTTTACAAAAAAGAATGGTCTGCCGGTGGTTTTAATCCTAAAATCAAACCTGTATTAATAAGCGATACAATTAAGGTATGGACCAAAGAAAAATATGAAAGTTACGTCACCGAACATGAACCGGATAATTTGGTTGCACTCTGCGGATATGCAATATATTCTCCTTATGAAAGCATTGCCAAAGGTCAAAAACCGGATTTAAACAACTTGGCAGATCGTCAAAAAGAAATGCAAAACAGGTTTATGGCTGTGTTATTTGCTGCCGAACGCAGTACAGTTGCAGCACAATCATTGGCTATGCGATTTGAAGATAATGATGCCCATATCAACAAACGAATAGCTTATACGGTTCGTGTATCTTTACCTTCCGGCAAACAACTATCCAAAACCATTGTGTATGACCCTGATGATTATCAAGAATTTATTCCTGTTATCAAACGGGGGATAGAAGGAGAAAACCATATTACTCTGATATGGGACAGGAAAAAACACGAAAAACATTATTCTGCCTATTGGATTGAAAGATCAGAAGACGGACAGCATTTTCAAAGGCTCAATAAATTACCATATATACACGGTACAGATTCAAAAAATCAAAAACTTCAAGGAGACATAAGTTATACGGATAGCGTTGCCAATTACCGTCCATATTATTACCGCATTATAGGATTGGATGCTTTCGTCGGAGAATCTAAACCCTCTGTTCCGGTTAAATTGATGGGCAGAGATAAAACACCCCCTCCTTCGCCCTCCGGATTGAAAGCATATATGCCCAATGAAAAATATATGAAAATCACTTGGAATTACGATAATCCTACTCCTGATTTTACAGGTTTTATTGTAAAAAAGAGTTATCGCCATGATGGTGGTTTTACATTGTCATCGCCTATATTGGGGAAAGATATATTTGAATATCACGATCTTGCTCAGGATTATTTTGGAAAAAACTATTATGAAGTATGTGCTGTTGATACTGCCGGCAATGAAGCCTGTTCTCCTCCTATTTACGGTTTGATAAATGACACAATTCCACCTTCCAAACCCACAGGTCTGACAGGTAGCATCGACTCATCCGGCATAGTCACTCTAAAATGGTCAAAAGGTCCCGAAAGAGATATAGCAGGTTATCAAGTATATTTTTCCAATAAATCAGACGGTTTATTTTCAAAAATCACAGATTATCCCATTCAAGATACCGTTTTTACAGATACCATAACCCTGCATACCCTCACGGAAAATATTTATTATTCGATAGTAGCCAGGGATGTCAGAGACAATATATCCCCGTTTTCCGATAAAATATTAATCAAAAAACCCGATACCATACCTCCATCGTCACCTGTATTTAAAGATTACAAAGTATTGGATAAATCGATAGTGTTGAAGTGGTCTCCATCCAATAGCAAGGATGTTGTACGCCAAGAACTATATAGAAGAAAAGGGGAAGGGGAGTCTGTCCTGATTGCATCATTTGATCCAATGACCGGCATCTATAAAGATACATTATTGTCTGCTTCGACAATGTATTCCTATCATCTTGCGGCAATAGATGATAGCGGATTGTATTCTTACAGCCCATCGGAACTTAAAATTAAATCACCGTATAAATTGGGTATGAAAAATGGAGCTTTGGAAATAAAATACGGAAAAAAACAAACAATCATTTCTTATAATATTGAAACACAAAATGAAAATCTTGATTACGTCGTGATTTTTCGTAGTCAAAATGGCGAAAAATATAAAAGATGGAAAATGTCAAAAAAAACAACAGATAAATTTTCGGATATACAGGATTCTGACAAAAAAAACCGGTACAAAGCCTATACATATTTTAAAAACGGATTGAAATCAAAATTGCTTACTTATGAAAAATAATAATAATATAATATTAGCCTTTTTTATCTTGATAATAATTGTTTTATTTTCTTGTAAAACGGAAAATATCATGCCTGAAGAGGAAACAATTGAACAGTTGGAATGGAAAACAGGCAAAAATGAATACAATATGGAAATGGACGATACACTTCGCAATTTCCTTGTACATGTACCGGAAAGTTATACCGGTGATAGTAAAACCCCTCTTGTATTTATGCTGCATGGAACTTCAGGAACCGGAACCAAATTTTACAATATCAGTGGCTGGGTGCAAAAATCCGAAGAAGTTGGATGTATCATTGTTTTTCCAACTGCATTGGAATACCCCATTGTGGAAAACAATAATAAAATGACTACCAAATGGAGCAAAGACGGACTGGAGAGCGATATTCCGGCAGGTTATCCGATTAAAGATGATATTCCGTTTTTTAGGCTGATGATAGATATTTTGAAAAAAACCTTTAACATCGATGAAAAAAGAATATACATTACAGGATTTTCCAATGGAGGAGCCTTTGTTAGAACACGTATTCTTGATGAAATGAACGATGTCTTTACTGCTTGTTCGGCAGGAGGAATAGGCTTGGAAAAAAAGTTGGATATACAGGGCAGAATACCTCCGTTTTATCAAATCATTGGAACAAAAGACCCTAAATGGTTGGAAGCTTTAGGCATAAATAACATACCGCATAGTTATGAAAAAATTGTTAAAATTGATCAATTAAAAACACGAATTGACAATATGAAACAAAGCTTAAAGTTGGGAGACGATTATACGGAAGAACTAACAAACACCAAATACAATCTCATAACCTGGAACAATGACCTTAACGGCTCGGGCAATGAAGCAAAACTGCTTATAGTAAACCAATTGCTACACAGATATCCAAATGGAAAAAATAATCCGAAAGGGGTTAGTGCATCCGAAATACTTTGGGATTGGTTTATTCAATACGAATTAAATTAAATAACATGAAACATATTATTATTTTAGTTTTAATCTTTGGTGCTTTAATATCAAACGGACAAGATTGTCCTCAAGGCAATATCTACTTTTATTCACAAGAAGAAATTAATATTTTTCCGGATTCCTTTCCGCAATGCCATGAAATACCCGGCAGTATTTTTATCAATAGTGCTAATGGAACAGTTACAGATCTTTCTCCCCTGGAAGGTATCACCAAAATAAACGGGGGATTACGAATTTTAAATAATCCGTCACTCAAATCTCTCACCGGCTTGGAAAACCTTATTGAAGTGGAGGATTATTTATCTATTATTGACAATGATTCTTTGCTTTCACTTGAAGGACTGGATAATTTGACTTTTGCAAGAAAATTTGTTTGCGATAGCAATTTTATGCTCCAAAACATTGACAATCTAACGTCCTTGCAATACGTATCAGATACATGTAGGTTTCGTTTTTTACCGGAACTCCAAAATGTAAACGGTCTTATGAATTTGGATTCCGTCGGAGGAAATCTCAATTTTCGATACCTGCCCAAACTTACCGATTTAACCGGACTTAAAAACATTAAAGTCATTGGACATGGATTGCAATTAAAACAAATAGGTAAAATTGCATCATTAAACGGATTGCAAAATCTTACATCCGTTGGTTTTGCATTGAATATTGAGAAAAACCCGAATTTGGCAAGTATAAATGGTTTGGATAATTTGAGAAAAATATCATCGACTCTCCGAATAATTAACAATAATAAACTTAATTCCCTCGACGGATTACAATCACTAACAGAAATAGGAAAAGATATTAATATTTTCGGAAATAAAAACTTAAAAGACCTTAATGCTTTGAGCAATGTTGCTGATTTTAATGGAGAAATAATCATACGAAACAATTTTTCTTTGACAGATATTAACGGGATTGCAATGATACCGGCAGAAAATGTTAAACGCTTATTGCTTATCAACAATGATTCCCTCAATGTTTGTGATATAGATTTGGTATGTTCAATGTTGGAAATGCCGGACTCAAGGATTAGTATATTTGGCAATGGTAGTTCCTGTGCGAGTAAAGACACGGTATCTGCTCAATGCGGAATTACAGGTATTGCAGATATAAAATTTAAGCAATTGACCATATATCCAAATCCGGTTAGAGGAACACTTTATATAGAAAACTATAATTCAGAAATTCCATACAAGATATTAGATGGTTTTGGTAGAACTTTATTATCCGGACACATAGATTCCAAATCCCAAAAAACAATTGACGTCAGCGGACTTTCCGGAGGAATTGTATTCTTTAAGACAAGTCGATTTGTTTATAAAATATTTTTATCGAATTAATTTTCATATTTTTGTATCATTGCCCATTTTATTGATTGATTATTTATGAAGAAAAGATTAACATATAAAAGTTTGTTTATAGTTACAATGATTGTAGCTTTCTTTATCCATTTTCCTAAAAAAACATATTCTCAATCCAAGGTTGATAGTATTTGGGCTTTAGCCGATACCATAAAAGAAGATACTTCCAAGATAAAATTTATACTCGAAAAAGGATATGGTTTTCAAGGAAAAAATCCTGGTCTTGGTATAAAAATATTGGAAAAATTTGTTGATTCCGACTTGTACAATAAGCGTAAAGATTATTCTTACAAGGCGCATATATATCTTGGTGAATTGTATTTATTTACAAACAAGTTTCAAAAAGCCAAGGAAAATTATCTTACTTTTTTGGATTATGTAAAAAAGAATAATATAAAATACGAAGAGGGCATTGCTTGTTTCAGTCTGACTCAAATCCCACAAGATTACATCGAAAATACAGAATATCTTAATTATGCTATTCGTGCAAGTGAGATATTCAAGGAATTAAAAGATACTGTTTGGTATATCAAATCCGAATGTCAAAAAAACAAATTTTTAAATAATTTCGGGAGATCGGAGGAAGCTATTAAGAATTTGCGACCATTGATTCCAATTGCTAAAAATCATCCGAAAGCTTTGATGGATGTTTATCGAAATTTGGTAGTAAGTTTTGAGAAAACCAAACAGCCTGATAGCAGTTATTATTATTCAAAACTTAATAATGCTATCGTTCTCCAATATGGTACCGTTCCGCAAAAATTTATTTCAACATACAATCTGGCACATATCGCTGAGGTACTAAAAAAATATGATGATGCCTTACGTTTTTATAATAAAGCCATCGAATTTGGACAGAAGAGTACCGTCACATATTTGTTGCCTTATGCATTGCTTTCTCTGGGAGGATTGAAAGAAGAAACCGGAGACCCTCATACTGCTTTAAAATACTTTAAAAAAGCAGAAAAACTTATTGAAAACGATGAACAGAAAAATATGCTTTATCAAGGAAGATATCAAGCATACAAAAAATTAGGTGATTACAAAAATGCCCTTTTTAATCATGAAAAATGGAAAATTCTACAAGACAGTATTGCCCAAAAAACATTAAATGACAAAACCAATGAATTATTAGTACGGTATGAAGCGGAAAAAAAGGATGCCCTTTTGGATAAAATTTCAACGGAAAAAGCCCTTAAAGAAAAAATTCTTAAAATTCAGCAATACGGATTATTGGGGCTTGGATTGGTTTTATTAGCCTTGGTTTATTTGTTTTATAATACAAGGAAAAAAAACCAAAAAATATCGGAACAAAACAGAATTATATCTCAAACCATCAAAGAAAAGGATACCTTGCTGCGTGAAATACACCATAGGGTGAAAAACAATCTGCAAATAGTCAGCAGCCTGCTTAATCTTCAAACGGAACATATAAAGGATGAAAATATACTTCAGGCGATTAATGAAGGGAAAAACAGGGTTTCATCAATGGCACTGATTCATCAGCACCTGTATCAAAACGAAAAACTTACAAGTATAAATTCAAAAATATATTTTGATGAACTATTGAATAATCTTATAGACAGCTATGATATTGATGAAGATATGGTTATTATTAATAAAAATATTCAGGAACTTAACATTGATGTTGATACTATGATTCCTTTAGGATTAATAACCAATGAGATTATTTGCAATGTTTTCAAACATGCTTGGAGTAACTTAAACAAGCAGAAAAAAATCTCAATAGATTTTTATAAATCAGAGGAAGGGTTGATAATAAAAATCAAAGATAATGGAATCGGGGTAAGTCAAGAGGATTTTATCAATTCCGATAGTTTTGGTAATAAATTGATTTTGGCATTTATGCAAAAATTAAATGCAGATATCAAAATTGACGATACTCAAGGTACTGAAACGGTAATTACAATTAGAAAATACGATCTGGTAGCATAATGGCAAAAATAGTAGATATAAAAAAGGGGAATAATCCTGACAAGAAAAATCAGGATAAGGATAATGTTGAAATTGTCCTAAAATCAATGAATGAATTAAATGAATTATTAGTTAAAATAAAAAAATCGTTGGCAAAAACAAATGACAAAAATATTAATAGTTGAAGATGAGCCTATTATAGCGGAAGACTTGTCAATGATATTGAGAACAAACGGATACAATGTCATCGGTATTGCTCATAATGGAAGTCATGCGCTTGATATTCTCCACAATCGCAAACCCGATTTGGCTCTATTGGATATTTCCCTTGACTCATCTATGAATGGCATTGAATTGGCTCAAATAATTAATCAAAAATACAAGATTCCTTTTATTTATATTACTTCATTTTCGGATGAGCATACACTCAATTTGGCTAAAAAAACCTACCCGTCAGGATATATCATAAAACCTTTTCGAAAAAGAGATATTTTATCTACCATTCAAATTGTTTTGCATCGACACGGTAATATAAAAGATGATCCTGTTTTATCTATTGAAGAATTAAATCAAATTATTGAAAAACCTCTGTCGGAACGGGAATATCAAATTCTTGAAGATATTTTTGCCGGTTTGACCAACTTGGAAATCAGTGATAAATATCAAGTCAGTCTAAATACCGTCAAAACACAAATCAAAAGAATCTATATTAAAATGAATGTTAATAGCCGTATTGGTGCTTTTAGAAAAATTATTCGCAGTATTAACTGAAGGTATTTATTCATAAAGTTTGCTTTTAAAATGATTCTATCTGTAAGTACTTTGAAATGGGAGTGTTTTATTATATTTTGTTATCTTTGTGAATAGTGTCTGCCAGAAAAAAAATCAATAAACGGAAAAATCTAAAGATAACTTTTAAAAAATGAGTGTAAAAAATCTATATTTTGTTTTATTTATATCTGTATTTTCAGGAGTGCTCTCCGCACAAAACATAAAACAGGATATTAATGAAATCAGGAACCAATTCAAATGGGTAAACAGTCAAAAAGATTTTCAAAAAACATATTTTGAGAATGATGAATTTACCGATCAGATTCCAAGTGAAGGATGTCAGCTTGATGTATTTTACAAGGACACAAATATTTATAAGATTATCCAAATGGATGCCGTTTCGAATGCGGTATTCACAACGGAGTATTATATGAAGAACAATAAACTAATATTTGTTTTTCGCAAGGAAGAAAGTTTTATTTTTCCTGTTGAAAATGACAGCATAACAAAATTAAAAACCAATTATGAAGAACGTGTATATTACAAAGACAAGAAAATCATACGACATCTTGAAAAAGGTTTTACTTTGTTGAATGAAAATATGGATTATCAGAAGCAATTTGAAGAATACAAGCCTCTGATTATTACGAAAATCAAATATGAAAAACAATATAATCTTTTTCAGGGAACGTGGAGCAATGACGAAGATAATACCGATTGGTTTATAATAACGGGGCTTATCAAACAACAATATAAAGAAGCCGATCCGGTTGCCAATTATCGTATATGGTTTGACGGAAGATATCTTTGGTTTCACAACACGGAAAATCAGGAAGAGGGCGATTCCAAATATGAGATATTGGAACTAAATGAGAAAAAACTTGAAATGCAAGACAGATTGAGCGGAGAAGTTCTTTTTTATAGTAAGGGCTTATGATGAAATAACCTAACGGTTTCGAAATTATTTGGTATCATTTAAGCATTTACCATTTTATCAATATATTTAATAGGGCTTTTGGCTTTGAATACCGCACTTCCCGATACCAATACATTTGCACCCGCTTCCAATAGTTTTGCCGCATTTTCCAATCCGACGCCACCATCTACTTCAACATAAGGATCAACGTCTTGTTCTTTGAGCATTTTTTTGAGAATCCTTAATTTTTCATAAGTTCTTTCGATAAATGATTGCCCGCCAAATCCGGGATTTACAGACATAATCAATATCAGATCCGCTATATTCAAAACATCTTCGAGAAGCATCACATTACTATGAGGATTAATAGCAACTCCGGCTTTCAATCCTATATCTTTTATGTTTTGGAGGCTTCTGTGCAAATTGGGGCTGGCTTCAAGATGGACAGTGATAATATCCGCACCTGCATTTTTAAAATCATCAAAATATCTTTCGGGTTTTTCGACCATCATGTGAACATCCAGTATTTTATCCGTGAGCCCGCGAATAGTTTTTATTACTTTAGCTCCAAAAGTTATATTAGGCACAAAAGCACCATCCATCACATCTATATGTACCCATTCCGCCCTACTCCGGTTTATCATTTCCATTTCAGCAGAAAGATTGGAAAAATCAGCGGCTAATATCGATGGTGCGATTATTTGTTTCATCTGTTTTTATTTTATATTTATTTGTCCTTATTTTTGTCTGGGTATTATTTACCACTAAGAACACTTGAGCTAACACTAAGAAATCACTTAGAGCTATTCCCTTAGTGAAAACCTTAGTGAACCCTTAGTGATCTAAGTGGTTAAAAAAAACAATTTATTACAAAAACTATCTTTTAATTACAAATCCATCATAATACTCTTTATCATTATTTTCTACTATCAATTCATCCACTCTTGCCAATTCGGGACCTTTTTTAACCCATTTTAGAAAATCTTCAATCAATTTTTCAGCTCCTGAAACTTCAATAAATACCGATCCGTCAGGTTCGTTTTTTACATATCCATGCAATCCCAGTTCATCCGCTTTGTCTTTAGTACTTGCTCTGAACCATACCCCTTGCACCTTACCTATAACTTTTATTTTTAAATGTTTCATATCTTAACCTTTAAAATGTTTGCATTTCTTTTTTTCGCTTTTTCCTCACTCTGCCTCTAACTCCTATACCTCGACAAGCTCGGCAACCTATAGAGAACACAACCCGCAATGCGAAAAAATGAAATACATCCGTTAAAATACAAAATTAAGTCTATTTTTCTTAAAAATTCACCTTTGCAAATAAATAATATGTTTTTCTTTGAAATAACTTTCGGGTATAGCTTCATGAATATCATTCAATTCATAATAGTCATCTTTGTCCAGAAGTTTTAATTCATCATTGATTTTTCCACCTTTATATGCAAATAAACCTGAAGGCATAGGTCCTGTATTTTTTCTTTTCAACAAAGGATGAGACCACATTTTCAATTTATCTATTGTTGCTACAGCTCTAGTGATTACAAAATCAAATTTTTCCTTAAATTCTTCAGCTCTCTGATGAAGACCCTTGACATTATTCAGTTCAAGAGAATTTGCAACTTCATTTACTACTTTTATTTTTTTTGCTTTGCCGTCTATCAATGTAAAATCACAGTTTTCAAGTAAAATAGCCAATGGAATTCCGGGAAAACCGCCACCTGTACCAATATCCAGTATCTTTGATCCTTCATTAAAACTATAAAATTTCAATATTGACAAAGAATGAAGCACATGATGAAGATATAGATTGTCAATATCTTTTCGGGAAATTACATTTATCTTACTATTCCAGTCCACATACAGATCATAGAGCTTTTTGATCTTTTCTTTTTGAAAATCCGTTATATTATCAAAATACTTATAAATGATATCTTCTCTCATTTCCATTTGTTTTTAGCAGCAAAAAAATAATAAATTCCCATAAAAAAGTAGTAAACAAACATTAAAAAATCCAGTAACGGCAACCAAATTATTAAATCTTTTTCTTTTAATATCAAAAATGAGCGATAAGAAATGATTAGTATTATAACAATAC
>Ga0256832_1000412_pt1 | contig 26964 bp, 27 predicted proteins | sample 134614metaG_FD_190534 | JGI IMG/M metagenome (GOLD analysis project Ga0256832, IMG submission 190534) | Hydrothermal vent microbial communities from Lau Basin, Pacific Ocean - 134-614 | ecosystem: Environmental > Aquatic > Marine > Hydrothermal vents | place: Pacific Ocean: Lau Basin | collected... | reverse complement strand
GCTACGAATGGCATCCAGCTTTTTGCGTACTCCACTTCCCCAGCCAGCCGGATTTTTGCTAAAGATGCTACGCCACCAGCGTGTGCTTTTTCTAAAAGCATTGGCAAGATTACCAAAAGTATCTTCAGTGGGCAGTTTTTTTGCAATTCCATTTGCCAGTTTGGTGCGAATAAACAGGTGCAACAAATAAATTAAAAGTAGTGCAACTACACCGCCGATAATTCCAGTTAAAGGGCTTGATTGCAGCGTAGACATAATCGCATCTGATGCGCCTGTGATAACTGCCAGCACTACGGCACCGATAACAACTGGAAGAATAATCACAAGATCAGTGATTATGACCCGTTTTTTCCAGCGTTGCATGGCTAGCTGAAGTTGCGGCACTGCCTGTTGTTCGATCTGGTTTGAAAGTGATTCAAGACTGCCAATGATTCGGTAAACACGGTCAATATTAATATCTTCCATGCGCTTGCTGATCTCGGCATAATCCGCTTCTCTTTTATTAACATAACGCTCCCAGACGGCTTCATTTTCAACCGGAGTTGCCACATCCTTATTGAAAATAACGTAGAAACGACCCGCATTCAAGCCACTTTGAACCAGAGATTTTTGCCATGCTGCAACAACTTCTTCCATATTGTCTTCTTTTGCAGAGGTATCTATCTGATTCAGGATAAAGAGAAATTTACTGCCATCATTACGTCGTTGCGAACCACGCACAAGATGCTCAAGAGTGTCCTGCATGGCACCTGGTTCGGGATGTCTTGCATCAAACAAAACCAGTACCAGGTCAGACAGGTCAATTATATGATCTGTGATTCTCAAGGTTGCCTTGCGTTGTTCATCTGCATCAAAACCAGGGGAGTCTATAAGTATCTTGCCACGAAGTTTCTCACTTGGGACAGCTTTCATTTGCAGATAGCGATCTATGCGGGCGCCTTCACCTTCTGATACTTCTTCAATATCTTTGCTTATTTGATAGAAAGGGAAACGTGGATCGCCATCCAGGGCAATTCCGGGAAGGACTCTTACCTTTGAGTCACCACTGTAGGTTAATACAGTGAAACGGTCGTCAACCGCCTGATTACCCGTATCCTGAACAGCAAGCCCCAGGTATGAGTTGATAAAACTGGATTTTCCCGCTGAGAATGTTCCCAGTACCGAGACTAGAGGCCACCATGAAATCTGCGTTGCATAAGATTCGTCAGCCTGCAATAAGCCCATCTTCTTTGAGATGGAGTCCAGTTTGCGGAAGCGATCGACGACTGAAACCAGAATGGGGCTTTCTCTATTTAAATGTTCCTGTAATCGCTCCAGGCGGTTATGCATTCTTTTAACAGGGGTCGTCATTACTACTATACCTCATTATTATATTAAAACAGGCAGGCAAACTACCATGAGTTCAAAGCTTACTTTAGGGATTGCGCGTCAGTACTTTCGCAGGTCAGCTATCAAGAGAATCATTACCTTTTGCCTTTTACCTTTGTGAAATAATTTCTCCAGGCTTTCCAGGCAAAGGATTTACAGCAGAGCTTTGATCATTAGACTTAACTGTCACATCTGCCGGATTTGCTGGCTTTTTTGGTACTGCAGGAGCAGCAGGTGACGGCACTGAGTATAAGTCGGGCATTGGCAGAAGAGGCACTGGTGCAGGAAGCAAGTTTCCATTGCCATAAGCACCCTGGGGCTGTTTTGCAGGAATGGCAAAATATGAGGGTGGCAGTGGTCTGCTTGAGCCCTGGAATGGCAAGCTCCGATCATTCTTCCAGGGAAGAAAATTATTCATAAAACTTAGTGGGGTGGAAATATTTTTGTTGAGGCTCCACATATCACGCTGCATATTATTGGTTGAGGCTGCCATGTCATAGGTTGCTGCGCGTAGCCCACTGATACTGTTAACCATTTCTACGGTATTTTCGGTCATATTGCTCACATTACTCGACATCATTCCAACATTGCTGGACATGTTATGTGTTGAATCTGCAAGCGAATCCATCTTGCCTGACATATGCCCCATGGTATTTGATATGGAGTCCATATTTCTATCTATGGAACTGCTCATATGTATTATTGTATCTGCCATTCGGTTAACATCAGAAGTTAACGAATAAATCAGATAAAAACCAAATGATGCCAAAATAATAAAAGCAATCATGGCGGGGTATACCATAATCTGCAAGCGTCTAGTGGTTGCATCTGCTTTTTTTTCAAATTCCTGAAGCTCACTTTCCAGCTCCAGAATATAATCTCTGTGCAAATCACTTTTTGCCATAATATTTACCTACCCCATTTTTAGTGCTTTGCTTCGTTGTTACTGTTGCTGAATTTGCTGCTGGATTTCAGCCGCCTTTTCCGGAAAAAACAAAGCGATAAATCCGACCATATTGACTACTCTATCAGTATTTCCATTTTTTATCATTGGTAGTGCTATCTCAGAATAGAGTTCAGCCGCTTTCCTGGGATAGCCCTGTCTCCAGTAAACATTGCCCAGTTCACCCTTGTGTTCTATCACATCCGGTTCCAGTTTAATCAGTCTCAGATATAATTCAGCAGCTTCATCAAGACCATTATTCCAATAGGCTTCTCTTGCCATTAACAGAAGCTCTGCTGGTTTTACCTGCTCCAAATCAGAGCTTGCCTCTGGCGGAACCTGTGCGACTTCCTTTTTAAGTTGTAATAAATTTGCACTTCCCGCTATAGCTACATCTTGTTGAGATTTTGGATTGATTTTTGTCTTAATCGCATTTTTAACGTCTGAAACAACTGCTTCAGATTTTGTTATCACTTTATCTGAGTTTTTTTTAACGGCTGATACCATTGTGTTTACTTTATCCGCCGTTTTATCCGCCGTTTTCCTGACGGATTCTGTTACTGTTTCTTTGAGTACTGTCGTGGCTTCTGTTATGCCTGAAGCTACATTATTTTTTGTGGCGCTTGTACTGGTATGCTCACTACCGAATTTATTTTCATTCGATTTTTCTCCACTTGTTGTAGCTGCTGTACTGATAACCGTGTTTAAGGCGGTCTCACTGTTTACACTGCTATCCCCATTGGCAGTTGTTCCTGTTGTTGCATTTTCTTTTGCTACATTTTCTTTTGCCACACCTCCTTTTGCCGCATCCTCTTTTGTTGCTGCAGCTTCCACTGTTGTTCCCGCAGTGACATGTTCTTTTGCATGTTCTTCAGTTTGAACAGATTCCAGCGTATGGGATATCCCCATATCTTCTGTGCTATGCGCGCTTTTATTTGTCGCATCCACTGAAAGCAAGATTGCAATAAGCCCCAACACCCAGGTTGCAATAATTGGATGCCCCATTAACCATCTTACGATATACATCAATATTCCTCTTCTTTTATTTCTACTTGCGTAGCAGCCTTACTGATTCAGGTTTTACTTTGACTACGCCTATTATCTCACATTTGCAAGATTATTGTGGCATAAATTAATACAATACCTGCCCCAGTTCCTCAATCTCTTTTGCCGCTTTTGATTTTGAATCCAGCTCAAACACTGCCATACCTTCACTAAACGAGCGCCTGTATGCTGTGCGCTGATACAGCCTTGGCTTGAGCATTTTCAATTCATCAAGGGTACTAAGTGCTTCAAATGCTTCGTCGGTTTCACGCACTGCGCGGTGTGTATCCGAGCGATTCATAAAACCTAAAATTTCCGGTTTTTTGCCCTTTTTTCTCAAATCAAAAATAAGTTTTAAAAAGCGTTGTGTTGACCACACATCTGCCTGACTTGGAGCAACCGGAATTAAAATCCGGTCTGCCTTTTTTATCGCCGCATTCATCGCTTTGCTATCTGAAATACCAATATCTATAATGACTTCAGTGTGTTTCCCTTCATTTGAGAGTTCATCTACGTTATTCGATGGTTCAATTGTAGGTACATGACCATCTTCTGTCCTGATTTCCAATGCGTCAGTAATTGTTGCTTGCGGATCAAGGTCATAAACTGAAACGTGCACATTACGTCTCGTCGCTACCCAAATTGACAAATTGAAAGCAACTGTGCTTTTACCTGTACCACCTTTCATATTACCTACAACTGTTATCATTTACCCCTCCCATGATTCAGTAAAGAGTATTCCATTATTTGTTGCCAGCTTTGTTGCCAGAACTGCGTGGCACCCAAAAACCTGGTGTGGGCATATAGTAGCCATTGGCAGGTGGCCTGGAATAACCATAGTTTGCTTGATATACGGGAAGTGGAATATAGCGATATTGCTGTACTCCCGGACGCATATAAGAACCTGGCTGAGCAGAATTTGCTCTGTAAGCTGGCGGCATCGCAGGTCGTGTATTTGGCATCAGTGGCTGTTGTGGCGGCATGGGACGACTTAATTGCGGAGCAGATCCTGGCTGATATGCGCCCTGTGGTGCATTCACAGAAAAAGCTGGGGGCTTAACTTCTGGCATACGGGGAGTAGCAGGCTGGGAAACCTGGGGCACTGTTGGTGCTTTGATTGTAGCTAATGCCTGGGGAATACTGGGCATTTCTCTCTTGAATTCGGGCTCCCTGCCAGGCACTGGTTGCCTGATTCCTTTATTCACTGGCTTAAGCTCAAGTGCCGGAAGCACCCCTGGCTTTGGCATGGCATGAGCTATCTCCGGTTTTTTGGGCTGATGTGGCATTTTTTCTGAAATGCCTTTTTGATTTAACCCCTGTTGAGCTACTGGTGCTACAGGTTTGTGCGGAGAGGAAACAGCTCCAGATGCAGCGCTGTCTACCTCAGCTTCGGGAAGTTTATTGGCAAATGGACCAGGCGGCGGTAACAAGTTTTTGCTATTCCGTGAATCAGCAATCCCATTGCCTGTAACTAAAATCATAACTGAAGCTAATACGGTTGCTACAACTATTTGTAATGAATAATTTTTTTGTAACCCTTTCATTGCGTATTCTCTCTCTATATATCTTTTTTCAAACGTATTCCTCTGGGCTTGGACTTTTTCGCTTTAGTCCCGCTTGCAGAGGTTGCGGATTTCTTCTCTGGTTTGGATTTTGCCTTTGCAGCAGACGCCGGTTTTGAGGCTGCTTTAGACTTGGACTTGGCGGTTGACTTTGTCTTTTGCCCTGTCTCGCTCTTTGGCTTCGTTTTTGCCTTTGCCTTTGTCTGTGTTTTTTTCCTGGTAGCCGGTTTTGCCCTGGATTTTGTTTCCTGCTTTTTCGGTTTTTTTACATCTTCTGTTGCCTCTGTATCTTCTGCTTGTTTATTAACTTTAGCATCTTTTTTCCCGGACTTTGATGAATCAGACTTTTTATTTTTTTGTTTTGCTGCTGAAACAGTAGAATCAGCCTCTTTCCTTGCTGGCTTTGTATCTTTATTAGCAACATCCTCACCCGCATCAGCAGCTTCACTATCATTATCACTATCATCAGCAGCATCGACTTTTACTGTCTTTTGCGTTCTTTTTCTGGGTGGACTGGGAACCCACTCATCATTCTTTTTGGTTTTTCTCTTTTTGGGTGGACTAGGAACCCAGTCGTCATCACTTTTTACTGCCTTTTTTCCCGGAGGGCTTGGAGTCCAGTCATCATCATCTTTTTTAGTGCGTCTAAAAACAAACGCCAATAGTCCTTTTGCTCCAGTTATTATTAATCCTCCCACAGTCACAACAATACCAAAGAGGGTTGAAATGGCATCTTTTATCTTGTCAAAAAAGCTTTCTTTGTATTCCGAGGGCTCATCAGCCGAATCAGACTCCAGTAAAGCATCATCTTCAAAATCAGGGGGTACAATTGACTCACCATCTTCATTAATACAAAGTGCCTTGCCTGCACTTATACAGCCTAAAGGCACCACGATCAGGGTAAGTAGTGTCGATACCAAACCGCCAAATACCAGGGAAACCGCCATACCTTTAAATATCGGATCGGTAATAATGACCAGTGAGCCTCCAATTAACGCAAATGCTGTAATGGCTATCGGTCTGGTACGCGCCTCACAGGAATGTATAACTGCTTCAACGACACTTTTCCCCTCATTCAGCACCGCATTTTTTGAGAAATCCACTAATAATATTGAATTTCTGACAACAATACCTGCCAAGGCGATAAACCCAATCATGGATGTCGCAGTAAAATCAGCACCCCAAATCCAGTGTCCGGGTATTATTCCAATGAGAGTTAACGGAATCGGTGCAATGACAATGGCAGGCAGTATAAAATTCCCGAATAATGCCACAATTAGCATATAAATCAGGACCAGCGCCGCCATAAAGGCTATACCCATATCCCTGAAAGTTTCAAATGTAACCGTCCATTCTCCACCCCATTCAAAATTGGTTTTATCTGCCTTGTCTTCACGCCCGAACCAGCTACCACTGGTAACGAGTGTACCATCAGGTGCCTTATAACCTTTGCCATTATTGGCTGCTGCCAATATATCCTGCACCTGGAACATACCATAAACAGGTGCTGCCAGATCACCCACTGTTTCAGCAGTAACAAACTCTACCGGACGCAAATCCTTGTGATAGATTGGCTGATCAGCCTGTTCTTTCACGAAATAACCCAGTTCCGACAAGGGCAGGGTTTTTCCCATGCGGTTTGTAACAGGTAACTGTATCAAACGGTTTATCTGTGAGCGGGCACTCAAAGGCACCTGCATAATAATTGGCGTGGGATTAATCAGGGCATTTTTCTTGATATCACCCAGGACATAACCACCCATTGCCATATCCAGGGTAGAATTGATATCTTCAACAGAAATACCATTGCGTTGAGCTTTTGCGGCATCTACCTTGAAACGCAATATTTGATGGGGATCTTCAAGAAAATTATCTACATCTGCAAGGTTTGGAGCTTCTTCAAAAACTTTAGTCAGATCACGCGCAACCTGTCTGCGTGTTTCTGCGCTTGGTCCATATATTTCAGCCACTACAGATTGTAATACCGGTGGTCCAGGAGGCATTTCTACCACTTGTATCCTGGCACCGACAGCTTTTGCCATTGGCGTTAAAACTGCCCTTGCCTCATCAGCAATTTCGTGACTGGAACGCTCACGTTCATGTTTATTGGTTAATTGTACCTGTACATCTCCCTGCCATGGCTTGTCACGCAAATAATAATGGCGCACAAGTCCGTTAAAGTTAAAGGGTGATGCCGTACCCGCATAGGTCTGAACGGCAGTAACTTCATCAACAGCCTGCATCTTTGTAGCAATCTGGTTAATAAGATTTGCGGTTGTGGGTAAAGAGGTTCCTTCAGGAAAGTTCACTACAATATTAAATTCGGGCTTGTTGTCCAGGGGCAGCATTTTGACTTTTACACCCTTGGTATAGAATAAAGTCATTGATAACAATAAAACGCCAATCAGTGAATAGAGCAGTAACTTTCCTTTTCTCTTGTCACGCACCAGCGGTATTATCAGGCGTCGGAAGAATCTCTCAAGAAACGCCGCCTGACGATGCTCTTTCTCTTCCATCTGCTCCAACTTGTCAAGGCTTGGCTTAAACTTGTTGGTTAGCCAGGGAGTAAATGCAAAGGCAGCAAACAGCGAGAATAACATTGCTACCGAGCCCAGAACTGGAATCGGGGACATATAAGGTCCCATCATCCCACTCACAAAACCCATTGGCAAGAGTGCCGCAATGACTGTAAATGTCGCTAAAATGGTTGGATTTCCAACTTCACGCACCGCATCAACTGCTGTATCAATATCCAGACTTCCAGATAGAAGCCATCGCCGGTAAATATTTTCAACGATTACAATTGCATCATCCACTAATATACCGATTGAAAATATCAGGGCAAACAAGCTTACGCGGTCGATTGTCAACCCCAAAAGCCAGGCTGATAATACAGTGACGGTAATAACAACAGGGATGATAATAAAGGTAACCAGTGAAGCTCGCCAACCGAGAAAAAGAAAGACCAGTACGGTTACCATCATGGTTGCTTCAGCAAGTTTGAAGAGTAACTCGTTTACTTTTTCTTTTGCTGTTTCACCGTAATTCCGGGTTATTTCAACGTGTACATTATCAGGAATCAAGCGCCCCTTTAAATACTCGACTTTTTCCAATACGGCATCTGAAACGTCAACCCCGTTTGAACCGTGTTTCTTTGCAATTGCAATGGTTACTGCCGGAGCACCATTGGCAATTTCGTGAGATTTCTTTTTCTGGATTTCTTCTTTCTCATTGTCCTCGTCAGTTGCCGTTATGCTTGCCTTTCCGGTGTAGTAACCAACAATTTTTGTTGCTTCACTAGGACCTTCTGTAACTGTTGCTACATCACGCACATACACAGGTCTGCCATCGACCACAGCGACCATCAAACGCTTGACATCTTCTGCTGATTGCAAAAAAGAACCGGTGATAACCTTGACAAACTTGTTTCCTGGCTCTACCGAACCGGCATTACGCTCGGAATTTGCCATGCGAATCGTATTTGCCACCTGACCTAATGAAACCCCAAAGGTAGCCAGACGCTCTGGCAAGATTTCTATGAGTAGCTGATCAGTACGACCATCTACAATAAAACTTTGGCTGGCATTGGGTACCTCGCGCAGTTTTTGCAACAAATCCAGTGCAACCAGTTTAAGTGATGCATCATCAACATCATTTGACCATAATGTAACCGTCACAACCGGAACATCATCCACCCCGACAGGCTTGACCAGAAAACCTGCTATACCTTGCGGCATCTTATTTTTATTTGAGGTTATTTTATCATGTAACTTGACGATAGAAGATTCAAAGTTTTCACCAACCTTAAACTGAACAGTAACAAGAGCCTGCCCCCGATAAGATGCAGAATAGACATGCTTAACCCCTGTAATCTCCGACATTATGCCTTCTAGCGGTCGCGCTACCTGACTTTCAACTTCTTCAGCACTGGCTCCGGGGTAACTCACAAAAATATCGACCATTGGTACAGATATTTGTGGGTCTTCCTGCCGGGGAGTCATTTGCATTCCCAGCATACCCAGTGCCAAAAATGCAATCAGAAGCAAAAGTGTAATGGGAGAGGTTATAAATGTCTTTGCAATCCCCCCTGCGATTCCTAAGTTTTTATGTATTTTTCTGTTTTTTTCCTGGGATGTATTTTGATCAGTCATATTCTATCTTCAGCTACTATCTATTCTCTTTACTTTTGTAATTCAAGACACCTGTCTCTTGACTCATGCGAGTATCAGGATTCAGGGTACCAGCCTGAAGACGCTCCCGTAGGAGGATTATTAATAATTTTCTCACCTGCTTTCAAGCCCGAAACAACGGCGATCATGCCATTTCCCTGAGGTACACCAAGGCGCACCAAGCGCAGTGAAGAAGTTTTTTTTGCCTCATCGACAACCAGCACTGTTGGCAAGCTACGTCCCTCTATCAGGGCAGTTTTAGGAATAGTTACAATGGTATTACTACCAGAACCTGCATCAGGAAGAAATATCTCTGCATACATGCCCGGAGATGCCAATACGCCAACAGGCAAGTCGAATTTTACGACGACTGTATGCCTTGAAGGGTCAGCAACAGGGTAAATCTGGGAAACTTTAGCCACAGTAGAAATGCTGCTACCAATGCGAACTGAAACATTCATACCCTCTTTCAGGCTGGAAACCAGCATCGAAGGTACATCGGCTTTTAAACGCAGGTAATCGACAAAACCATATCTCATCAAGGGTTGACCCGGCTGCACTGCATCACCGACTTCAACCATTTTTTCCATAACAATTCCATCAAATGGTGCTATAGAAACCGTATCCTTGATTTTGGTATCCAGTTCATTAAGCTGTGACCACGCCATCATAACCTGGCTTTCTGCCTGTTTAAGTCCGCTCTGGCTACTCACCAGATCAGAATAGCGATTATAATCGGTATCAAAACTGCTACCCATCATGTCATACATGGGGCGGGTGAAATAAATATCCATCATTGATGGTAAACCCATGCCCGGCATACCACTGATATCTTTACTGCGAGGTGACACGATCTCTCTTTGAAATTGAGCCTGGGAGTTTCTCAAGGCAGCCTGTGCAGCAGTAATTTGTGCCCAAAGTGTATTTTTCTTTGCCAATAACTGGGCATCATCAATTTTTGCCAGGATGTCACCTTTTTTAAATCTTGAGCCAACATCTCCTGAGAGGGCAACAACCTGTCCTGGCATTTTTGCTGTAACGGTAATTTCCTTATAGGGGACAACAGTACTTCCCAGTACAGTCTGGGAATTCGATTTTGACAGACCTACTGTAATGATTTCAGCTGCTGCTGACAAACCTGGCAATAGTAGCCCCAGAGACATTACCAGAAAAGAACTTATAACAAGCATTTTTAGATGTTTGTTTTTTGACATTATATTTTATTCCTTTTAATCCACATCGACTCCGCTTCTGTCTTACATAGATTAGTAAAGCTGGAGTACCACACCCAATATTGAAATTCTGAACTCGTTAACTAATAAAAAATTAACCAGCCCGAATTATTAAGAACCTGTCGGGAAATAGTAAGCCTACTGCGAAAAAGCTGAATTTGGCTGGATTTTTCTCAATTTTCGTTAATAGAACAAGTATTCGCCTCAAATTGAGAAAAAATCCAGCTCAAATCAGCTTTCCCTCGCTACGACTCATATTCCAGACAGGTTCTAACATGAAAAAACAGTATTTTTTATTGGCTAAGAGGTAAACAAGCCCCCTTTTCTTTTGCAATACTGTATGACCTAGCTACTCTGACTATAGCTTTTTAAAAACTTAAATTCCAGTTAAAAACTTTGAAACTATAGTCTTTGGGGTTTGTAGTCTTATGACAAGCAACCATTTTTAAACTCACAATTTTTGCTGAATCACTGAAATTAATATAAAAAAAAGCATAACATATTGGTTTTTCAGTAAATTTAAAAATCTCTTAAGTTATAGGGCACACTTAATAGATCGATATTAAACGCTTAATTTTCCCCCAGGAAGAGTGCTCCAAAGTTAGCTCAACAGCTACGGGCAAATCTTTATTATTACTTGCTCCCCAGTTATCCTGCCATACGCCATTTTTATTCAGAAAACGAAGCTCAAATGACTCAACATTATCCAGTAGCATCATCGAAACGGGCTCGGCATCCATATGATCTACCAGTTTCCAGCTTAGTCTCGTAAGTTTTTTGTCTTCCAGGACATAGCGAACACGCTGCAATGAGCTACGCACCAAGTCCAGGGGATTAGAAACTCCAGCCGATGTAAATTCAAGCACGCCTTCTGCATCCAGCCCCGAAACCAGTGCAGGCACATATTCAGAATAACCATAGCCTGAGTGCCTTCGCCGTAAAACCAGTTGATGCATATCTCGCTCAAAAAACATCATGGTACGTTTTAATGTTTTGAGCCTGTCCTCCATAGAAGAAATAGCCTTGTTGCTTTTAAAGACATTAATCAGTCCACTGTATGCCATAATCGACATAAAAGAAAAGATGATCATTGCAATCAACAGTTCAAGCAGGGTGAAACCGTTGTGTGTATGTCTTCTCATGGCATTACATCCCTGGATTAACCAAAAAACCAACGACTGTTACATACGGCTCGGCAGACGCGGGATCATTCTTGTTCCAAACGGACACCTCTATACGTCTAATATCATTATTGGTAACTTTATCATGTTCGTCTTTTATTGCTTTCGTTTTTTGAACCCAGCGCCATTCCTGATTTGCCATTTCATCATCACCCTTTATTTCACCAGGAGATGGCCATTTACGCAAAATCTGTAACTTTGTAATTTGATTTAAAGCAACCCACTGGGCAAAGGTCCGACTAGACAAACGAGAGGTATTAATGGCTGCATTTCCCATTACCTTAATGACACCACCCAGAGCGATTGCGACCACAAAAAGTGCAATCATAACCTCCAGCAGTGTAAAACCCTTGTTATTTTTTGTCTTCAAAGCGGTATTCCTTTTTGCTGGCACCCGCAGCATCAACCGTTATTTTTACCTGACTGCCATCCTTATAACCGAAATAATAGACAAACGGCGTCACTTCACCAGTTGAATAAATAACAATCTGCGGTTTGGTTTTTGCCGCTTCCTTTAACTTTATGACAGGACCACCATCAATATAAAGATCAGACTGTACGTTTCCCTGCAACTTTCTCGGTTTGAAAGGTTCTTTTGAAAAAACTGTCCAGGCACTGTCGCTTCGGCTTAAAAACTGGTAGCCGGAATTATTTATCGCAATAGCCAAATCACGCGATTGCAAAATAGCCTCATCCTGGGCAAGAAACAATAGTTCAGTAAAACGATCAGCATCTTCTTTGAGTAAATCATCAGTTGATCTGGGAAAGGTCAAGCTCACCGCGCCAATCAATATAGACACAATGACAACAACAACCATTATTTCAATTAATGTAAAACCCCGGTTTTTAAGCCCCGCCATTTGCTTAATTTTTCAGATCCCAATTACCAATATCATCCTCACTCTGAATACCATCAGGTCCAAATGAATAGACATCTATTTCACCATGAGCTCCAGGATTAAGATATTTATACGGGTTTTCCCATGGATCCATCGGTGTTTTCTTGGCGTATTGCCTCCAGTTTTTTGGCACAGGATCACCACTTGGCTTGCTGACCAAGGCTTCCAGACCCTGATCTGTACTTGGGTAAGAATAATTCTCAGCCTTATACAACTCCAGCATTGATACAATATTGGTGATATCCGTATTGGCTCTGGAGATACTGGCTTTTTCAATATTACCCAATAGCTTGGGACCAATAGCCGCCGCCATAATCGCAATAATTACGACAACCACCATGACTTCCAGCAAGGTAAAACCGGACTGCTGTTTTGCTACAACACGGGCTTTCGATGCCCTTTTAGACTGAATCATAATTCATCCCTTTCATATTCGTTTATAATTACTGTTTCATTAAATTTTTTATGATCAATTTTATGACCAAAATTTTTACCCGCGTATTTTACACGATAACAAGCAAATGATACACACACCAATCAAGCCATTAATTATTGCCGTAGTATTTGTTACTCTCGTACTCATTACCCTGCAACCCCTGCAAACCACTCTGGTCTTTCAGCGTGACTTGATTGAACAGGGTCAGTGGTGGCGTATCATAAGCGGAAACCTGGTTCATTCCAATATTTCCCACCTGTTGTTAAATTTGAGCGGACTGTGGATTATGGCTTTTCTGTTTATAGACAGCCTCAGTGCCAAAACATTCCTTGTCAGTTCTTTTATCATGTGTTTTTTCGTTGGGCTTGGTCTTTATTACCTTGACCATGAACTTATCAAATACTACGGATTTTCAGGAGTTCTTTATGGTTTATTCCTCCTTGGAGGAGTCACTACCCTGATTGCCAAAGATTATTTTACTGGCATCTCGATTATTGTATTTATCAGCGGAAAATTAATCTGGGATTTAATCAACGGCGGAAGCACATCCAGCGAAGAACTCATTGGCATTCCGGTGGCTGTCAATGCTCACCTGTATGGAATTACTGGTGCCCTACTGATTAGTCTCTTTTTATACTTTTTTCATAGAAAAAAAAGTAACTACCCAGTGTAATCTGACACAATCTGTAACTACCCGGCAACCCGTAACTGCAACCGCCTAAAACCTGCATCATTTCTTTACAGGCTGTGGACGTTCAAACACCCAGTTATTTTCACTTGATAATTGCTCTGAAAAGGCATATCCCCCAGCGCCAAAGTCTTTTATGTCTTCGGCATGCTCAATGCGATTCCTGAGTATAAAGTCCGCCATCATGCCTCTTGCGCGTTTGGCAAACACAGCGATTACCCTGGTCTTGCCGCCTTTTGTTTCCTTAAAGCCAATATTCAGCAAACGCCCGTCCAGTTTCCTTGTTTTGACTGCTTTAAAATATTCATTGGAGGCAAGATTTACCAGTACCTTTTCGCTTTGAATATTGAGCGCTTCGTTTAGCTTTTCAGTGATACGATCGCCCCAAAACTGATAAAGATTATCACCGCGAGGGTTCTTCAATCTGGTTTTCATTTCCAGACGATACGGCTGAATTAAATCCATAGGACGCAAGACACCATATAATCCCGATAAAATCCGCAGGTGATCTTGCGCATATTGCAAATCATCATCCGTATATTTATCTTTTTGAATGCCTGAATACACATCTCCCCTGAAAGCAAACAAGGCGGGTTTTGCATTTTCCGGTGTAAAGGGTAAATGCCAGGTATTAAAACGCTCAACATTGAGAATAGCGATATTCTCACTGACATCCATTAACTCCCGTATATCCTTTACATCCAGCTTTTTGGCTTCATTAACTAACAGGCGGGAATCTTCCAATAGATCCGGAACAGTATAAATACTGGAAGGTGCTGGAGAATCAAAATCCTGACCTTTTGACGGAGAAAGAGTAACAAGCATAAAAAAGTACTAAAAAAGGGGGGGATGGGTATATATAGGTATCACAGTAGTAGTGGGAACAGCCCCCTGCCCCGCTACCACTATACCGCTATAATCACTACTGCTATTCAGCCATAAGTCTCTCATACTTTGCCATAAGTTCCTCTTCAGTTTCTACATGATTTGGATCTTTAGGAATACAATCAACCGGACAAACTTCTACACATTGTGGCTCATCATAATGACCGACACACTCAGTACACTTTTCAGGATCTATCTCATAGATCTCCTCACCCATATAAATTGCTTCATTTGGGCACTCTGGCTCACAAACATCACAGTTAATACATTCATCGGTTATATATAAAGCCATATTTTGTTTCCTTTTAAAAAATTTCGACGCATCTGTTCTATAATTTAGAATAATTTAGGCGCATTCTAGCAGTGGCATGTTTTAAAAAACATTAACCTTTGTCAATATATGGAAGATGATTGATTTTACAAGTCTAATTTCATTTATACTGATAAACTGCGCGCTTTTGCCTTGCTCTTGAACAAACTTGAATTACTTTCTTTTTTCATCGCTGAGTGCCCTGTCAACCAGAGGATGAACAAAGCTTGAAACATCCCCCCCCAAACTTGCGACCTCTTTCACCAAAGACGATGATATAAAGGAATACTCGTCTGCAGGCATTAAAAACACCGATTCAATTTCAGGCGCCAGATTACGGTTCATACTGGCTAACTGAAACTCGTATTCAAAGTCAGAGACAGCCCGCAAGCCGCGTATCAAAATATTTGCCCTTTGCTGACGCGCAAAATCAACCAGCAATACATCAAAACCTTGCACGCTAACATTAGGGCAATCAAGCAACACCTGTTGCGCCAGCTGAATACGCTTTTGCAATGAAAAAAGAGGTTTTTTCTTGCTGTTTGACGCAATCGCCACGACAACTTTATCAAACAGCTTTGCTGCCCGTTCTACCAGATCAATATGCCCATTTGTAATAGGGTCAAAAGTACCCGGATAAAGTGCTATTCGGGGCTTGCTATCCAAACTAAAGCACCATCACCGCATCCGCCTCCACCTGCACATCTTTGGGCAGGGCTGCAACCTGAACTGCGGCACGCGCAGGATAGGGCTGGGTAAAAAACTCTGCCATGACCTCATTTACAGTGACAAAGTTACTCAGATCAGTGAGAAACACATTAACTTTCACAAAATTATCCAGAGTTCCACCAGCGGCTTCTGCAATGGCAGACAGATTGCTGAAAACCTGTCGCACATGATCTGCAAATTCACCCTCATGCACTTCCATGGTATCGGGAACCAGCGGAATTTGACCTGAAATATAAACCGTATTGCCAACTTTTACTGCCTGCGAATAGGTACCAATCGCCTGCGGTGCGCGATCCGTTGATATTATTTCTCTTGTAATCTCTGTTGCCATTTACTTTTTCCTTGTTTATCTGTTAGATATTTAACTTTTTTAATCCAGTTTCTTATACGATCTATGCAAAAGGTCGTGAGACATCAATCACATGCGACATTCTGGTAAATGCCTCTGCTATTCTCCGCAGGTGATTACTACTTTCTACCTGAAGTAAAAAATACAAATCCTTGATTTTATCATCGCCTGTTATGTGAATATCTTCAATATTGACACGTTTTTTCTCAAGCAGGTGAGTTAAATGCGAGAGCACTCCCACACGATTTCTGGCACGCACATTAAGCGATGCCAAAAAAAGTCCTTCCTTTTTTGCCTCATCACTCCAGGCAACCGTAATCGTTTTTTTTCCATTTTGCGGAAGTTTTGGGCAATTTGTGCGATGCACTTCCAGCCCCCGCTGCTCATTTAACTGTGCGGCAATCGTATCTCCGGGTAGCGGGTGGCAACAGTCTTCCAAATGCACAACAAGCCCTTCTGTACCCTTGATAAGCAATTGGCATTGTTTGTTTTCACTGACAGGTGTGAGTTTTTGATTTCCCAATAAACGTCTTGCCACCAGTTCGGCAGACTGACTGCCTTTTGCAAGACTCACAAACAGGGCATCTTCATCCTTCAGACCCAGAGTATCCATAACCTGCCTGACAAGTTCCGGCGAAATTGATTTAAACGAGCTATTATACTGGCTCAAGTTCTTTTCAAGAATTTGCTTTCCCAAGTCAATAAATTCATGCGTTTTGCGCTTATTGTTCCAGCTGCGAATTGAGGAACGCGCCTTTGCCGTAACCACAAAATTTTCCCAGGATGGATCCGGCGTAGCCATCTCATCTGTGATAATTTCAACCATCGCGCCATTGCCAAGCGTTGAATTTAAACGCGCATGCTCGCCATCGACAATCGCACTCACGCACTTGTTTCCCACTTCGGTATGTATTGAGTAGGCAAAATCCAGCGGTGTCGCTCCCTTGGGTAAAACTTTGGTCTGCCCCTGAGGCGTAAAAACATAGATTTCACTCAGGAACAGATCCGCCTTCATATCCTCCATAAACTCGGCTGCATCGCCGGTTACTTCCTGTATTTCCTCGACTTGCTTAAGCCAGTGTTGCAGATATTCCTGAGATTTTGCCTTGCTTGTTGCCAGCCCGGGATAACGCCAGTGCGCAGCAATTCCATACTGGGCGATCTGGTACATTTCATGGCTTTGAATTTGAATCAGAATCACCTGCCCCTGAGGTGTCAATAATGCGGTTTGCAATGCCTGAAAACCATATATCTTGGGCGTTGCAATAAAATCTTTAAACGAATTGATTTTCGGCTGATAAAGCTGATGTATAACACCAAGCGCGGTATAGCACTCCATTGGAGAATTAACCAGAACCCTCAGTTCTAGTGCTTCAGCGCTACTACAAAGGCGTTTCTTTCCTTTGCTGTCTTTCATGCGCTTATAAAGTTTGTAGATATTTTTATCCCAGCGAAGCACCTCTGCCTTAATATTATTATCCAGCAGAGAACGCTTTAGCTTGCCAAGAATTTGCTGGTGCAAATGGATGTTTTCATCCCGATAATCATCCATTGCACGACGTAAAATCCGGGAGCGCCAGGGGTACAAGTGCATAAATGCGGTAACTTGCAGATCCTTGCGGAGCGAATTCATACCCAGACGACGCGCCAAAGGCACATGAATATCCAGTGTTTCCCTGGCAATACGCCTTTTGGCATCAGGCTTGCGCACTCCCAGTGTTCTGACATTATGTAGCCTGTCAGCCAGCTTGATCAGCACCACCCGAAAATCCTGTGTGACTGCTGCCATCATCTTCTGGAAACTCGCCGCGGCAGCCTCCTGACGGGAGGTAAACTCACCACCTGCAAGCTTGGTTACACCATTAACGAGATCAGCGACGGTTTTTCCAAAGCGTTTTTCCAGGTCTGCCCTGGTATACGGAGTATCTTCAATCACATCGTGCAGCAGGGCAGCACAGATGGTATCAGCATCCATGTGCAAATCTGCCAGAATGGAGGCAACTTCAATAGGGTGAAAAATATAAAATTCGCCGGATTTTCGGACGACACCATCATGAGCATCTCCGGCAAAAAGAAAAGCATCATATACCCGTTTGGTATCTTCATCGCTCAAATAGCGGCTCACCTGCTCTGTCAGGTCGGTTGCGCTGGTAAGCGGTAAATTTATTGAAGATTCCTTAGCGGGCATTAACAGGTTTTGCCAATTTAGTTAACTTTGATTTCTAGAGGTTCCTGTGACTGATCCTGATCCATTGTCATTTCATTGGACGCCGCAGGCTCCATAAGATCGTCAGCCTTGACATTTTCCGCAATTTCACGCAAAGCAATAACGACTGGCTTATCCCCGTTTTCTTCAACCAAAGGTGGCGCACCTTCAGAAATATCACGCGCCCGTCTTGCTGCTTTTAAAACCAGTTCATAGTTTGTATCAACATATTTAAGACAATCTTCTACTGTAACTCTAGCCATTATCAAAACCTAAAAATATAAGAGGAATCCATGATTATAGCTGGCTTGGTAAAAAAAAATAAGTGCTTGTTGGAGCTGATTTTAAAAAAGTATAAAAAAAGGGGGGGATGGGTTATCAGAAGACAGAGGACTGATGACAGAGGACAGAAGAGCACGTTTAAGCATCGCTCCCGTGTTTTGTTCCTCAACACACGCGGAAAATATATAAAAAAGTGAGGGGATGGGTTTTTAAAAAATGTACCCCCTATTTTACTGCCAGGACTGTTTCCTGCTAAAAAGCTACTTTGGCAAAACGCTGTGCAGACGCTTGATCATGTCCTTAAACACTTTTGGGCTGGCTGCAACAATATCACCTGTTTGCAGATGCGTATTACCGCCATGCAAATCCCCAACCAGCCCGCCAGCTTCCTGAATTAACAGGCAACCGGCTGCAATATCCCATTCATGTAAACCAAACTCCCAGAATCCGTCATAACGCCCTGCGGCTACATAGGCAAGATCAAGCGATGCCGCGCCAGGGCGACGTACACCCGCAGTATCTACTATTAATGCTTTCATGCTCTGAAAATAGACATCAATAATATCTGCCTGATCGGGGCGGTAGGGAATACCAGTGGTTAGCAAGGCTCCGCTCAGGGAAAATCGTTTTGAAACACGTATGCGGCGTTTGTTTAAAAAAGCACCACCACCGCGTGAGGCGTAAAACAATTCATCTTTAATGGGATCATAGATAACCGCCTGATCCAGCTTGCCATTTTTTTTCAGGGCAATGGATACAGCATATTGCGGAATGCCATAAAGATAATTGGTGGTACCATCCAGAGGATCAATGATCCATTCATATTTGATGCCCTGAGAATCTGTATTACCTTCATGTTGCCCTGTTTCTTCACCAAGAAAAGCATGCTCGGGATAGGCTTTTTTTAGTATGCCAATAATACTGGCTTCTGCAGCACGATCAACTTCACTAACAAAGTCATTTTTATCCTTGCTTTCAATCTGTAACTGGTCGATTCTATCAGCACTACGAGCGATTATATTTCCGGCTTCGTAGGCAGCTTTAATAGCCATATTAAGCATTGGGTTCATGGGAGCGACCTCTTTAATTAAGACAAGAATAATTGCTTCTTTGTTATAAATGAAATTATATGAAAGCAGCAAGCGGCGGGATTCTAACAGAAAATGCAGACAAGAAACACATTGGCAAATATCAGGATTGTATTAATTCAAACTTCCCATCCCGGAAATATCGGTGCAGCCGCGCGTGCCATGAAAACGATGGGTTTATCAGAGCTCTATCTGGTGCAACCGAAATCCTTCCCTGACCCGCAGGCAGTCGCGATGTCATCAAATGCCGCAGATATTTTAGAGCAGGCGGTTGTGGTGGATAAGATGCAGTCAGCTATTGCCGATTGCCAGCTTGTAATTGGTGCAAGCGCGCGTAAAAAAAGATCGCTAAGCTGGGATATTAAAGATTCCAGGGAATGTGGTGAGTTGTTGGTTCAACAGGCGCAAAAGCAAAAAGTTGCTGTCGTCTTCGGGCGTGAAAGTTCAGGTCTGACAAACAAGGAGCTGGCTTTATGCCAGCATCTTCTGCTTATTCCCACAAACCCTGATTATAGCTCCCTGAATATTGCTGCTGCCGTACAGATTATCAGTTATGAATGCCGCATGGCATGGTTAGCACATCAGGATTCGAGCAAAGTGATAAATGATTCTGACAAGAAGCAAAACCAGGTTACTTCAGCCGATCTGGAAAGCTATTTTCAACACCTTGAAGAGGCAATGACAGACACTGGTTTTCTTGATCCTGAAAATCCCAGATACCTTATGACACGTTTACGCAGATTATATGGACGTATCAAACTGGATCGCAGTGAAATAAACATATTGCACGGGATGTTACGCGCATTTCAAAAGGGCAAAAAAAGAAGTTAAAGCAGAAAGAAAAGCCCTAACCCAGTCAGCTTGTGATTTATACGCAGAACAGAGGGTGGCTTTAAAGCCACCCTCTATAGTTATACAGTATGTTAAATGATTTTATAATTAGTCATGTAAGCCAGCAATATATTCTGCAACGGCTTCTATTTCTGCATCAGACATTTTGGCAGCAATATTGCGCATCATTTTTCCTGGATCATTAGTACGCGAACCTGATCTAAAAGCTTTCAGTTGCTTGGCGATATATTTGGCATGTTGCCCGGAAATTCTTGGATATTTTGCAGGGGGATTACCCATTCCAGTGGGACCATGACAGCCTGAGCAGGCGGCTACACCAGAAGCCATAATACCGCCTCTATAAATTTTTTCCCCGGCAGCCACCTTATCCTTGTTGGCAGTTCCACCTGTTTGTTTCTGGCTGGAAAAATAGGCGGCAAGATGCAGCACATCTTCATCAGTGGCAATACCCTTTGCCATAGGTGTCATCGTCGCTTCTGCGCGCTTGTCTTCTCTAAAGTCATGCAGTTGCTTGACAATATAAGCCTCGCCCTGCCCCGCCAGCTTGGGCCAGTCAGGATTACTACTGTTCCCGTCAGCGCCATGACATGCGGCACACACCGCACTGAGTGTCTTGCCCTTTGTTGCATCCCCGGTTTTTGCCGACTCATTTGCGAATACTGCAGTGCCCACGAAACTTGTTGCTAGTGCAAATAAAATTGCCTTTTTCATTTAAAGTACTCCTAAATACTTTCTAACGGTATACTCTGGAATTTGGTATAAGCCAGAACATCGCCAAACATTATCTATTAAAATTTGCGACGTTTTATACCACATCCCCCAACATACAGCAAAGAATGAGATCAATTTATGAGTGCTTTTTATCAGCAGGCGCGTTTTTTACAAAGTGCAACCACAATTAATACGCTCCCTCCCGAGCTTGGATTTGAAGTTGCTTTTGCAGGACGCTCCAATTCAGGAAAATCAAGTACACTTAACCGCCTTTGTCAGCAAAAAAGTTTGGCGCGTACCAGCAAGACACCTGGACGCACCCAGTTAATCAACTTTTTCAGTCTGCCTGACGGAAAATATTTAGTGGATCTTCCCGGTTATGGTTACGCTAAAGTACCCGACAAGATAAAACTTCAGTGGCAACGGTTTATTGAATCTTATCTTACCCGGCGTTTTACCTTGCGTGGACTGGTCATTGTCATGGATATACGTAGACCGATGCTTGAACATGATTTAAAAATGCTTGCATGGGCAGATGCAAGAAATCTGCCCGTTCATATTGTACTGAATAAATCTGACAAGTTAAAACACGGGCAGGCAAAAACAGCTCTTCTAAAAACCCGTCAGGAGTTAAAAAAATACTCTAATGATAACAGCGTACAGATATTTTCAGCCTTGAAAGGAGTTGGCTTAAATGAGTTACGGAAGCAACTGGATCGTTGGCTTCAGGCAGAAGAAAACGTCTAAACCAGAAAGCAAAAGAGGCACAAAACTTGTGGTTTTCCTTTTCAGTTTTTTTAAGCCCAGGAGTATAATTTATGAAAAAGTTAGGGAGGATCGCTACAGCTCGGTAAACCAAGCATAATCAGGGGTTAAATCTGATTGGTAACATAAACTTCAGCGACTCACGCGATAACTTGAGAAGAATGCTTTCAAGAGGAGGTTGAATAAGTAGGTATAACCACTAAAACCTGGGATTGAAATATGAAAAAGCCTCACCAGATAGGGGGCTACCGGGTGAGGCTAAAAAAACAGGTCTGGATTGGGGACACCAAACCTGTCATCCAAAGGGAAATTAGCACCGGGCTTAAGTGCATTTAAAATTCCCCTTCTACGGATACTGACCAACGTGTGGTAAAGTTGTACTTTTCTTTCAAGCAAATAACTCATTAAGCAGTTATTTATCTATCCAGTATCTATCCAGTTATTTACCTTATTACCACTACAGTTGTAAAAACACCGCTATGCTACTCAGTAGCTAGCAGCGCACAGCTACTTTTATATAAGCTATATGCTTAATAATACCTTATTTCACAAGAATTAGCTACTTTCCTGTAAAGTGACCAAAGAATAGCTGGCAAATTACATTTCTGCAAGCACAAATATTGTGTTTTTTAACTCCCAGGAGTCTGTCCGGGAACTCTTAATTATCCCATATATCCGGGAAATAATTTTTCCTTTTAGGTTTACGTCTTGCTGCTGGCTTGATTCGGTGTCCATTTTTTACGCTAAACTGTTTTCTCTCATTAGCAAAACCAACTTTTGCCACACAATTTCTCACAGATCCATTGCGTATATATTCCATTTTTACTTTTGAACCCATGCGCAAGTTACCAATCATGCTTTTCAGGTTGGAGCTATTAGTAACTACTGCACCATTTATCCGTGTAATAACATCACCAGCACGAATACCCGCTCTTTCTGCGGGGGAGTTGCTTATAACGCCAGAGATAAGCGCACCGCGTCCATTTACAAGCTTGTAGCTCTTCACCATATTAGGTTGAATATCACGTATTTCTATGCCCAACTGCCCTCTTTCAACTTTTCCATACTTAACCAGTTGATCCTTGATATTAATTATCATTGCCGAAGGAATAGCAAAACCAATACCTACATTTCCGCCACTTTTACCGCCGAGAATAGCAGTATTAATTCCGATCAATTCGCCCCGTAAATTCACCAGAGCACCTCCTGAATTACCAGGATTTATAGGCGCATCTGTTTGAATAAAATCTTCATAATGCTCGATTCCAAGACCTGTTCTACCCAAGGCACTAATAATACCTGATGTTACAGACTGTCCCAGACCATAGGGATTGCCAATGGCGACAACAAAATCACCAACTCTCAGACGTTTGCTGTTGGCAATCCGCATGGCTGTCAGGCGTTCTGGCTGAATGCGAATCACCGCAACATCTGCTTTCAGGTCTTTGCCAACCAGTTTGGCGTAAAACTGGCGCTGGTCTTTTAAGGTAACAATAATTTTTTTCGCATTTTCAATAACATGCGCATTGGTTACTATATATCCGTTTCTTGCATCTACTATAATTCCCGAGCCTGTACCAAGTCGTTTTTTTGCAGGTATTTTTTTTCCGAAAAAGTGCCGATATACAGGATCATTAAGTGAACCCGCTCCGGTTTCTGTCGATATATTAACGACTGCTGGTGTGACACGTTCCAGCATATCAGCAAGGGACGGAAGTGCCTGCCCGTTAACTATTGCGGGCAATCGTGCATTTGCGACGCTACATGTCCCAATATATCCCGTTAAAGTTACAAGAATAACAAGAAGAATGTCCCTGGAAAGTTTCATTGTTGCCGCCCATATTCGCTTTTTTATAAACGTAATGTTTACTGTGCTCTTTATCCGTGTTCTTTATTATAATGCTATTCACACATTTTAGTTTGTAAAAACCAATGTCTCACTCTAGTTATAATCCTATCGTGGCGTCCAGTCAAATTTCTCTGCCATTTCCTGATAGAATTTTTTTTCTGCTTCTGTCTTTGCCGGTGGTGTAACTATCTGTAATACAACATATAGATTACCATTAGGAGCACCAGGCAAGCCTTTATTTCTTATTCGCATTTTTTTGCCTGAAACAGAGTTTTCAGGGATTTTCAACTTCAGTTGCCCTGCCAGAGTCTCTATGGTTACACTGCTTCCCAAAGCAGCTTCCCAGGGCGCAATGGGCAAATCCAGATAAATATCCTTACCTTCCAGGCGATATTTTGGATGCTTCCTTATTTGAATCTTAAGGTGTATATCTGCTCCGTTTGCTGCCTTTCCTGCAAGGCGTATCTTTTTTCCTTCCTCAAAACCTTTGGGTATTTTAACTTCAATTGTTGACCCACTCGGCAAGCGTACCTTTTTTTTGCCACCGAAAAATATATCTTCAAGATCAACATTAAGTATCATTGTCTCGGCAGGTGGTTTTCTGCGTTGCTGTTGTTGTCCAAAGCCACTCTGTTGAAATCCGCCACCGAACAGGGATTCGAAAAAATCACTAAAGCCAGCTCCAGCAGCGCCTCTTCCCGAGCTGTGACCACCCTGTGTAAATTGGTTGAAATCAAAGCCTCCTCCCCAGCCAGGTGGAGGATCAAAGTGTTGTCCATTTTTCCAGTTTGCTCCCAGCGTATCGTATTGTTGACGCTTTTGATCATCGCTGAGCACTTCGTAAGCTTCATTCACTTCTTTAAAACGCTCCTCCGCGTTGGCGACTTTGCTAACGTCCGGGTGATATTTTCGCGCCAGTTTTCTATAGGCTTTTTTTATTTCTGCCTTGCTTGCGGAGCGTTCAATATCAAGAATTTTGTAATAATCTTTATAATCCATAGCATCTTAAAGGTTTTTAATTTGTAGCAGCTAAGATGGTATCTTGGGAGGCATAATTCAAGCAGAGAAACCTATAATATGAATAAATTTTTATTAAGTACTCCAGCAATATTGTATTGATGGATACAGAGCAATCCAAAGCGTTCAAGACAAGGCATGGCTCGAAGGCAATGGTTATTCCCTTGACAAGAGCCATAACGCCGTATTGGACGCTTTGGGTTGCTCCCTTCGGGCGAGCCAGAAAGCGGTCATCCACGTTGTTGCCCTTTTTGTAAAGGGAACAACCATTCCCTGCAAAGGGCGCCTAGTGGCTAACCGCTTTCTGACTCGCTGTACCCATCAATACAATGTTGTTGGAGTACTAGCTACCGCCACCCTTGGAATGCTGGCGGTAATCCTTGGTGCCTTTGGTGCTCATGGTCTGGAAAAGCATTTTTCTGAACATGCCTTGCAACGCTATCACACTGGCGTTGAATACCAGTTTTATCATGTATGCGCGCTATTATTTATCAGTAGCCAAAGCGCTAAATATCATACAACACCAAGAGCATTAAAACTCGCTGCTTCCTTTTTTATAACAGGTATTTTACTATTCTCTGGAAGCCTTTACTTATACACCCTGACTGGTCGTACTATATTCGGAATAATAACACCAGTTGGCGGTTTAAGTTTTATTGCAGGCTGGTTTTCGTTAATCATTTATGCCATTCAGAACGTGCATGAAACAGCAAACTAATCACCCACAACTTATCCACAGACAATCAACGGCTTTTGTTACTATCATCCCACAATCAAAGTAACGTAAACTAAACGAATGCAAGCTATATTCCCCACATCTGTCGATACATTCGACCCGCACCCTGCCCAGGACTATGAACAACTCAAGGTCCCTCCTCATTCGATTGAAGCAGAACAGTCTGTTCTGGGAGGGCTGTTGCTCGAAAACCGCGCCTGGGACAAGGTTGCCGATGTCGTTGCCGAACACGATTTTTACCGTCAGGATCACCGCCTCATCTTTCGCTCAATTGCCGTACTTGCCGAAAGTGACAAGCCACTTGACATTATTACACTCTCCGAATGGCTAAAAGATCGTGATGAACTTGAAAATGCTGGCGGGCTTGCCTATCTGGGCACACTGGCAAAAGACACGCCAAGTGCTGCCAATATTCGTGCCTATGCTGAAATCGTGCGCGAAAAATCCATACTGCGCCAGCTTATCAGCGTTGGTTCTGAAATTTCGGAAGATGCCTTTAACGCGGGTGATCGCCCCAGCAAAGAACTTCTGGATGAAGCAGAAAAAAAAGTTTTTGAAATAGCCGAACAGGGAAACCGCCAGCAGGATTTTCAAAACATCAAGTCTTTGCTGAAGAGCACACTCGCGCATATTGACGAGTTGAGCAAATCTGATGCCAAAATAACAGGCGCAGAAACCGGCTTCACTGATCTCGATGAAATGACCTCCGGTTTGCAAAAAGGTGATCTGATTATTGTTGCCGGTCGTCCCTCCATGGGAAAAACAACCTTCTCCATGAATCTGGCTGAATTTATTGCCATAAATGATAAAAAACCTGTTGCCATATTTAGCATGGAAATGCCCGCCGAGCAGCTCATTCTCAGAATGTTTGCCTCCATTGGACGAGTCCCGCTAAATGATATTCGCACCGGAAAAATTCGTGAAGAAGATTGGCCACGAATTGGCATGGCAGTCAAAACCTTTGGTGAAACCAAACTGTTTATTGATGACACAGCCGCCATGTCACCAACAGAAATCCGTGCCAAAACCAGACGTCTGGCGCGTGAACATGGTCAGCTCGGGCTTATTGTGATTGACTATATCCAGCTCATGCAATCGGGCAATAAATCCGATAACCGTGCCGCTGAAATCTCAGAAATATCGCGGGGACTAAAGCAACTTGCCAAAGAAATGGAGTGCCCCGTAATTGCCTTGTCACAGCTTAACCGTTCCCTGGAACAACGCCCCAACAAGCGCCCAATCATGTCTGACCTGCGTGAATCAGGCGCTATTGAGCAAGATGCGGACGTCATTATGTTTATCTATCGGGATGAGGTCTATAATGAAGACAGCCCCGACAAGGGCATGGCAGAAGTGATTATTGGCAAGCAGCGTAACGGTGCAATCGGAAAAGTTCGCCTGACCTTTACAGGCAAGTTTACCCGTTTTGACAATTTCATGCCGGATGTCTACGCACCTGATTTTCAGGGATAAGAATTGCTCACAATACTGTATATACAAACCCATCCCCCCTGTTTTTTACATATTTTTGGTTAAGAAAAATGAAGCGCTCTGCCCGTATAATTATTCATCCAGAATCATTACAACACAATCTTCTTCGGGCAAAAAAAGCAGCACCTAATTCAAAAATCAGTGCCGTCATAAAAGCCAATGCCTACGGACA
>Ga0256832_1000411_pt1 | contig 27041 bp, 22 predicted proteins | sample 134614metaG_FD_190534 | JGI IMG/M metagenome (GOLD analysis project Ga0256832, IMG submission 190534) | Hydrothermal vent microbial communities from Lau Basin, Pacific Ocean - 134-614 | ecosystem: Environmental > Aquatic > Marine > Hydrothermal vents | place: Pacific Ocean: Lau Basin | collected... | reverse complement strand
ATTACCTGTTCCCCAAAATATCAGAGAATCGTTTACTGAGTAATATTTTAACAGAGGTAAAGAGTCATTAAGTATATTCAAGGAAGTATAAAAAGTGAATAATTTAGTATTGGAAGCAGGGGTGAAAAATTTATTCCCATTGTAATTTACTATATAATCACTTTTTTCAATATCATATAAAACAAATCCGGTAAATTCATTTTTTAAAATATCGGAATGATGGATTGATTTTATTATTTTATGATTTTTGGATAAAAAAAATGAATGAGAAGTACTGCAGGAGCTAAGAAAAAACAAAACAGCAATAGCATAAAAGATCTTCATAAGGTAATTTATTAAAAAGTATTAGAAAATAGACAGCAGGGTATCAGTTTTTGTTAAATTACTACTTCATCAAATTTCAAAATAGTGTTGTGTCCGTTTTTCTTGAAATATTTATGAACATAATCTTCACCTTCATTGGTAGCTGCTAAAATGAAATCACCACCCCATGCGCCAAGAGATTTAATTGTTCCGTTAAAATTTTTAAATCTTTCTTCTTTTATTGGCTTTCTGTCTATTGCTCCGGCAATCAATTCTTCATGTTCAGCTATCAGGTCTGTAAATTTAACAAATGATTTATTTGTAGTAATAGTTTTGCTTATATCCGATATTCTTTCAACAACATCCTGTTTCTTAGCAAATTTGTGTCCGTTTTGTTTGATCTCTTTATCGGTATCCTGTTTTATTCCCAGATGGACAAAATAAAGATTTTTAGTATAATTGGCATTAAAATCAAATTCGCTATAATGAATTTCGTCCTCTTTGATTTGATACATGATCGGAGCATTAGCTTTTGCTGCAGCAATATCATATCCTGATCCTTCGGAAATGGCAAAATGCAGATGAAAAGGATTGATATAAGCCCAGTCAGCGATCATTGCAATCAAAGAAGAACTGCTGCCTGCACCCCAATTGAGAGGAAACTCCAATTGGGTTTCGACTTTGAATCCACTCCAGGTAGAAAGAAATTCAGAATTTAGTCTTACGGCAGATTTTAAGATCTTTTGAAGCTTTTTTGCGATTTCTTCATCGGAGGTTTTAATCGCGGAGAAATCATATAGCGAAATTTGAGCATCAAACCAAACTTCACCATTTTCATCCAGAGCTTCCCATATCAAATCGGAACCTCTTGCATTTCTGACAAGCATTTTTTGACCTTTTTTTAATGGAAAAGCAATAGCCCTGGCTCCGTGGAGCACAGCGTATTCACCCGTAAGTAAAAATTTTCCCCTGGCGTAAAAATTCTTTTTGATAAGCTTAGATTTTCATTTAATTTTACAAAGCTAAAAACTTATTTTTATATTTAAAAATATATTATGTTAAATTTTGCAATATATTTTAAATTGTTTATGAATATGTCATAAGATGATACTATTGCGTTCTAAAAAAGTGTTTTTTAATTAAAATGAAATGCACCTCTTCAGATTGAATATATCAAACAAACAGTTTTATATCTGATTTTTACTTATATATTATTATCAAATACATATTATCTTTGATTTTAATTGAAAGAAAATAACGCATAATTTAATATGTTAAAATATCTAAAATAATCAGCGGATAATTTGGATAAAAGACTAATGTTACTTATATTTGCTGTTGAAAGTACATAATATTAGAATGAATAACAGTATTACATACACGGCTACACGGCTACACGGCTACACGGCTACACGGCTACACGGCTACACGGCTACACGGCTACACGGCTACACGGCTACACGGCTACACGGCTACACGGCTTATAGTACATAATGTATGTAATGAACTTTATACATCCCAAAGACAGATTTTATATAACATCCCAAAAACCAGTCAGGCGATTTGCTGCAAAGTCCGGCTATACGGCATGCAGTGTGATCCGCCGTTTTTAATACGTGGTTTGAATTGTGAAGCAAAGCAAACAGATGTTTATAACCTAAACTTAGGACTCTCAAGCGCGATAGCGATTGTGAAGCCGGTTTAGTAATAAGAAAATTATTCACATCTGAAATATTTAAGATTTGCAGGTTTTGATTATTAATTTTTAATAAGCATCACTGTACAAATCAAGCCTCGAAAACGGTGGATTCCAGATAAATGCCCTGAAACAAGCATACAAGATCAAGACAGGTGCTTGGGGTGAATGCAATTCCGGTAGAGTAGATGTTTGAGGAGTAGGGGGGTGAGAAAGAAATATATCCTTTTCTAACAAATAGGATATAAAAAAAATAAATATTTATGATTAAGTTTATTAGAGAATCTTTATGGTTTAAAGCATTTGCTCTATTATTATCAGTTACAATTTTGAATTTGGCTTGTAATCAGCCAGAAATAATTTCATCAAATAATATAGAAAGCTCTATTCAACTGCGAAATTCTTTTGAATTTCCAAACGGATATGATGTCGCTGGTAATTTTGAATATGCTTTGCAACTGGTTAATGCTGCAGGTAAAAATAATAAATTTGAATCTACGCATGAATTAGCTCTTGAGTTTTTTAAAGAAAATGAGTTTACTCAAAAAATAGAAAATGAAGTTAATAAATATACTGAAATGGGATTTGATAATTATGTTGATGATATTGTGAACAGAGATATTGCAACAATTGAATTTAAAAATACAATATTAAGTTTAAAGAGTGATTTATCTGATTTTATTTTAGGTCAAAATCCAAGTCATGATGACTTTACAACGTTCATAACATCAAAAAAAGAAGCAATTGATCGATCAACGTTGTCTGCACAAACAAAACAATTAACGAATAATTTTCTTAATTTAGCTTTGGGTGCAGGAAATTATTTTTATAAAAAATTTTCTACTGAAAATGGAACATTAGAATTGAGGGATTGCAGCAAATTAGAAGGATTATTATGTATAGTATTAGGTGTAATAGTTGGGGCAGTAGTTACTGCTGCAGTAGTTGTAGTTTTGGCTTCTTCAGTTGTGACATTAAACGGAGTAGTTCTTACGGGTGCTGCCGCGCTGAACTTTTATGCTTTACTTGGTGTAGGAATTGGAGTTTATGCAGGTATTGAATTCTATGATTGGTGCTGTAGTTGGTTTGGAAATGATGAAGGGAATACACAAATTTGTGATCCACCTACCGGGCATTACACAAAAAAATTGGATTGCAATTCATTTAGGGTTACTATTTTTGGGCCAAGTGAATATGATGCAACTGAATGGAATAACAGCAATACAGTACCTGCACATATAATAACAAATACTCCCAATCTTGTTTTTTCTGTGGAGCAACCTGGAGAAGAATCGGAATTTAATGCTATGGTAACATGTATAGCTGACCCGACAGATATTTCCATTTATTCTTATTCTTCCCTTGAGTTGATGAGTGTCGAAGAAGGAGAATTTGATCTATTGTGGGTTGAAGCTCCTCCAGCGACATTAGAATTTGAAGGAGATCCAAATGGTTATAATCGAATTATTAATAATACTTTTTCGGTAAGTGTAAACACTCCAAATAATAATATTTATTCTTATGAATGGAATGTTGATTCTCCACATTATTTTCTATCAGGTGCAAGTTCAAAAGATAATTCTGCTACAGTAAAATGTGTTACTACAGGTACTGTTACTACATCAGTAACAGTAACAAACAATTGTACAGGACAGGTTGAAACTATCTCTGCACAAACAAATATAACACAATAATTATGAAATATTATTTATTTTTTTTCGGATTAATTTTTATTGTATTGTCAAGTTGTGAAAAAGATGATAAGTACTATTCTCCTTATTTGGTAGAAACATATTCTAACTATCTTGATAGTCTGGATATGCATTGCCCGGAAGGAAAAAGTGATAATTATTTTGAAGGTATGATAAACGGGCAACAAGTATGCTATAAAGATGGCATAGAGAACTATGTTTTCAAATACAAGTTTTTTTCATCCGTGATTACTGATTCTCCAAATTTGGTGGTAGGTTCAAAAAATCCGGATTTGTTATATCTAATTGTTTTGGCTTTTGATCCTAGACACCCAAGACCCAACGGCAAAGAATCATTGAATATTAAATTTCCTTATTTTGATCCCAATAGAAATACCGTTGAGTTTTTGGATTCATTATTTTCAATAAAGCATCATGAATTAAAATCTATTATTGATGGTAATGAATTGGTAAGAAGTAAAACGAAATTTATCGTAGAGTTGTATATGGTGGATAGAGGTGAGCACGGTGAAAGGGGCAATGGTTTTCCTATAAGTACAATATATGGAATACAAAACAATAGTTCGATAATTATAGACAAAGTGGAGAAACGGGAATTTGAAAATAGTGTCCAATATTCATTGGAAATGACAATTAATTGCAAACTTTATCATAATCCTTTATTTAAAAAAGAAGGTGTTTGGGGTGAAATAGAAGAGGGGCATGTAGTTGTTAATTTTTCTGTAGAGAAATAATTTCATACTATATATTATTAATGAAGCCCCCCAACTCATAAAATAAATTTAATTTTAAAAGTTGGGGATTATACATTTAGTAATTCTATGTCAAATGATAAAAATGGAATAAATTTTAACACGTTTTATTAGTTGAGTTGAAAAATTATAAGATTATATCAAAATTGACATGGTTTATTGAACTAGAGAAATCGGAATAATTTGTTCATTTTGATAATTGTATTTGCTTAAATGTAGAATTGATAACTTTATTATACAATTGCATTATTATGGTAGAATGATTTTTCCGGTATTTTGTATTGAGTATATAACATTTTAGATAATATTATCATTTAACAAATAGTCTTACTTGCTTAATCTTATTATCCAGTGGTATTACTGATTTCCAGTAAACTATTTGATTTAATGAAGATTAAGCTTAAAATCGACTAATTTGATATTGAATGTATAAACTATCTGAAATTTTTATATTACAGTTGCTGTATTTAATCGAAAATTTGTTAACAAATAATCAATATGCAAATCAATTAACGGTAAATTTTTAATAGTTTTTTTCAAGATTAAAGTTTTACTGTAGATTTAATAATGTATAACAAATTTTCCTATTTTTTCAAATATTTGACCTATTGAAGGTCAGTTAATAAATCTAAAAAAAATGAAGAAAATATTATTTTTATTTTTGATTGTTTTTGAATTAAACGGTCAAAATGTAGAATCAGTCGCATATGTTGATAATCTATGCTATGAAGAAGAGTTCACTGAAAGGATTTCAGTTGTAACTGATTTAGAATTAAATACTTTGTCTATATTAGACAAATTGAAATTTAAAAAGAAGAAATACGTCAAAAAGCATCATAAGTTTTTCAATGAAACCGGAAATGCAACTAGAGACGTAATATTTGTATCACATAATAATATGTTTCCTAAGTGGTATTCACATCCTTCAATAATTAGGAGTGATGAAACCGGAATAAAATCCTATTTTAAGGAATACAGTAAGTATTTACCTGATGGTTGGACAGGTGGAGGAATAGATAAAACAGACCACGGGGAATATATAACAAATATTAGGACAGGTGAAAAGTATTTACAACAAGGATACTCTGAAATTGCAAATGAACTTTATAAGGTTTGGAATACTAATGTTAGAACTTACGGGTTTTTATATAACCTTAAATATTCATATCCTAATCCAACTCAATTAGAAGAATATAAAAATCAAGGTTATGAAGTAAATGTCACAAGCAATCTAATAATTATTAAAAATTCTTCAATTATCATGGTTTGGGATATAGTGGAAAAGACATTTATAAAACAAATAATTGAAGGGTCATCAATTGTTAAAACGATAAAGATTTATTTTGTTTATAATAATAAGTTTAAAACCTATTTAATGGAAAGAGTAGTGGAGACAACTCCGCAGGTATTTGATAACGGAGATTGCTACGATGTAATAACCCAAACAGTGTTTACTAATTATACAGATGAATGTGGTCAAGAAAATTTAATGTTTAGGGATGCTGAACATACGAAGGATTTCATATCAGATAAAGGATTATTTATTTATCCGAATCCAACTACAGACAACATTATTATTAAGGTTAAAGGCTATGAGAATAAATCTAATCTTCAGTTATATGATATATCTGGAAGTATTATTTTATCAAGAATTATCAAACCTAATCAAGTATCCATTAATCTTGATGTACATGAACTACCAAAAGGTATGTACTATGTTAAATTGCATCAAGGAAATAATATTTATTCATCTAAATTTGTTAAACAATAATGCTATGAAAAAGATAATATATATATTAATAGTAGTTTTCTTTATATCTTTTAAACTTTCTGCACAATTAGAATCTGGTGAATCGGAATTGGTATCACCAGATTGTGTAACAATACCTATTGAGACAGGTGATTCTATAACTCATATAATAACAACTCCCCCCGGTATAGTACTTACAGATTCTGATGGAGATGGTATCCCTGATGAAGTTGAAGGGGACGGAGATCTGGACGGAGATGGTATTCCGAATTATTTAGACTTAGATTCAGATGGAGATGGAGTACCGGATGAATCGGATTTATGCTATTATGAATATGGGATTCCTCCTACTGGATGCTCAATCGAAACTATTTATCGTAAAGTATGGTGGTTACATGGTTATCAGGGAAACGAATATAGTTTACAAAAACCAGGGGAAGATGTAGGGGGCGTTTCTGCTTCAGGTGATCCTGAAGGAAGATTTGAAGTGAGAAGTTATTATCCTCAATACAATTCTTCTCAAGAGTCATTAGCAGCAGCAGCGGATAAGGTACAATCTGATATTTTAAGTCACGTAAACGGGCAACTGAATACAGAGCGTAACTTTATTATAGCACATAGTATGGGGGGATTAGTGACGAGAACTATGGGAAATTTGAAAAATCAGGCAGGTCTCCCTCTGTATAATGGATTTATAACTTTCGGGACACCGCATCAAGGAGCTTTTGCAGCTAATACTTTAAGTGAGAATCCGGAAAAGATCAACTATATGTTAACTGTTGCCTGTAACAGATTAGGAGCTGGACCATTTGCAGAAGAAATCTCGAATGAAGGAGCATTAGCTAAGCTTGGGGTTACTTTTGGTTTAGCCGGTGGTATTCTAAATACTGCTTGTAAGGCAAGTGTTGATGTAGGATTTCCATTAGTACAAAGCTATTTTATGAAAGGTGTAGAGGAAGAGTTGACAACAACAAATGCATCAAGTATTCCGGAAATGCCAACAGATAACAAGGCTGTATTTTATGGTATAGAGTTTGGACAGGATGATGGTTCTTTAACCCCGCGATTCATTGGCTCTGTACTTTATCCTCCGAATACTTGGCCATTATACAAAGCTTTTAATTCAGACGTAGAAGGTTTGATTGCGGTTTCTGAGCAATTGGATTTTTATGTTAGTCGATATATCCATTTCCAGGAAGAAGCGAGTAATTTTTGGGAATTTTTTGGATTAAGTCCGTCTGCGGAAATCAGAGATGCATATAAAAAAGGAGTAGATTGGTTTCCTACTCTTGACCCATCTTGGCAGGAATTGATTGGTGCAAGAAAAACATTTGTAGTGCAAGAAGGTTGTGATTATTATATGGAAGATTGGTACTATGGTCAATGTGAGGATTATATTGGCTATGATGCCGATTGTAATCCGGATTTTGTGTACGATTGTGAATTTCCTCATTATGTTTTGCATATTACAACCAAAGATTCCGACGGATTTATCCTGACAGAATCTGCTATGAATGGTCCAGGTATGAATTATGAGATCCAAAAAATGGAAGGCTCTAATCATTTTCAGATGAAAAATGATGATAATATGGAGGATGCCGTGAAAAAGATTTTTGAAGATGGGTTAGGGAAACAATATTTCAAAACACCTAAAAGGCAGTAATATGCAAGCAATATATTTGATAATAACGATGATAGTCACAAGCCTGTTTTGGGCTTGTGACAGTTGTGATCCAATTACGCCTTCTCCTCCCATAGAGGAGCAAGATACAATTTTTGAAATTGTATGGGCAACAAGAATGGATTTTGAAAAAAGTATAGTGGGTACGGACAATACTCTTCACTATGATAAGTGGGTTCTAATTGGTGGGGATTTGGACTATCCACCTACTATTATGGCATTCAATAAAGACACGGGGGATAAAGACTGGGAACTTATTTTAGATGAATTGACCGGATATGAAATTACTTTTATGTTTCTTTTTGAAAATATTTTAATTGCAAGAAATTCTTATTATGTTTTTGCTGTGGATCTTGATACAAGAGAGTTGATTTGGAAAGAGAATCTTAAAGCAAAGGGGATGAGACTTGGTAGAGGTGTAATTGCTGAAAATGGAAAATTCTACCAAACAGCGGTATTCAACTTTGACCCGCTTGGAGGAGGCGTTCAGCATTTATACGAGTTTGACCCAAAGACAGGAGAGAATCGTATGATATACTCACGAGCTCCGGATTCGATTGGTACTAAAACCATATCACCACCTACTATTTGTGAAGATGTTGAAAACAACAGGAAGCTTTTGATATTTAACTTATATCCAAATGCAGAAATTCCTCCCGGAAAAGGAGATTATCAAGAGTTGGTCGCTATTGACTTGGCGACCAAAGCAGTTATATGGAATTCAAGAGTAACTGATAATTTTGCTTCAAATTCTCTTCATCCACCTGTTATCTACAAGGACTTGGTTATCACTGGGGGAGACTGGCATATATATGCATTTAACGTTAAAACAGGAGAACAAGTATGGACTTACGAAGAAACAAATACAAATCATCTTGCGATTTGGGGCACTACCAATCATTTGATACATAATGGGATGTTATATGTTAATGCTACTGGTGATAACGTCACATGTCTCGATGCTGAAACAGGTAAACTTATATGGAATAATCCAAAAGGAGGAGCAAATTGCACAGACAATATGGTTTATTATGAAAAAGAGGATTTGTTGGTATTTACAAGTTGGGGTTATGGTTCAGTGATGGTATTGGATGCTCTGACCGGTGAGACACTACACAGGGAACATAGATTCGATGATTCTTCATACAACAGTGACGTAGTATATGATAAGGAAAGAGACATGTTTTTTACAAGTACCTACAGACACGCTGTAGGGTTCAAAGTACATAAACCAAAATAGAAGTAAAATGAAAGATTCATTACAAATTATTGTATTCATATATTGTTTTTTTGGAAATTATACACTGTGGAGTCAACAATTATCCTTGGATTTTAATTCAGGGGTTCATACGTCAAGATTGAAATTTCATCATCAAAGCAAAGTAGTTGTTTTTGATAATTTGTCTTGGGATAATTATCATTTTATTATTGGAGTTTCTGCACCATTGCGAAAAAGACTTAATCTGAGATCAGAACTAGGTCTGGTAAAGACAAATTCTTTCTTTAGTATTAACTACAATTATGATGAAGGGTTTGGTCAAATGAATGTAACCAGACTGACATGGTTGAGTAATCAAAAAATATACTTCGGTATTTTGTTAGAATACAACGTAATAAAAAATGACATTTCAATCGATGTTTTTTCAGGTTTATTACTATCTTCCGACATATCTAATGTTTTTACGACGAGTTTTTCTTCACTAAGACCTGTGTCAAGTCCATTGGGTCTAAAAGTGGGAATAAAAGCAAATTATGATATAAATACAAATATTGGAATCGGCTTATCAGCCTCTTATGTAAAATTTGGTCAAAGTCAATTAATTAATAGATATCATCCAAAAGTAAGCTACAATCAACTTCATTTGGAATTTGGATTAAAGTATTATGTTAGATAGCATAAATTTAACATATGATTAGACCAAAAAAGAAATAGGATTAACCGATGATAACACTAGATAAGATAGAATGCCATTCAAAATGGATGGCATTCTATCTTATTAATGCACTAAGCCTTCAAAACCATTTTGTCAAAGTAGATATTTTGTATAAAATGCAATAATCTTTGATGGAAAGCAGTTATAAATGTGAGAATAATAATTGTTAACCTTAATTTGGCATATGGAGCAAACTTACACTGATTTTACAATGATAAGACTTATTTATGGTGAAACTGATATTGTGGAGCGTTTGGAGGTTGAAAATGCCATTGAAAATAATAGAAATTTAAGGAATGCATTCCAAAAATTATATTATTCATATAAAGCGCTCCCCAAAATACTTTTTAGCCCTTCAAAAATAGTTGTTGAGAGTATTTTGAGTTTTAGCAATAACTATCATGCTTGATTATAAATGAAGTTTTAAAGTGAAAAACCTCTATCAAACATAGGGGTTTTTTATTTGTCTTATGTTTTTTTCAAACAACTTATTTGATAAATTTGATAATTAATACATTTTATGTAAGTTTGTTATATATTTAAGTAACTACTCAGGTATTACTAATCGGGCTAAAGCCCGTTAACAGCGTAAAGTTCTATATTCCGTCAGCTAAAGCAGACGGTAAAATCGCATGATAAATCACCATCTGCTTTCGCTGATTGAACTTAATAAGTTCTGATGTTTAGGGCTCTATCCCGAAAACAAGTAACCGAAGTATTTACATATTTAATAATAATAAAAAAATAGATTATGTCTGATAATAAAGAAAAATTGAAAGCTTTGCAAATGACCATAAGTAAATTGGAAAAATCTTATGGTAAAGGCATCATTATGAAGTTGGGTGATAAAGCCGTTGTTAATGTTGATGCTATTCCTACGGGATCATTGGGACTGGATATCGCTTTAGGTATAGGAGGTTTGCCAAAAGGAAGGGTCATTGAAATATACGGACCCGAATCTTCAGGTAAGACGACTTTAGCAATTCATGCAATAGCCGAAGCGCAAAAAAGAGGAGGAATAGCTGCATTTATAGATGCGGAACATGCTTTCGACAGAAATTATGCTGCTGCTCTGGGCGTTGATATAGATAATTTACTTATTTCTCAACCTGATAACGGAGAACAAGCTCTGGAGATAACAGAAAATCTTATTCGTTCAGGAGCTATTGATATTATTGTTATTGATTCTGTAGCTGCTTTGACTCCAAGAAGCGAAATAGAAGGGGAAATGGGGGATTCAAAGATGGGATTGCAAGCAAGATTGATGTCTCAGGCTCTTCGAAAATTGACAGGTACAATCGGCAGAACCGGAGCAACATGTATTTTTATCAATCAACTTAGGGAAAAAATAGGTGTGATGTTTGGAAATCCTGAAACAACTACAGGAGGAAATGCTTTGAAATTTTATTCATCAATAAGATTGGATATAAGAAAATCAGGTGCTGCTATTAAAGATAAAGAAGGTAATATCGTCGGAAATCCCGTAAAAGTAAAGGTTGTTAAAAATAAACTTGCTGCTCCTTTTAAACTGGCTATGTTTGATATTGTATATGGTGAGGGAATTTCGAAAATGGGTGAGATTCTGGATATTGCCGTTGAACTTGATCTGATAGAGAAAAGTGGTTCATGGTATAGCTATGCGGGTACAAAAATCGCTCAGGGAAGAAATTCTGCTGTTCAATTTTTAAAAGATAACCCTGAGGTAGCAGAAGAGTTGGAACAAATTATAAAAGAAAAATATCTACCGCATCTATATAATAAAGAGGGATAAAATGTTAATAAAATCCTAAGCTTGTTAATTAGAATATTGTTTTTTTTGTTTTTTTTGTTTATATTTGGAAATCATTTGAAAGTAACTACTTTGGCGGGGAGATTTTCCATTAAAATAATTATTCCTAACAGAGTATTTACATTTGATAAACTTATGGTTTTATTTGTTGAACAAAATAATTTATTATGAAAAAAATTAAAAATTTCGCTTTTCTATTATTGATAATGTTTTTTTCACAGTCAGTTTTTTCACAAACCATATTTGGCGTTTGGAAAACAATTGATGATGAAACAGGAGACCCCAAGTCTTATGTCAAAATATATGAAAAAGACGGTAAAGCTTTTGGGAGGGTTGTAAAATTGCTGCCTGCCGCAACAACTGATGTTTGTATAGATTGTCCCGGAGATAAAAAAGGTAAAAGTCTTTATGATGTTGATATTATCTGGGATATGGAACAAGATGGTGATGTTTGGGATGACGGGGAAATAGTTGATCCAGCAAACGGTAAAGTATATAGTTGCAAAATATCTCTTGATGGAAATAATAAATTGAATGTGAGAGGATATTTTGGATTTTCATTATTTGGACGTACCCAGACATGGTTCAGGGTTGAATAATATATTTGATGCTGATGGTTTTATTTGGAAGCCATGAATGCACGAATAATGAAACACAAAATTATAATAATCAACTGTGGTATTGCCAATCGGGTTAAAGCCCGTAAATAGCGCAGAATTCTATAAACCGCCAGCTAAACAGACAGTGTGTAAATTGGTTTGCCAAATTAATTAGAGACATAGTCATTAGCTGTCCTGGTTGATTTTCAATGATTTACCTTAGGTTGCCGAGCTTGTCGAGGTATAGGGGTTGGGGTAAATAAATCATTGAAAATCATTTGGAGGAGTTTTCACACAGTCTGTAAAACAGACGGTAAAAACAAGTGAAAAATTACCGTCTGCTTTAGCTGACGGAGCTTAATAAGTTCTGATATTTAGGGCTTTAGCCCGATAATAAGAATTCCGGGTATTTACATTTTATCAAACTATGTATAGTTATTTCTTGCGCACCAGGAGATTATGAACATCAATATTTAAATGAATAAAAGTAAAAAATATAAGATCAAAGAAATATTTTATTCGATACAGGGTGAAGGTTATCATTCAGGAAAACCTGCGGTTTTTATAAGGTTTTCAGGATGCAATTTGTGGTCGGGAAAGGAAGAAGAAAGAGATAAAGCTATTTGCAAATTTTGCGATACTGATTTTGTTGGAACTGATGGGAAAAACGGTGGTGTTTATAGCATGGATGAACTTATAACCAGGATAAATCATATTACAATCGATACGAAATGCCGGTTTATTGTATTCACAGGTGGTGAACCTTTACTTCAATTAGATGAGCCTTTGTTAGCCGGGTTTAAAGAATATCAGTATTATTTATCAGTTGAGACCAATGGAACGATACTAGTTCCTGAAGGATTGGATTGGATTACGGTAAGTCCTAAATCAGGAGCAAAATTCAATCAGAATTCCGGTAATGAACTGAAAATAGTTTATCCTCAGGAAGGAATTATTCCGGTTGATTATGAAAATTTAGATTTTGATCATTTTTATTTGCAACCAAAGGATGATAAGGATATGGATACTAATGTAAAGAAAACCCTTGAATATTGTATGGATCATCCAAAATGGAAATTGAGTTTGCAATTGCACAAAATACTGGACATTAGTTAAATAGTATCTACTCAGGTAGAATCATTTTTCATCTCCAAAGGTAGTTACGTTAAACAAAATGTTTTAACATTATAATTTCTTTTTCGGTTAAATGCCGGAACCAGCCTCGTTTAAGACCTTTTTTTGTTAGCCCTGCATAATATATTCTGTCTAGTTTTATTACTTTGTATCCGAAATTTTCAAAAATTCTTCTTACAATACGATTTTTACCCATATGAATTTCCAGATTTAGTATTTTTCCCGATTCATTGACAATTTTAATCCAATCCACTTTTACATGACCATCTTCCAGATCAAATCCTTTATTTATTTGTTCTAAATCGGAAAATTTGATTTTTTTATCCAAAGTAACTTCATAGACTTTAGGGACATTATGACTGGGATGAGACAATTTTTTTGTTAAATCGCCATCATTTGTAAGAAGAAGTAAACCTGTTGTAGGATAATCTAATCTTCCTACCGGATAAATTCTTTCTTTCACTTTATTCTTTACAAGATCCATTACGGTTTTTCTTCCTTTTTCATCATCTAAAGAAGTAATAACATTTTTGGGTTTGTTCATAAGGATATAGACAAGGTTTTTTTCCGGTTTAAGGATTTTACCATTAAATCTAACTACATCTCCTTCTTTAACTTCATAAGCGGGATGGTCGATGATTTCATTATTGACGGTAACTTGTTTGTTTTTGATGATTTCGGCAGCTTTTCTTCTTGAAGCGATACCACTGTGAGAAAGATATTTATTTAATCTCATTTATTTTTAGTTACTATTTTAAAAAGGAATATCCGTGTCACCTGAATTTTGTCCATTCATTTTGGAGGATTTAGTTATAATATTTGATGTACCCAACGGGTCAGGACCAGATTCTCCAAAGGTGGGATACAAAGGATTGTCCATTTCCACAAATTTTGTAAATTCTTTTATAAATTTAAGTTCGACTGTACCGAGAGCTCCATTTCTGTGTTTTGAAATAATGATTTCAGATACATCTCTAGGCCCTTCAAAATCTTCTCCGACCTCATAATAATCAGGTCTGAAAACAAAAGAAACGATATCTGCATCTTGTTCAATTGCTCCGGATTCCCTAAGGTCGGAAAGTTGAGGTCTTTTATTTCCACCTCTGGTTTCAACTGCACGACTCAATTGAGAAAGAGCTAAAACCGGTACATTCAGTTCTTTTGCCATACCTTTTAAAGCTCTTGAGATAGAACTAATCTCTTGTTCCCTGTTGCCGCGTCCCTGATTAGGAGCAGATGTCATAAGTTGCAAATAATCTATAATTATTAATTCAATACCGTGATTTTGTTTCATTCTTCTACACTTTGCCCTTAATTCAAAAATATTAATTCCCGGTGTATCATCGATATAGACTTCGGTTTCAGACATTCTTTCCACTGCTTCATGAAGTTTTTTCCATTCAAATTCATCCAATTGACCATTACGTATTTTCCTACTGTTAATTTCGGATTCCATAGCTAATAGTCTTTGGGTAAGTTGCATTTTGGACATCTCAAGAGAGAAAATAGCAGTTGGATGTTGTGCCTGAGCTGCATTTCTTGCAAGAGAAAGAGCAAAAGCAGTTTTACCCATACCAGGACGGGCAGCAATAATGACAAGATCGGATTTTTGCCATCCTGAGGTAATACTGTCAAGTTCTTCAAAACCTGTAGGGATTCCTGTTAATCCTTCTTCTTTTGTACTTAACTCTTCTATTTCTTTTTGTACTTTTGCTGCTAATCCACCTAATCTTTCATAAGCAGTATTTAAATTTTGATCGGTAATATCATATAGTGATTTTTCAGCATCATCCAGCAATTCAAAAACATCTTTGGAGTCTTCATAAGAGTCTTTTATAATATTGGATGATACCCTGATCAATTCACGTTGAATATATTTTTGAACTAATATTCGGGCATGAAACTCAATATTTGCAGCCGAACCCACTTTATTACTTAATTCAATAAGATAATTAGGACCTCCTATTTCATCAATTGTTTTTGCTTTTTTAAGAGCATCATGGACAGTAAGTATATCAATACCCTGAGACCTTTGAAATAAATCTATGATTGTTTCATATATTTTTTGATGAGCAGGTTTGTAAAACACCTCTTTACGTAAAATGTCAATCACAGCAGGAAGAGCATTTTTATCAATAAGGATAGCACCTAATACAACTTCTTCCAACTCAATGGAATGAGGCATTACTTTTCCCATTTGTAATAAATCGGGATTTTGATTTACATTGGTCAAACCTCCTTTGATTTTTGATAGTATATTTTTATTTTCAGGCATAAAATTTATTTGTTGTGCAAAGATACAAAATTTATATTAAGTATTTTTTTAATGAATATTATTGAAGTTGCAAATTTGTGGAAAACCACCTTTATGTTGTTAATAACTTTTTGATTTTTCCGATTGAACAAAAATCAATTTTCAATAAACATATTGCAAAAAACAAAATATGAGAAAAAAGTAAAATTATAGATTGGGTATTTCTCAATATTTAAATCATATTACAAATTTAACTTATATTTATTGAAAAGTCAAATGAAATAAAATGTTTAATTAAATTTATATTAATTATTTTTATAATGTGGAAAAATATTTTTAAGTAACTACTCAGCTAGTTATAAAAATTAATGGTTTCGTTGCCTGTAAATCTCGTAAAGGATGATTCCGGCGGAAACCGCTACGTTCAATGAATCCGTTTTACCGCTTTGCGGAATAATAAATTCTTCATCCGCCAATTTTGATATGTGGATGCCTATTCCCGTATCTTCCGAACCCAATACCGTACATACGGGCGTGGTAAAATCTATTTCTTCAATGCTTTTGGTCGCTTTCAGATTGCTTGCTATTATCTTGATCCCGCTGTTTTTAATTGTGTTTATAGCATTTGTGATACTTTTGACTTTTGCCACCGGGATATTGAATATGGCTCCGGCAGATGTTTTGATGGTGATGTGATTGATGGGTGCACTGTTTTTTGTACCCATAACGATACCATTGGCACCGAGTACTTCGGCAGATCTGATAATGGAGCCGACATTTCTTACATCCGTAATAGAATCCAACAATAATATATTTGGAATTATTCCATTGTGAAAAAGATGGTCTATCAGGTCTTCAAGATTCCAGTATTGTATCAGGGAAGCAATAGCGATAACTCCCTGATGATTTTGGGAGGTAAAACTCTTTAGTTTATTTGGATGTACATAGCTGACAGGGATATTTTTACCTTTGAGAAGATTGCGCAATTCTATTTCAAATTCGCCTTTTAGTCCCTTTTGCACAAATATTTTTTCGATTTGTTTACCGCTTTTTATCAATTCCAAAACTGGATTTCTACCTATAACCAGTTGATTTTTATGATCTGATTTCATTTATATTCTCTTTATGTTTTATTGAATTATTATTTTTTGTATTATATTTTGGTTATCAATAGATAATCTTAAGATATAAAGTCCTGTTTTTAATGAAGAAATATCGATGCCAATGTTGGAATTATTAATATTATTTTCCTGTTTAACAATATTGAAAGACAAATTATATAAAGAATATTGCTTTATTTTATGATTTTGAGAACTAATGTTCAGAAATGATGTCGCAGGATTTGGATATAGAATAACATTTTCATTAAAAGTATTATCAAATGTAGCTGTTTTATTTTCAATGTGAAACATAGTGTCCAGTTCAGTATAGCAACTATCTGTTATTTTTAAATTATAATCACCGGGATTTAAATTATAAATATTTTGTTCGTTTGAAAAAAAAGAGCCGTTGTATTTCCAATAAAATGAATATGGTAAAGTTCCTCCTGTCAGGTAAATTTCAATTTTACCGGGCTCATTACATGAAGTATGTGTAATTATGGTTGAGTCGATTAATAATAAATCCGGCTCTGTAATTTTGATTTTTCCAATGCCTTTGAATCCATTGGCATCTGTAACGGTAGCGAAGTATAATCCTGCTTTTAAATTATTTATATCAGTATGATCCTGACCATTTGACCATTTTACAGAATAAGGAGGAGTACCTCCTGAAATGTTGATTTTAGCATATCCCGAACTGTCTCCCAGACAATGATTATTTTTAAATTCTGTTACTTCAACATCAAGTGAATTGCCTAAAACTCCAAAAACGGCAGTTTCTTTTACAGCATCATTAGCAAAAGTATTGTCACCATCTGCCAATACCGATGTGGCATAAAAGGAAATGATAGAGTTATCAGGTTCATCAGGTGCTTGCCAATCGAAAGAAAAAATTGTTTTTTTGTCTATGATCTTTACACCTGGCTGACTTTCTGCATAAGTGCGGTTTTTGTATGTTGAGAATTTTACATTTCCTTTGGGATTCAGAAGTGAGCCTGATGAAGAATAATGATTTAGAGCGGTAAACTGAAAACTGGTTCGTATTGCTTTTTTATCCGGATTATTAACAATAACTTCAATTGGATAGATTTTTCCGGGGACTATTTTTTGGGGAATCCCTGAAATTTCAGTACTTCCCTCTATGTGTTTTGCGTCATAGAAATGACAAAGTTTGCATGAAAGTTCATCCGGTACCGGTGCACCGGTGTAACCATCAGGGGGATTGGCATAATAATTGAGGAATAATAATGCAGTTACGATTAAGAAAAGTGAAATAGCTAATTTATATAACATCTTTCAAGTTTTGTAATACAAAAGTAATAAATTAGGAAGATAATTTATGTTTTTATTAATCTTAATTGGGAACTATTAATTAATCCGGTCCAGGCTATTTTGGCTAGAGATCAAAAAAATAATTATTATGGCAGTATTAAAAGTAATCGAAATTTTAGCTGATTCTGACAAAAGTTGGGAAGATGCTACAAAAAAAGCAGTTGCAAAAGCAAGTCAAAGTGTTAATAACATAAAATCTGCTTTTGTGCAAAGTCAAAGTGCGGTTGTAGGAAAGAAAGGTAAAATTGTAAGTTTCAGAGTGAATGTTAAAATCACATTTGAAGTTAAGTGATTTATCTTTTGAATAAAAAAAAGGGAAGCCAATTTTGGCTTCCTTTTTTTTATTTATTATTTAGCATAAAACTTTATTGTTTAATTATTTTCTTACTGAATCCTCCGTTTTTGCTAAAGAAAGTTACTGTATATAATCCATTAGGTAAATTTGAAATATTAAGATTCACAGAATTATTACCTTCTATGATATTTATATTTTTAGTCATTACCACTTGACCCAGCAATGAAGTTATTTTTACCTGTCCGGTTATATTTTCAACAGATTCAATATCCAGATTTATTTGTGTGCTTGCCGGATTTGGATATATATTAACATTAACATCATTATCAGCTAAATCAATAACATCAGTACAGATACCCTGATAGTAGAATACATTGTTTGGAATATCTTCAAGGTATGTATTTTTTGTAATGACATCAGCTAAAGTAGTAAATCTGATCTCTCTTTTATCATCTTCACTCAATCCTTCATCTATTTCAAAGAAAAATCTGTCTCCGTCTCTTAGAGCTGAAAATTGTTTTTTCATGATAACTAAACCAAGATCACCAAACAATGACCCCGGTAAATGATCTTCAGCTAATAAGCCTACCCAAGGGTCAATATCATTGATATCCTGATACAGATCAAAGAGTTTTTGATTTAATTCCAAATTACTTGAAATCGTCGCAAAGCTTACTCGCGGTTGTAATCCAAAGTTTTTTCGTATTGTATTATAGTCAGGTAATCCTCTTTCTCTTCCTCTTTGTATATTAATAGATGCCAAATCCATTCCTCCTGCTCCGGGAGGGCCAAACAGATAATTCCTCACATCATCAACCAATTTACAATCAAGTCCCTGTGCTCTCTGGTGCATCATGCCCAAGAAATATGGTTCAATTCTGCCATTTGTTTCATCCCTGATCATTGCAGGATTAAAAAAGCCGTATTTTAGCTCCGTATGTCCATTTTCAGAAACGGAACAATTATCTTCAAATCTTAAAATACTTCCATTGAGAACAGAGTGTCCATATCTGAATGAAGCAGTTGAAAACAAATTCATAATCTGTGCCTGCACATCCGGATTGTATCCTTTATAATCATCCAAGTGAACTCCTATTGCAGGTAACCATTCATTAAAAGTAATATTTTGTTCTTCTGCAATTACAATTCTTCTCGCTTCCTGATAAAGTCTTTCGTCGCTCCATCTTGGATAAGTTTCCGCAAGTTCATCGCAGATTCTGTTATGTTCTCTGACAAACAAAGTATGTAAAGTTGTCAATAATGGATTTTCATTAGCTCTCACATCACCTGCTACAAACCATTTACCGTCGGGAGGAGTAACAGGATGATCCATCGCCGGAGCGTCCGGATCAATAGTTGCCTCATATTCGCCTGTAGTCGTATTGTAAGGAAGCAGATCCCCCTCAGAAGTCTTTAATTTTCCACCTTCAAATGTTCTAAGCCAATTAGCCCGTTCGATGGTTGAACCATAAACATTGGATGCATCAAGATATGCTGTAATTTCATTTTTATATTGTCTTGGATTATCAGGACTGGTACCGGAAAGTTCATCATATTTTGATCTTATCACCGGTATTATTGCTGCTCCGGTTCCATTGGGATCAAACCATTTGTCTCCTTTAGGTACGTGAATAATAAAAGGTTCATTACCATCGGGAACGAGAGTAATGTCGTGATCAACAAATTGTCCCCATACAAAACTAAAGTCACTTAACTCCAGGTTGTCATAAACATCACCTTCCTGATCAAATACTGTATTGCTAATAACACGCGGATTAGGTCTATTCTGTCCACCAGGTGTTGAAATACCATCAGCAAATCCATTGGTAACGAAATGAATTAATTTAGATTCCGTAGAACCCCAGTCGGGATGGTCGATATTATTATTAACTTCAGTAATTGCTCTAATTTCTGTTGGAGTAGGTTCGGCAATAAATATTTCCTTAGGAATACTTTGCATACCGGAGGTACGCGCTATTACATCACCCAATTTGGTATTTGTTATTTCGGTTTTTTCATCCTCGGTCAAGCCCGGATCATTCAAATAAAAGAACGGGTCTCCGTCTCTTATCCTTAAAAATTGTTCAACAACAATAGTTTGTAGTAATTCTCCAAAAATTGAATTCGGAAGATGTTTTTCTGCAAGCATACCAACCCAAGGATCAATGTTGTTAATGTCTCCATCATAAACATCATAAAGTTTTTGAACCAATATAGGATCATCGGTAATCTCATTGAAATCAGTATAAGGTGTAAGTCCGAAATTTTGTCTAATCGTATTATAATCGGGAAGTCCTCTTTCTCTTCCTCTTTGCATATTAATTGCTGCTAGATCCATTCCTCCTGCCCCGGGAGGGCCAAAAAGCATATTTCTAAGGTCATCAATCATTTTACAATCCACATCTTGTTCCGGTTGATAGCACATTCCTTTTAAAAAACATGTAACCCCTTCACTTTCTCTAATAGCATGAGGTTGGAAAAAAGCCTGTGCTAATCTCATATCTCCACCGGGCATAGCATGTCCATGTTCATCCATTCTTATTATTTTGGAGTTGATAGTAGAATGCCCGTATCTGAACGCAGCTGCGGAAAAAACATTTGAAATCTGAGGATTAACTTCAGGGTTAAACCCTGTATATTCAGGCATTTGGGTTCCTGTCATCATAGGCAACCATTCGTTGTAACAAATAGATTGTTCTATTCCGCTTACTATTTTTCTTGCTTTTTGATATATTTGCTCATCTGTCCAATCGGGATGTTTGGCTTTTATCAAGTCACATTGTCTGTTGTGCTCTCTCATAAAAGTAGTATGCATGGAAGTCAGCAATACATTTTCATTTGCCCTGATATCACCGGCAACAAACCATTTTTCATCTCCCGGGATCATTGCCTGAAAAGGAGCATTGGGATCAACAGGAGCATCATATTCTCCGGTAATAGTATTATAAGGAAGCATATTACCTTTTGATGTTTTCAATTTTCCATCAACAAATTTTCGCAACCATGTTGCTCTTGCTTCATCGGATCCATAGACATTGGACCCGTCCAAAAATGCAGTTATTGCATTTTCGAAAGCTCTTGGATTATCAACCGATGTACCTGTTCCTTCTGCCGCTTTAGATCTTAAAACAGGAATAATAGCCTGACCGGTACCATTAGGATCCATCCACGCATCGAATTTAGGAACATGAATATTCATAGTCTCATGCTCGTCGTCCAAAACAAGAGTAATATCATGATCCATAAATTGTCCCCATACAAATGTATAATCACTTAAGTTTTTAGTGTCAGGAATCAATCCTTCCTGTGTAAAAATCTCATTACTGATTTTACGAGGATTCATTCTGTTCTGACCTGTCGGTTCTGAAATTCCGTCAGCATAACTGACTTTTGTTTTAAATATTTGTTTATCATTTGTTGTGCCCCAGGAAGGATGTTCCGGATTAATTCCATAACAGTCAATAGGTCTGTTTTGAGAAAAGGCATTATTTATTGAAAAAAGAAAAAGGAATGATAAGAACAAATTTAAAAAATAAGAATGTTTCATCTTGATTATGTTTTGTTATAAAATCATTTTTAAAGTACAAAGGAACTAAAAATTTCTGAAAAAACAATAATAAAAAAAATAAATTTCATACTTGAAATGTTAAAATTTAAAATTAATACTCAACAAGTTATTAATTTTAATATTTGTAATATTGATACATTAAAAATACCTGTATTAAATTTGTAATGGCTTATGATAATTAATAAAAAAAATTAACTTTGCATATATTTTTTTAACTTAAAACATTATATATATGAAAAAATTAACTTTATTGATTCTGGGAATAGTTTTATTCTCATTATCAAGTTTATATTCTCAAGATGATAAAGCATATTTTCAGGAATATGAACCCGGATTTTATCAAAATTTTATTTTAAAGGATGTTAGGGCAGTAAAAGAAAAAAAACAAGCAAAAAAGACGAGAAAGTATCTCAGGATGGATCAGTCGGGGATGAATCTTCCTAATGATCCTAATTTATATAAAACTTTTTGGCATACTCCGACTACCTCTCAAGGTAACACGGGTACATGTTGGGATTTTTCAACTACATCTTTTTACGAATCGGAAGTTTATAGACTTTATGGGAAAAAAGTTAAGATATCTGAAATGTTTACAGTTTACTGGGAATATGTTGAGAAAGCAAGAAGATTTGTTAAAGAAAGAGGAAACAGTGCATTTGCAGAAGGTTCGGAAGGGAATGCGGTTAAAAGAATTTATAAAGAATACGGAGCAGTACCGAGAAGTGTCTATGACGGATTTAAAGACGGAAGAAAATTTTATTCTCATGCTGAAATGTTTAAGGAAATGAATAATTTTCTTCAGGGATTAAAGGAATCCAATGCGTGGAATGAAGAGTTTGCACTAAATACCATTAAATCAATTTTGAATCACTATATGGGTGAGCCTCCGGTGGAATTTGATTATGAAGACAAACATTTTACTCCAAAATCATTTCTGAAAGATTACCTTAAACTCAAAATGGATGATTATATAGATATCTTATCCTATATGCAAGAACCATATTGGCAACAAGTGGAGTATAAGGTTCCGGATAACTGGTGGCATGACAAAAGCTACTACAATGTACCTTTGGATGTATATATGGAATTGTGGAATTATGCTATCGAAAACGGATATACAATGGCTATTGGCGGAGATGTATCGGAAGCGGGATTTAGTCGTAAAACAAATTGCGCTATGATTCCTGATTTTGATATTCCTTATAATTATATCAATGAGTATGCTCGACAATTCAGATTTAGCAACAGGACCACTACTGATGATCATGGAATGCATTGTGTAGGATATTATAAAGCTGACGATGGTAAAATGTGGTATCTGATAAAAGATTCCAGTTCGGGATCAAGAAATCATGATAAATCAGATCCGAAATTCGGTTATTATTTCTTCAGAGATGATTATGTAAAATTGAAAATGATGGACTTTGGTGTCCACAAAGATGTTTTGAAAAAATATATCGATAAATTCGGAAAGTAAAAGTAGTAGTTTGAAAACTTTTAATTAGCGCATTTTATATTGTTAAAATGCGCTTTTTTTATGTTTTAATTGTCATTTATAGAGTGATTTAGTCAGATTCGGATTGTTAACCACTAAGTCCACTTAAGTTTACACTAAGAAATCACTAAGTTGTTATATTCTTAGTGAAAAACTTAGAGAAAACTTAGCGCTCTAATTGGTTCAGCTATTTATCATCTATTAAAAATTTAATCAAGATAATATCATCAAATTTACCTAATCAGGATTTTTCACAAGTGAAAAATTATTCGGTCAATTAGCGAAATTCGATGATTTTTAATGATTTAAGATTGGTTATTTTGCATTGGCATAGTTTTCCTTAGCGTGTCCTTAGCGACCATAGCGGGAAAATCAATGAAATCAGATGTTGTTTTATAGTGATAATAATTAGTGCATTAGTGGCAAATTTTATGCAAATTCTTTTAATTCTTTTCTTTCAATAACAAAAAGCAATCCTAAATACAATAAAAATATACCGGTTTTTATAATTAGGTCATTGTAAAAGTAATTGAAGATCACAAATGAGAATATCGAGGAAAGTATAAGGTAAAAGATGATCTTTCCCGTTTTGTATGGCACTTTATAATATTTCCTGCCCAAAAGATATGAAACGATAGTCATAGTGCCATAAGCAAATAATGTTGCCCATGCTGAAGCTATAAATCCATATACAGGAATCAGGAAAACATTTATCAAAATAGTGATTATTGCTCCTAATATTGACAAATACATACCAAATCGTGTGCGGTCGGTAAGTTTATACCATATAGTAAGATTGTAATAGATACCGAGCATAAGATTTGCAATCAATATAATAGGGACTATGGAAATAGTGATAAAATACTCTGGTTTGCGGATAAAAAATGAAGAAATCAAATCCATATACGCTGATATGAAAACATAAAAAACCGATCCTACTATTGTAAACCATAAAAGTATCTTAGCGTATTTTTGTTTAGCATCCTGTTCTTTGCTATGACTGAAAAAAAACGGTTCTGCTCCTAACCTGAAAGCTGTAATATACAGGGTCATAAATACACCTATCTTATAAGTTGCAGCATAAGCACCCATAATCTCCGGACTAACCATTCTTCTTAAAAGATATTTATCAAGATTTTCATTGATAATATAAGCCATACCGGCAATCATTATCGGAAACCCGTATTTTACCATTTTCAACCAAATATTTTTGTCAATATTTAACTTAAAGTTCTTGATTATGGGTAAAAACAATATAAAAGTCATAGCACTGGCAAATAATGTCGAGTAAAAGATATATACGGCATTATTGTCATTTTGTAAAAAAGCACCAAAGTCAGGATTTATATTGGCTATATAAGGTAAAAATTTAAAAAAGAAAATTATCGCTATTACATATAAAAGGATATTAGCAATTTTGTAAAAAGCAAAGCGAATGGGACGGTTTGTGACTCTTAAGTAAGCATAAGGAATCACAATAAGTGTATCCAAAATCGTTACCCATACCATTATAGTGAAATAAGCGGCATTGAAGTCAAGGATATTTGCGATTTCTCTCCGGAATAATAATATTATTGCCAAAAATATTATACTGGAAATCAAAATAGAAGTAAAAGCAGTATTTATAACCCTTTTATCTTTATTTAGTTTGGTGAAGAAACGAAAAAAAGCGGTTTCCATACCATAAGTGAGTATTACATTGAAGAACGAAGCAAAAATCCAAAAATATGTGGCATCTGAAAACTGTGCTGTTTTCATTTCATTTGTAAACAGACGCAGCAATAATATATTAATTATTCTCGGTAAGACGGTAGCAATACCGTAAATAGCTGTATCTTTTGCAAATTTTTTAAGACTCATTTATTCAAAATCAGTTATTGAATACGAATTTATAACTTTAACTTGTATAAAAAAATAAAAGTGTGTTTTTTTAACACAGTACCTATTCAAGTTGAGTGATTTTGAAGCCGGTTAGAAAATGAGAAATTGGAATAAGTAGATACCCCAACAAGTTTCATGCATTGCGTTTTATTGTTTTACTCCCAAAAAGAAAACTACATAAATAACAATTTCAGTTTAATATTAGAGACTAATGATTATCTTTGCAATTTAATAAAAATATATGCAAAAAATACTTGCCATAATCGGTGCCAGACCCCAATTTATCAAACACGCTCCTGTGGAATTGGAATTGCGACAGGAGTTCAATCTTGTTACCATTCATACAGGTCAACATTATGATGACAATATGAGCAAAGTGTTTTTTGATGAACTGAAAATAAACAAACCCGAATATCTTCTTGAACTTGGGGGAATGTCACACGGCAAGCAAACAGGTATGATGATGATGCAAATAGAAGATATTGTTCTTGATGAAGAGCCTGATGCTATATTGATTTACGGTGACACTAATTCCACACTGGCAGGTGCTTTGGTAGGAGCAAAATTGCATATTCCGGTTTTTCATATTGAAGCGGGACTTCGCAGCTTCAATAAATCAATGCCCGAAGAGATAAACAGAGTGTTGGCAGATCATATATCCGATATGTTTTTTATTCCGAGTGAAACCGCAAGGACCAATTTGCATAAAGAAGGTGTTAAAAATAATATTTTCAATGTCGGAGATGTAATGTACGATATGATCTTGCTTGCAAGGAAGACCGGTTTGATGAAAAATAGCGACCAATCCGGTTATTATTATGTAACATTACACAGACCTTATAATGTAGATATTGAACCAAGGCTGACAGAAATACTTAAAATGTTGAATTCATTAGATAAAATTGCTATTTTTGCCATTCATCCGAGAACAAGAAAAAAAATGGAAAAGTTCGATTTAAAAACAAGTGATTACAGCAATATTAAGTTTATTGATCCTGTTTCCTATTTTGAAAATATCAATTATATTTACAATTGCAACGGGTTGATCACAGATTCGGGAGGAATGCAAAAAGAAGCATACTGGTTAAAGAAAAAATGTATTACCGTCAGACCTGAAACTGAATGGATTGAGACATTGGAAAACAAATGGAATACTCTGGTTTTTGATGATTTGAAAAAGATAGGAAATATTATAAACATTCAACCGGGAGAATATAAAGAAGATGTTTATGGAAATGGCAATGCGTCGGAAAAAATCAGATTAGAAATAATGAAATATTTTAAAAATAAATAAAAATTAGAAATAAAGTATTTATTCAGGTAGGGAAATGTGCATTGAAAAAAAAAATGTTAAAATCAAACATAAGTGTCATTTGAGAGTTAATTTGTTATAAGTATACCTTTGCGAAATTCTGCGATACCTCTGCGATACTTAGCGGGAAATAAATAATATTCTGATTTTTGATTTTCCCGCTAAGTAACGCAAAGGACACGCTAAGTAACGCAAAGTGGAAAGATATTTATAAACAGAATTATAAAATTACTCATGCAGGATGCTTTTAAAATGACTCTACCTAAGAAGATACAAAAAAAATAAAAAAATGATAAACATACCTGAAAAAATAACTTCGATATGTTGTATTGGCGCCGGATATGTCGGAGGTCCGACAATGGCGGTTATAGCTCAAAAATGTCCATACATCAAAGTGACGGTAGTGGATATAAATCCTGATAAAATTGCCAAATGGAATGATGAAAACCTTGAT
>Ga0256832_1000410_pt1 | contig 27044 bp, 25 predicted proteins | sample 134614metaG_FD_190534 | JGI IMG/M metagenome (GOLD analysis project Ga0256832, IMG submission 190534) | Hydrothermal vent microbial communities from Lau Basin, Pacific Ocean - 134-614 | ecosystem: Environmental > Aquatic > Marine > Hydrothermal vents | place: Pacific Ocean: Lau Basin | collected... | reverse complement strand
CCAGCCAGCCATAGTTGGCATGCCCGCGCGACTCCGCCCGGTGTAGAACTTTTTTCATTGTCATCCTTTGCTTTTAATAAGAAGATAAGGCGGCTAAACGGAAAAAGACATGCGCATATACGCCCTTTTCTTATCAAAATCCGATATTTTGTTTACGGAAGAACGAGGGAGACTTACCGGTGCACTTTTTAAAAAAACTACTGAAATGGGCCGGGTTTGAAAAACCGAGGCGGTAGGCGATCTCCTTGGCCGAGGCTTCGGTGAAATAGAGATGCCGTTTTGCCTCCGTGGTGATCCGGGACTGAATATACTCCTTGGCGGTTTTTCCCGTCAGGGCCTTCACGGTGCGGTTGAGATGATCCGGGCTAATGTTCAGGGCCCGGGCATAAGCCGAGGCGTGGTGCCATTGCCGATAGTTTTCTTCCACCTGTTTCTTAAACGCTTTCAGGATGTTGCCTCCCGCTTCTCTCACGCGCCCTTTCTCCGGCGGCCCCGAGGCCAGGGCGTTGCAGTTTATTAAGAACAATTCCAACAGGGCGGCTATCGCCTTGAACTTAAAACGCTCCTGCCCCTTCAGATAGTTCAACATTTTATCCGCATAATCCGACAAGGGCGCCATCTCCGCCGGTGAAAGTTTAAGCGGTGGGCATAAACCGTAATCGTTAAACAGGTTCAGGTCTTCCATAAAACAGAGCGGAATATCGTTTTCCAGCATAAAGCGTGATGAAAAGAGCAGGGTGTAGCCGTGGGAAGGCTCTTCCTCCAAAAGCTGATGCATCTGTCCGGGGTTTATAAAATAGATCTGATTGGCGGATAGCGTATGGGTATAAAAGTCCACAACATACTTTCCCCGGGCCTTTAGCAGCAGGCGTATGGTATAAACATCCCGAGGATGGGAAATATCCCCCCTTGGGGAAGAATTTTTATTAGCCTCCTCCATGCGGAAAACGGCAAAGCTTTCTCCGGGATAGGGATTACCGGGCAAAATCTAAACCCCAAACTGATTTAAGTGGTGATCCAGATGCTTATAGAACATATTGCTCCATTCATGGCCGGTCAGGGGGCCAAAGGAGTGGGACTCCCGGTTCTCAAAATAAGCTGCTCCCAGGCGCACTGTTTTTTGGATATAGTCCAGAAGACGTTTTTTCTCTTTTTCAAAGTCCCGGGCGTCACCGATAATAAACTGCGGCGCGGTTTTGCCGTTACGGGAGTAGGGTTTTTCTCCCACCACCTGCTTTTTCACCAGCAGTTTTAAAATCAACCGCAAAAAGAGCCCCGGCCGGGGATGTTTATCCTCATAGGCCATCTCATAGGTAACATTACAGTGAGCCAGCATTTTATCCACACTCATTTTCCCCCACAGCGGTTGACTTTCCGGTGTCAGCATGTCTATTCTTTGCTTTAGCTTTTCAGCCGCCCGCGGATCAAATATATTTTCCATGGAAACTTTACTCCCGGTTTGCCTTACCGCTCTTTGAAGGCGGTATCTTTTTTCCGTTGATGTCAATATAAAACCAGGCCGCGCCCGTCATGGCCGTATGACCATCGGCATCCGCCTCCGGCTTGTCACACCGGTAACTCACCCGCGCCCGGCCGTTTTTAAAAGGTTGCGCGCACTTAAACCGCGGCGTGATGACCACCTTGCCCGTTGTGTCCGCATAACCGATCTTTCCCCACCTCATAATCCGGAACAGGCCCTCGCTTACATAATCCGGCCCGTTATCAAAGGGATAAACCTCATAAAGCCGCCGCCCGCGCGCGTCAATGGCAATCCATTCAAACACGGAATCCTTTTTCGCCAAAACAATTCCATAGCGTACAATGGTTTGGGAGAAGCATACCGCGTATCTGCCCAATGGGATGAGCGTATCGCCCCGGCTGTTTACATAGCCGCAGGGCAGCCCGGGTTCATAAAATTCTCCCCGGAAAACCCGGGTCAGGGTATCCTTGCCGGCGGAGGCGGATACATCGAAATACTTTTGTTGCGGCCTGGGGGTGTTATCGGAGCATGCCGTCAGGAACAAAGCGGCAAACCACAGGCCGGCCGGCCATAAAAGCTTTAAATATCCGATCGGGCGTTGCATGGGGAAGGGGATTCCTTTGGCCGTTGTGACTTTTCGGTTACAGGGTCAATATATAGTCCGGTGTCACTTTAATCAAACCCCACCCGGACAAAAAAAAAGCCCGCCTGGGGCGGGCCTGATAGTCTTATCCGTTTTTCTTTGCTATTTCTTCCAGCATCTCCGTGGTCAGGGATTTCGGGCGTTCCAGAGCCTGGCCGTTGATACGGTCCCAGATAATATTGCTCAAGACACCGATGGCCCGGCCCACGCCAAACATGACCGTGTAAAAATCATATTCGGTAACGCCATAGTGCCATTGGATGACCCCGGAATGGGCGTCCACATTGGGCCAGGGGTTTTTGGCCTTGCCGTGTTCCTTAAGAATCGGCGGCACAACTTCGTAAAGCATGCTGACCACCTTAAAGATTTCATCATCGGGCAGATGCTTGAGAGCGAATTCCCGTTGGGCGGTATAGCGCGGGTCGGTTTTGCGCAACACGGCATGACCGTAACCCGGTATCACCTGGCCGCTGTTAAGGGTATCCCAAACATATTTCTCCAAATCGGCTTTGGTTGGGGTCTTATCCATATGCGACATCAGGTTTTGCACCCAGCGTAACACTTCCTGATTGGCCAAACCGTGCAACGGACCGGCCAGGCCGTTCAGTCCGGCGGCAAAGGAGTAGTAGGCGTCGGAAAGGGCCGTGGCCACCAGGTGGGTGGTGTGGGCGCTTACGTTACCGCTTTCATGGTCGCTGTGCAGGATGAAGTAGAGACGGGAAATTTCATCATAGGGATGATAGATACCCATCATGTGGGCAAAGTTGGCGCCAAAATCCAGATCCGGGTTTGAGGGAATCGGCGTATCGCCCTTGTACTTCATGCGGTAGATATAGGCGGCGATTTCCGGCAGCTTGGCCAGCAGGTTGACGGCATCCTCATACATAGGATCCCAATAATCCATTTTGGTCATGCCGGCATTATAACGTTTTACGAAAACCGATTCGCGCTGCAGGGCAACCACGGCCGCCGAGAACATACTCATGGGGTGGGCGTCGCGCGGCATGGCCCGCAACAGGTCGAAAATATATTGCGGCACACGGCGACGGGCACGGAACTCTTCCAGCACATCATGGATATCTTCCTCGGTCGGGATATCGCCCGTGAGCAAAAGGTAAAAATGGCCTTCAACGTAAGGCATTTCCGCCCCCTTGGCCCGGGGCAGCTTTTCCAGGCATTCCGGGATTGTATATCCGCGGAAACGGATACCTTCCACGGGATCAAGATAGGAAATATCGGTGGTCAGCGATTTTAGGCCACGCATGCCGCCGTAAATTTGAGCGATGGTGACTTCATCCACTTTTACATTACCGTGGTTTTTCACCAACCTGGAAATACGTTCCCGCGACGCGGGGATTTTTTCCGCTAGTTTTGCTTTAAGCTTAGACATTTTACGTCCTTTCAGATTATTAGGTTAGGATACGTTTAGGCTCCCTTGTTCACTTCGCTTTTTTCTTTTTTTGCCGTTGTTTCGCTACTTTCCTTTTTTTTGCCGTTGCCGGAACCTGCATCCGGGCTTTTCTTTCCGTTCTTATAATCGGTGATGTAAAAGCCGCCTCCCTTGAAAATCAGTCCGGCACCGGCGCCGATTTTTCTTTTAACCCGGCCGCCACATTCCGGGCATTCCGTCAGAGGCGCTTCCGACATGCGTTGGAAAGCTTCAAAAACATGTCCACATTCCTCACACTGATAATCGTATGTTGGCATTGGTTTTAGCCTCCTAAATTTACGACAATAAACTGCAAATACAAGCAACATTTACAACATCTTCCGCCTTGCATCCCCGCGAGAGATCGTTAAACGGTTTGGCCAGGCCCTGAATAACCGGCCCGATGGCCTGCGCGCCCGCCAGCCGTTCGGTTATCTTGTAACCGATGTTACCGGCATCAAGATCCGGAAAAATAAATACATTGGCTTTTCCGGCAACCGTACTGCCGGGAGCCTTTTTGGCGCCAATGGCCGGGATAAGGGCCGCGTCAAACTGTAGTTCGCCATCCACGTTCAATCCGGGTTGCTGCTGTTTTATAATTTGAGTCGCGCGAATCACTTTCGTTACATCCTCATGCTCGGCGCTGCCTTTGGTGGAAAAGGAAAGCATGGCCACATTTGGCAGCTCTCCGGTAAGGCGGCTGTGGGTTTGTGCCGTGCTGACGGCCACGCTGGCCAATTGCTCTTCCGTGGGGTTGGGAATAACGGCACAGTCGCCATAGGCAAAAACACGCCCGTCCTCCAAAACCATTTCAAAACAGGAGGAGACCGCCGTTATGCCGGGGGCCAGCCCCACCACCTGTATGGCCGCCCGTAAAACATCGCCGGTGGTATGAACAGCACCGGCCACGGCCCCGGCCGCCAGACCATGCCGCACCATAAAGGCAGCGATAAACATGGGCTGTTTTAAGGTTTCGGCCGCTTTTTCCGCCGTCATGCCCTTATGTTCACGCATTTGAAAATACTCGGCGCTCCAGGCGGCGATATCCAGGGTGGACGGGTCGGCTATTTCTATGCCCGAAATATCCACTCCGTTTTCCCTGGCGGTTTTTTCAATTTCCGCGCCGGAACCCAGCAACACCGGGCTTACAAGTTTGTGGCCGTGCAGATAAGCCGCCGCTTCCAGTATGCGCGGATCACTGCTTTCGGGAAATACGATTTTGTTATGCGCCTTTTTTGCCGCGCGTTGTTGCAAGCTTTTTATAAAATCCATTTTTAAGGCCTTTCGCCGTTAAATTTGTTGTGTAGTTGATCAGCTACAAATTTAGTGACAAAGTTATCAATATTTCCATGAAATTTTGCTACTGATTTTACAATGGTTGAGTTAAGGTAGGTATATTTTTCATTGGGCATTAAAAAAACCGTGGATATCTCGCGGGCCAGCTTTTTATTCATCAGAGCCATCTGAAACTCATATTCAAAATCGGAGATAGCGCGCAGACCGCGGATGATTACCAGCGATTTCTGCTCGCGGGCGAAATCAACCAATAAGCCGTCAAAATGGGCCACGGAAACATTTTCAAATTTATCGATGGCATCATGGATCATCTCCAGGCGTTCTTCCACATTAAAGAGCGGTTTCTTTGAAGTGTTCACAGCCAGCGTTACCACCACTTTTTCAAAGATATTTGCCGCACGGTGGATGATATCGATATGGCCCAGGGTAATCGGGTCAAAGGTTCCCGGGTAAATTGCGGTAATATTCTTACTCATTTTCCTCACCTGTTTTTTGTAAAAATGAAATCAGGCTACGGCCCATTTTTTTCTGTTTAAACAGTTCATATATATCGGACGTTAAGGCAAGCGGATTGGAAACCTCATGTTCTATTATTACCAGGTCCCTGTAGCCCAGGGCGCGGGAGCGCATCAGATTGTCCATCAGAATTTGCAGCCCCTCTATGGCAAACGGAGGGTCCAACAAATAGATATCAAACTCCCGGCGGTTGGCCTGCACAAACATTTCCGCCGCCTGTTGGATTATTGTGTATTGATCATGGGAGATTCCCAGGGCGGCCAGGTTTTTTTCCAGAACGGCAATGGATTTGCGGCTTTTTTCCACAAAGGTAATGTGCCGGGCCCCCCGGCTAAGGGCTTCTATACCCAGGCTACCGCTGCCGGCAAAGATATCAACCACATCCTTGCCGGCAATGTATTCATCTAATATTTGAAAAATGTATTCTTTTACCCGGTCTGTGGTCGGCCGGATGGAGAGATCCTTTCCGGCCTGTAACTTACGGCCCTTATAACGACCGGCTACTATTCGCATGTTTATATAAAGGCTTGAAGAATCAATTGGATACGATAACGGTTTCCGGAAAAGTTTTGCTGGTCTTTGGCTGTTTCAACCAGCTTATAAATTTTGACCTGGGAAGCTCCTTTTAAAGCGGAAAGCAGTTTTTTGGAAGCCGCCAGCGAACCTGAAAGTTCAGCTTCCAGGCGGTAGCCCCGAAACAGATCCGTATTCCATTGGGCCGCCGGTCTGCTTTTTAAACGCAGGGTACGCAAGCCGGAAGCTTTGACCTGACCGCTCAGCCAGTTTTCCAGCTCCTTTATGGAGGAAAAGGTTTTCCCGCCGCCTGCTGCCGGTGCGCCTGAGGCGGGGGCCGGTTTATCCGTCTTGAACACTCCGAGTATGCCGCCGTTTTGCCCCGGACGGGCGGAGGAGGAAATTATTTTAAACGGCGAACCGCTTCTTTTCAGGTTGATATTGTATTTGGCCAGCTCCCCGCGGTTTTTGGCAAAAACCTCGAAGGTCATGCTATTGTCGTACAACAAAACACTGGAGAGACGCGCCGAGGTGCCGGTTGCCGAAACCACCTGCTCCACGGAGGCGATACGCGCCCGGTTTTCGGAACTTATTGTGTTTAAATAAGCCTGTTTCTCCCGGGCTTTCTTTTCCCGGGCTATTTCCGCAGCACTCTTTTTGCTGCCCTCTTCCGTTCCGGCAGCCGCCTTTTCCTGTTGTTCCGTCACCGGTGCAGAGTCCGCGGTTGACGCCTCATCGGTAAGAAAAAAGTAATCGACCCCGGCATAAGCCAAAATGAGGAACAGTATTACCGCCAGGCCTTTAACTATGGGCTTATAGCTGATTCCTTCCTGCTTTTCATCCTCAATCTCCAGATCCGGTATGGGCTTGGGTGCCGGCTTTTTCTCCTCAACCGCTTCCGCCGGCGTTTCCTCCCCGGCATCCGGGTCTATTGAAATTTCCGGCTCCAGGGGTTCTTCTTCACTGGTGATTTCCAAATCGGTTTCCGGTGAAAAGGCCGACTCATCCAGGTCTTCCGCGGGTTCGTAATTTAACAGATCCTCATCTATGTCGATATCAAAAGGATCGTCGGTTTCCGCCGTTTCCGCTGCTTCGGCAGGAGCTTCTTCTTCCACGGGAGGTTCCCCGGCGGCTCCGGGCTGCTCTTTTGTTTCTTGCAATAAACCGGAAACGTCATCATCACTATCGTCTTTTAATAAATCGTCATTATCATCAAAAATATCGTCATCATCAAGTAGGTTATACTTAGCCATGATCTTCTCCAGTAAACACAGAGATTAAATAATACACCCCAGGGCCTCGATGGCCAGGGAATGTACCGTATTTGTATCTTTGCCTGAAACGGCGGGTTGTTCAATTGGCGTATTAATTTTTTTGGCCACTTCCGGCAACCAGCCGGTTAAAGTACTGTCGCCATAAAAAATGGTTTTTATCTGTTGGCGGCTCTCTTTTTCACGCCCCTGCTGATATTCTTTATTCTTCCCGTTGACGATTTCGGCAACACTCTCTTTAAGAGGACGGTCGTCAAGTGCCAGGTTATCCAGGTAGGTAAGCATATATTGGCCGTTTTCAAAAAAATGGTTTTCAATAACCGGAAAGGCCACCTTTACCAATTGTAAAACATTACCGCTGTTTTCTTCCGTTTGAAGAAAGCTTTCCAGGGCCAGGCTGTCTATCAGCAGAGAATTGAGTTCCACATTTAAATCTTCAACGGCTGCCATGAATTGACGAATCAACACTTTTTCCAGAGCCACCACCAATATTTTTACGGAAGTATCCGTATGGGGCTGTTCCTTTAGCAGGGATATCTTATAGCGGCTTAACTCTCCGGGCAACTGCTGTTTTAAGGTCCACTGAACCTGTTTTTTCTTAACATTCTTATCGGCAGCGGCCGGCATAAAAACCCAGCTGGTATAGGCCTGGTTAAAAGGAATGGAGACATTCAGATAGGCGGAAGAGACGTTAAACTCTGCCAGGAACTGCGCCAGCCCTTCTCTAATATCATTTAGAGCGGATTCCGTAAAAATACGAAAATTCCGGGTCGGTTCGGAAAATGCAATTTGCTTTGAATGCAGCACTTCACGTGGCGCGCCTTCCGCGGGCAAGACGATCTGAAAAGAATTTTGTGTAAAAGAAATACCGATATGCTGCATAATATTAAAAAAGGTTCATTCGAATAGATAGTTCCTATTCGAATGAAACCTTTAATCTTTTAGATTTTTAAACGATTACTTTTCTTTTTTCTCTTCCCAACTACGGGTATTCTTGTAGATGTAACCGACATTCTTAATCGATTTCTTGAAAATATAGTACTGTGGTATGGAAATACCATCCGCAGCAAACAGTATCAACTCTTCCAATTGTTTTTGCAGATCGGACAATTTAGCAACATCGGTAGTGGATTTTGCCTCTTTCATCCGGGCCACAAGAGCATCAAGAACGGCGATGTCTTTTTCAAAATTTTCCACCCCTCTCGGTAAGCGGCGAACTTTTGCCAGAATGGAGTTGTATTCTTCCAGATCGGCTTTGATTTTCGCATGGATGGAGTCTATGTTGTTAAACAGGTTTTCACCATAGATCTGTTTGAAAATACTTATGGCATTGCGTCCTTTTTCGCTGGCCTCCACAATATCGCTAAAACTCAGGGAGTTTTGGGCCACGTCAATAAAATCCTTGAGGTCCTTGTAAGCAGCATACTCGGTACTTTCGCGGTACTTTCCAAAACTTTCATCGATTTCCTTGTTCTTGATGGTAATCTCGATATTACGGCGGATTTTCTTTTTAATGTCCAGTGCTTTTTTGTGAATCACGGCCAGGGTATCGGCATAGGCCCCAAAGGGGGGCAGAAAGGTAAAGGCCGCTGCTTCGCGGGCAACGGGTTCAACTTTTTCCTTAAGTTCTTTCAACAATACCGGACTCTCGACTTTGACGTCGGCGGAGTCCTGGTCAATCAAAATCAAATAAGGTTCGCCGTTTATGGGGCTGATAAAATTATCTTTGGAAATGTAGAGTACCTGCGAATCCTGCTCCGCCAGGCGGTATTGAGCCGTGCGGTTGGTAACGATAAAATCCTTTAAAAAGGTTTGATAGGCGGCATCTATTTTTGCCTGAATCTCCCGCGCCTTGTTGATATTGTCTTCTTTGTTCAATTGGGCAATTCTTTGCAGAGAGGTATTAACCGCGGCATTAAAATCCTTAATCCGGTCGGCCGTACTCGTAAACTTTGCCACCTTTGAAGAATTCACCTTGCGAACAAAAGCGGAAATACGGGTGGTGAGGTCTTTCCATTGTTCTTCAAAATCATTAATCTCCACATCCGGCAGGTGACCGTTTACATTGGCGGTTAACTGGCTAAGTCTCATGGCTGCGGTCTGGAGGTTATAATCCGAAAGGTCACGCTGAAGCTGATAAATACTGTCGAGTGCCGAAACGGCGGCCACATAGTTTGGCAATTTCACATCGTTGTGAAAAACCTGAAGGTTCAGGTTCAACTGTTCGGACTCATTAAGAATCTCTTCCACCATTTTAAAATAACGTTTGTTGCTGGTCAGGTCATCGGAGATGCTGTTTATATTTTTACTGATGGTTAAAAGAGCATCCACATAAGGCAGATCCAGATATTCCACAAAAAGCTTTCTAAGCTGAGACGTATACTCAACCAGCTTCTCGGCCATTTTCAGGGTGGAATCCTGCGCCAGGGTATTTAAAAGAGTATCCGTATTGGTGGTATATTTTTTTGTAAGGCGGTGGTAAAACTTTTCTGCCTCATAAATACTGTTCATATTGTATTCGGCCTGTGTCTTTTCTAATTTCTCCGTGTCCCAAATTTTTTGGGGAACGGTTATCACGATCACCAGGGCTATTGAGAATAAAATTATCAACAGCACAAATAGTGGTGAACCTTTATCAGAAACTTTAGCCATTACGCCTCCAAACATTGAATTTTATAAAAGTGAGTGTGCATAAAAGAAAACAAGCTAAAAATTAAGTAAAAGCTAAATTAATGTCAAACCTTAACTTGTTTGATATATTCGACCTCTTTTAAGGAAGGAAACCCGAATCTTGAAACTGTTTTTTATTTCCCTTTTGGTTCTTTTTACACTTTTTCAATGTAAGCAAAAAGAACCGTCCGTTTCTCTTTTAAAAACCATCAAAGAAATGGAATACCGGCGGGAAAATCAGGCGGCCCGCTGGAAACCCTTTCTTTCGCTGAAGCAGTCCGGTAATATCCGCGAACAGGCGCTCCATGCTTTGGGCCATATACGTCAGCCTTCCTTGCTGCCCTTGATGGATTCTCTTTTAAGCCGGCCTTATTCTGTGGCCGAAAAACGCAACCTGATATTTGCCATGGGACAAACAGGCACCGCCGAAGCGGAGAAGCTTTTGTTAAAACATTACCCGGTGTTTAATGACAGCCTTAAAAAAGAGACCCTTTTGGCGTTGAGCCAATGTGGGAGTTCTAAATCTCTAAACACCCTGCAGTCCGCATTAAGTCAACCGGCACTGTACCGGGAGGCCCTGATTACCTCCGCCATACTGGCCAGAAAAAAAGTTGATGTCGGCCTTATCCACCGCACCCTTCAGGATTCCCTGTGGCCGCACGCGGGTGAACCCGCCGAAGCTTATTTTTATTCTTACGCCGTTGAGCGGGAAGATATTCCGGTTTTACAAAAAACTATCACTAACAGCTCGGGTGAAACCCGGAAATATTATTTAAAAGCCCTGGACCGTTTGCTTCGCCGGGAAAGCCGGATTCCCGACTCGATAAAAACGGAACTTGGGGCCTCAATCCATGCCGCCCTGGCCCTGCGGTATAAACCCTCCTGGCGAGAGCTTTACCAGGGGCTTCGTGTTTTAGGCCTTTTGGCGGATTCCTCTTCCCTGCCTTTGGTGAAGCAAACGATTAATCACCCTAACCATTTCGTGCGCATGGAAGCTCTTCGCACTTTCCAAAAAATAAACGGCTCTAAATCCTTAAGCTTTCTTTTGGACAAATTGCGAAAAACTAAATCCCTGGAAGAAAAAGCGGCCATACTCCCCTTGATTACCAAGATAAAACCCAGCCTGGGTTATCAGTTGATTAACCAATATCTGGACAAGGGCAACAGTACCTTTAGGGCACAACTGCTGGAGACCCTTTCCAAAATAAAAAACCGGATGGCTTTGCAAATTGTACGGACTTTTTTAAAAACGCAGGATCCCCTGCTGGTTCAAAAATCGTTTTCCCTTTTGGACGGATTGAATAAACTGCGTTTCCGCGAAGTTGAGGCGTTAATGAATACTTCTTTTTACGGTGTTATGTATACCGTACTCGATTGGCAGGTCAAAAGAAAAAAAAGTGTTGATGCTTCCCTGCTGGTCGATGCCTTTAGCCGCTTTTCCCGGCCGGATCAATTTGAAACACAAGAGCTTATCATTAGCCTTTTGGAAAAAAAGAAAAAGGCCTTAAGTGCCGAACAGTATGCCCACCTGGAAACGGCCATTCATTCCGCCCGGGTGGCCGGGCTCTATAAACAAAAGCTGCGGCCTGATTTTAAGTGGGACAATAAAATGGCCCCGCCTCCGCCCGCTTATATAAGTGCCGATTCCGCATTGAGTGTAACCGGAAAAAGTATCACGGCTCATATAAAAACCTCTCGCGGTGATATTGACGTTGAACTGTTTACCTCCCAAACCCCGCTTACGGTAATAAACTTTTTTAAGCTTGCATCCAGTGGATTTTATAATAACTTAAGCTTTCATCGTGTTGTGCCTGATTTTGTCATTCAGGGCGGGGACCCCAACGGTGACGGTTCCGGTGGACCGGGTTATACCATTCCATCCGAAGACCGTTTACCTTTTGAGCGCGGAACCATGGGCATTGCCACAGCCGGTTTCGATACCGGTGGCAGTCAATTTTTTATTTGTCATTCCGCTCAGCCTCATTTACGGGGAAATTATACCGCTTTTGGCAAGGTGGTAAGCGGAATGCAGGTGGTCGATGCCATCAGCGCCGGAGATATTATTTTAAGTATTCATTTTTCCATAAAGTAGAGGTGTTCTTATGTTCGCAAAATTGGTTTTATTTTCCCTGGTTTTTTCCTTATCCCTTTTCGCCCAGGAGGGCGGGTTTTTAGAAAAAGGAGACCAGGCCTATCAAAGTTTTAACAACAAGCAGGCCCTGGATTTTTATCAAAAGGCCGTTTCCGATGACAATACCAGCTATGAGGCCGCCTGGAAACTCTCACGGGCCTATGTGGACGTCGGTGAAACCCTGGAAGGCGACGCCCGGGAAGATTACTATAAAAAGGCCGAAAAATATGCCCGTAAAGCGGTTGAAATAAATAACGACGGCAGCAACGGCCATCTCTATCTGGCCATTGCCCTGGGGCGGGTTGCACTGGATGCCAGCGCCAAGCAGCGTATAAAAATGTCCAAGGAAATTCGTAAAGAAGCCGAGCTGGCCATTAAGCTTGATCCCAATAATGATCTCGCCTACCATGTTCTCGGACGATGGCACCGGAAAATTTCCAACCTGAGCTGGATTGAAAAGGGTTTCGCCGATATGTTTTTAGGTGGCGTTCCCAAGGATGCTTCCAACCAGGCCGCGGTAGAAAATTTTAAAAAAGCCATCGAACTTAAGCCGGACTATATCAATCACCATTTGGAGTTGGGCATTACCTATGAAATGATGGATCAGACCGACCTGGCCCGCAAGGAATTTGAAAAATGCCTCTCTTTACCGGTGAGTTCCGCAAAGGATAAAGAACATAAAGAAAAGGCGCGGGAATTGTTAAACGACTTATAAGCTCCCGCCATGAATAAATTATTACCCAAGAGTAGCGCCGGTTTTAAGGGGCTACTCTTTTTATTAGGTATTATTACCACCTTTGCCGTTTTATGGTACACGCAGCAGCTTGTCAACACGCTTAAGCAAAAGTCCACCGAGTATGTCCGGTTCCGGATTAAAATTTTTGAACAGAACATCAACAACCCGCAGAACAATGTCGACGTAAACTTTTTTTTCAATGAAGTTATTCAAAAGTCCGATTATCCTATCATATATACCGATAGCCAAGGCCGGCCGCAAAGCTGGAAAAATATCAGCAAGCGCATCGACACTCTTACGGTTCTTAATCCGGCGGACTCTCTGATCCTAAAGGAAACTCTTAGCTCCATCGCCGGAGAAAACGATCCCATTCCCATAAAATACCAGGATGCCGTTTTGGGTTATTATTATTATGGCTATCCTCCGGAAATTTACAAACTGCGTGTTTTACCGTTTTTTATTATCGGGGTGGGCATCGTTTTTATTTTACTGGGATACTTTGGTTTTACCTATATCAAGCGCAGCGAACAACGTTCCATTTGGGTCGGGCTTTCCAAGGAGACCGCTCACCAGCTCGGTACTCCGCTTAGCTCCCTTTCCGGCTGGATTGAGCTTTTAAAGTCCCAACCGGAAAATACGGATGAGATCATTCGTGAAATGGCAAATGACTTAAGCCGGCTGAATAAAATAGCCAACCGCTTTTCAAAAATCGGTTCCGTGCCCCGGTTAAAGGAATCCAACCTGTCGGAGGTTCTCAATGCCACCGTCCTCTATTTTAAAAACCGTTTGCCCCATCTGAACCGGCGTATAACCATCGAGTCTCAGATACCGGAAGAGATATACGTATCTTTTAACACCGATCTTTTTGAGTGGGTTATGGAAAACATTATAAAAAACGCCATTGATTCCATGGTGGATGATATCGGAAAAATTGAAATCAAGGTGGAACAAAATCCAAAATATATAATAATTGATATCTGTGATACCGGAAAGGGAATTCTTCCCAAGCATAAAACCGCTATTTTCAAACCGGGGTTCAGTACAAAAAAGCGCGGCTGGGGCCTGGGACTCAGTCTTTCCAAAAGAATTATTGAAGAATATCATCGGGGGAAGCTGGTTCTGGCCTCCAGCAGACCGGGGCAGGGGAGCACTTTTCGAATATATCTTCCCCGATGATAATTTGATTGTATAATTTTATTTACATATAATAACTGATCTTTAACAAAGAAAAAACGATATGAATCCTAAGCAAGTATTTTTTTCTTCTCTTCTTCAACCGCATTTGCCGGCGCTGAAAAGTACCGCATTGCGTCTGGCCCGTAGCCGTACCGATGCCGAGGATTTACTTCAGGAGTGCTTTTTTAAGGCTTACAGGTCTTTGGAACAGTTTCAGGAAAACACAAACTTCAAGGCTTGGATTTTTCGTATACTGGTGAACACCTATATAACCTCTTATAGAAAAAAAGCCCGTCAGCCTCAGAAAATAAGTTATGACGAAATAGAAGAACATGTTCTGTATAAAAATATTTTAGAGAACCCGCACTTCTCCCTTACCGGGGAAGAGCTGCGGACGAATCGACATGATTTTGATGATGACGTCCTTGAGGCATTAAACCAATTGCCATATCCCTTCCGTTTGGTGGTACTTTTATGCGATGTGGAAGGGTTTAGCTATAATGAGATTGCCCAAATAATCCACAGTCCCCTGGGAACCGTCATGTCACGCCTGTACCGGGGCCGGAAATTGCTGCAACGGCAACTTTGGCAATACGCGGAAAACCGCGGCTACATCAGTGAAGCGACCAAAATAAAAAAATGATTATTGGCCTTTTATCATTTGCAGGGACTGATCGTAAATATAGTTTCTGAATAAGAGACGATCGGTAAAGGTTGCGCCTTTAAAGCGGGATTGTTGAACAACAATATCTATGTTATAGGGAATCCAGATATTCTGATACTCCTGCATATCCAGAGTTATTATAAATCCGCTTTCTATATTTTCATCCAGCCACATCTGAGCTTCCCAGCCGGTACATATCCATTTTGTTTTTATAATTTTAAAATAGGGCTTGGTTGTTACCTTTCGGCGTCCATCGGGAGAAAACGTTTCGGTTTTCAGTAGCAGACCATTCAAGCCAAAATAATAAACATTGCGGGTTGTATCGCTTTGGTTGATAAGATCATATGAAACGCGGACAAACCTGTCTTTGACGTCAATTTGGTAATTGTTGGAAATTGTTTCGAAAATTCCCGCCAGGTAAAAACGCTTTAAATCGAAAAGCAATCCGCTGACCTGCCGTTTCAAGTCATCAACGATAGCATTATACTGCCTGGCAACCGTGTCGGGTAAAGCGGGAACGCCCTGTTCGGAAAGAAAGACATGATCCGGGTTTAACCATATAAGCTGCAAGGGAAAAATATCCTTGTTTTTCCAGTAGCGTATAGCCATATCTTGCGAGGCCTGGTTCTGAACCAGAACCAGAAAGTTTTTAAGATCGGTGTCTTTTAAATTGTAATAAGAGGTTTGCAGGGTTTCAAAAAACTTTTTTTCGTCAAACGGGCCGCTTTGAGCCTGGATAATAACGATTAAAAGCAATAATAACTTAAGAATACGCATATTTTCCTCTATGAATAAAATTTATTGCAAGTAAATTAGCATTTTTTTAGCTTAAAAACTATTCCAATGGATATACGGCATATCTTCTCCTCAACATGCCGTATATCTGCTAATTTATTGAACAATTTATTTAAAAGGAGAAAATTATGGCTCGTACAAGTTTTATAACAGTAATATTCATGGCCCTAATCTTTTTGGTGAGTTCCTGCAGTCCTCCCGAAGTTGAGGGTGCTAAAGTCCATTTAAAAAACAAAAGATTTGATGATGCTCTGGTTCAACTGGAAAAGGCGGTTAAGCTTTATCCCGATAATCCGGAAGCCTGGTATCTTTATGGGGAAGTAAACGGTCAGCTTAAGAATTATGATAAAATGATCGAAGCCTTTAAAAAATCCGAGGCCCTTGGCAATCAGTTTATTGTTCAGATCACCAATGACCGTCAACGCTTTTTTGCCCAGAGTTACAATGACGGTGTCAAGGATTATCAAAATTATCCCAAACTACGTGAATCCGATCCCGAAAAAGCCAAAGAGGTAATGAAAAGCGCTATTAATAATTTCCGCATAGCCAATGAAATCAACCCGACTTACCAGGCCGCGCGTATGGTTGGTATCTGCTATCAGGTTTTGGATGAAAAAGACAAAGCCATCGAGGTTTATTCCAAGCTGACCCAAACCTATCCGGACAGCGCCGAGGCCTACTCCGATTTAGGTTCTCTCTATTTCTTTACCCAGCAATATGACAAGGCCATTGAATCATTGAATAAGTCCGTTGAACTGGACTCCAGCAATGCCAATGCCTATACCCTGCTGGCCCAAACTTATGACTTTAAAAAAGACACCAAAAATGCCATTGCCGCCTACCGTAAGGCTATAAAGCTGAACCCGGAAGAAAAAGCCCTTCCTTTTAATCTGGGACTGTTACTGGTAAATACAGCCAATGCCGAGGGTACCAGCCCCGAAGACAAAAAGGCCCTTCTTACAGAATCCATAGAATACTTTAATCAGGTTTTGGAAATTGACCCCGAGTTCAAGGAAGCCTACCAGCTCAAAGGGCAAAGTGAACTTTTACTGGAAAAGTATGAAGATGCCCGGGATACGCTCTCCGAAGGTGTGGAATATTTCCCGGATGATGCCAATATGTGGTATAATCTCGGCGTAGCCTTTGCCCATACCAATCAAAAGAAAAAGGCGGAAGAAGCCTTTGCCAAAGCGGAAAAGCTGGGCAATTAGTTTTTCGTTTTCACAAGAAAAGGCAGTCCTGTTTTACGGGGCTGCCTTTTTTTTATTTCACCGTTGGACCATCTCACGTCCGGCAGGCAGGCCGCATCCGGAACATGCTTACCGGTTACTTTTTCCCATGCCTGGAATCATGAGCTAAGGATATGTCCGATCTTTATATTTCCGGATTCCCATAGCTTCGTTCAAGTTTATATGGCTCCATTTTAAGCAAGTTCTTTTGTCTTAAAAGCCCGGGCAATTAAGGCCTCTATAATTTTAGAAAAAGAAAAACATACGGTTAAAAACCACACAAACGGATATATAGCTACATTTATTTGTTGGTTAAAAAATAGGTAAGGGCTTCCAGCTCGATAGACATGTTTTCATTTTTAACTATGACCCCCTTGGGTACATGTATACTTGTTGATGCAAAGTTTAAAAAAGCCTTAATGCCTAAGCCGACAAAAAAGTCGATAACTTTTTGCGCACTTTTGGCGGGAACGGCAATAATGATGATCTCTATCTCCTTTGAGAGTAAAATTTGAGGCGCATCATTCACGTGTAGAATATCCACCCCGTGTATTGTGCTTCCTATTTTATTCTCATCCACTTCAAAAATAGCCTGAATATAGAATCCCTGCTTCTTAAATTCATCATAAAGAAGTAAAGCACGGCCGATGTTGCCAAAACCCACCAAGGCGACATTCCACTTTTTATGCAGGCCCAGAATTCCGGCTATGGTCTCTTTTAACTCACGGGTTTTATAGCCCAGCCCCCTTTTTCCGAAGGAACCGAAAAAGGAGAGATCTTTCCGTACCTGGGCGGCGGTTATGCTGTTGATTTGAGCAATTTCACTTGAAGACACCGTCTCTACATTGTTTTCGATTAAATCATTCAGAATACGATAGTACTGGGATAAGCGGGTAACGGTTGACTCTGAAATTTTTCTCATTCTTGCGGACTTTCCATATTTTCTTCTTCTTCCGGTTCTTCGAAAGCATCAAGCAAGGCAATATCACTAACGGTATCATTTTTATCCAGACGAATTACCTTTACACCTTGTGTACTCCGGCCGATAATGCTAACCTGAGCCACACGCTGGCGGATAACCACACCTTTGGTGGTAATGATCATTAGATCCTGATCTTCGGAAACGCTTATTGCCGAAACCAGTTTACCCGTTTTTTCAGAAACCTTCATGGCAATAATACCACTACCGCCGCGATGTTGCAATCGATATTCGGGAAGTGCGGTTCTTTTTCCATATCCGTTTTCCGCAACCGTAAGCAGTGTTTTTTCATCATCCGCCAGAGTCATGGCAATAACCCGGTCATCGCCCTTTAAGGTAATGGCTTTAACCCCGGTTGAGTTTCTGCCCATGGAGCGTACGTCCTTCTCGTCAAAGCGGATCGATTTTCCATTACGGGTAATGACCAGGATATGATCATCTCCACTGGTTACCTCGGCATTGATCAGTTTATCATTATCCCGGATATTAACAGCGATAATACCGGAACGTCTGGGCCGGCTAAAAGCACGAAGTTCCGTCTTTTTAATAATACCCTGTTCGGTCGCCATGGCAATATAACCATCCTGATCAAAATTTTTAATGGTGATAAATGTTTGAATTTTTTCACCTTTTTCTATTTCAATCAGGTTAATCACCGGACGGCCCCGGGAATTCTTTCCTGATTGCGGAATGGCATATACTTTTAACCAGTAACAACGTCCCCGGTCGGTAAAGAACAGAATATAATCATGGGTACTGGCCGTAAAGAGATGTTCAATGAAATCATCCTCTTTGGTTTTAGCACCGGAAACACCCCGGCCGCCACGGTTTTGAGTTTTATAGGCACTGGCCGAAAAGCGTTTAATAAAACCACTGTGGGAAATCGTTACCACGGTCTCTTCTTCCGTGATCAGGTCTTCCATGGATATTTCTTCGTAGTTCATAACGATTTCGGTACGGCGCTCGTCGGCATATTTATCGACAACTTCATCCAGTTCGGAAACGACAATAGAGAGCTGGCGTTCCTTGGAGGCCAAGATCTCCTTCAGGTCTTTTATCAGTACAAGTAATTCCTGATATTCCGCTTCTATTTTATCCCGCTCCAATCCGGTGAGCCGTTGCAAACGCATATCCAAGATGGCCTTGGCCTGAGCTTCGCTTAATTTGAATCGATCGATCAAACGCTCCCGGGCCTGTTCGGGACTGCCGGATTTTTTTATCAGTTCAATAATTTCATCGATATTGTCGATGGCAATACGCAGACCTTCCAAAATATGAGCCCGCTTTTCGGCATTATCCAAGTCATATTGTGTTCTGCGTACAATGACATCGATGCGGTGGTTAATAAAATGGCTGATGATCTGTTTTAAATTCAACACCTGTGGCCGGCCATCCACCAGAGCCAGCAGGATGATACCAAAGGTCACCTGCATCTGGGTATACTTATAGAGCAGGTTTAAAACCGCTTCCGGATCATAATCACGTTTTATTTCTATGACCATGCGCATTCCATCCCGGTCGGACTCATCCCGCAGGTCGGAAATTCCTTCTATTCGTTTGTCCTTAACCAGTTCAACAATTTTATTGATAAGATTTAATTTGTTAACCTGATAAGGAATTTCCTGTACGATAATCCGTGATTTTCCGTTTTTTAATTCCTCTATTTCCACTTTTGCCCGGACAATGGCTTTTCCGCGACCGGTATGATAGGCTTTTTTAACCTCTTCCATGCCATATAAAATTCCGCCGGTCGGGAAGTCCGGCGCCTTTACATATTCCATAAGTCCCAGAATATCCAGTTCCGGGTTTTCAATCAGAGCCTTTATGGCATTGGCCACTTCCCGCAAATTATGCGGCGGAATATTGGTAGCCATACCCACGGCGATGCCCGAGGAACCGTTTATCAGAAGATTGGGGATTTTAGCCGGCAAAACACTGGGCTCATCCAGGGAGTCATCAAAGTTCCTGGTCATTTTTACCGTGTTTTTATCCAGGTCTGCCAGCAATTCCTCGGCAATCTGCTTCATGCGAACTTCGGTATAACGCATGGCCGCCGGGGAGTCACCATCAACGGAACCGAAGTTTCCCTGACCGTCAATCAAAGGATAACGCAGAGAGAAATCCTGTACCATGCGCACCATGGTATCATACACGGCGGAATCACCATGCGGGTGGTACTTACCCAGAACCTCTCCCACAATACGGGCGCTTTTTTTGTGGGCCCTGTTGTGAACCACGCCCAACTCCCGCATGCCGTAAAGAACACGGCGGTGTACCGGTTTTAATCCATCGCGTACATCGGGCAGTGCCCGGGAAACGATAACGGACATGGAGTAGTCCAGATATGATTCCCGCATTTCCCGTTCAATTAATATCGGAATTATTTTTTGTGAATCAGCCATAAGTATTATACATCCAGGTTTCGTACATATTGGGCGTTTTCTTCAATAAAACGTCGTCTTGGTTCCACCTCGTCGCCCATGAGCGTGGTAAAGATATGATCGGCATCGATCGCGTTTTCCACATTTACCTGCAAAACGGTGCGGGTCTCCGGATTCATGGTTGTATCCCAAAGCTGTTCGGGATTCATTTCACCAAGACCTTTATACCGTTGCAGACCAACTTTTTTTCTTTGTTCTTCGGAAATTTCTTTGAGTATGGCGTCTTTTTCCGCTTCGGAATAGGCATATTTTTCCGACTTTCCGTTTTTAATTTTATAAAGCGGCGGTTGGGCAATATAAATTTTTCCCTTTTGTACCAACTCATTCATATAGCGGAAAAAGAAGGTAAGCAGTAGGGTACGGATGTGCGATCCGTCAACATCGGCATCCGTCATAATTATGATTTTGTCATAGCGCAATTTACTTATATCGAAATCTTCCGAACCGATTCCGGTACCCAGCGCCAGAATAATTGTTTTTATTTCGTCATTGCTGTAAAGTTTGTCCAGACGTGCCTTTTCCACATTTAAAATTTTACCCTTTAAAGGCAATATGGCCTGGAAGTTTCTGTCGCGACCCTGTTTTGCCGAACCGCCGGCCGAATCTCCCTCTACCAGATATATTTCACATTCTTCCGGATTCTTAGAAGAACAATCCGCCAGTTTTCCGGGCAGGGAGTTGCTTTCCAGGGCATTTTTTCTTCGTGTAAGCTCGCGGGCATTTCTTGCGGCTTCACGGGCGCGGGCCGCGGCCATGCTTTTTTCAATTATCTTTTTGGCAATGGCTGGGTTTTCATCCAGAAAATCATATAACTTTTCATTTAACAGCGTTTCCACGGCGGTACGCACTTCGGAGTTGCCCAACTTCGTTTTGGTTTGACCTTCAAACTGAGGTTCCGCCACTTTTACGCTGATAACGGCCGTTAACCCTTCACGCACATCCTCACCCGTAAAATTAACTTTTTCATTTCCTTTAACCATGCCGTTTTTCTGAGCAAAATTATTCAGGGAACGGGTAAGGGCGGCCTTAAATCCGGAAAGATGTGTTCCTCCTTCTACGGTGTTTACATTGTTGCAATAGGTAAGTACCGTTTCTGTATAGGAAGTATTATACTGCAGCGCTATTTCAACCGGTGTATTTTCCTTTTCTCCTTCGATGTAAATCGGAGGATGAATCGAAGAGCGTCCTTCATCGAGAAAGGCAACAAATTCTATTAGTCCTCCCTGATAGGAAAAGGTCTCTTCCTTATTAAAGCGTAGGTCCTTAATCGTAATATTGAGCCCCTTGTTTAAAAAGGCCAATTCACGAAGTCTTTTGGCTAAAATATCATACTGATAACGAGTTTCCGTAAAGATTTCCTTGTCGGGAAGAAAATGTATGCGCGTACCTTGTTTCTCCGTGTCTCCGCGCACTTCCAGCTTGGAAACCGGAATGCCCCGTTCAAATTTTTGAACGTGTATTTTATTATTTCTGAAGATTTCCACAATGCACCATTCGGAAAGAGCATTTACAACCGATGCCCCCACGCCGTGCAATCCGCCGGATACTTTGTATGTGGATTTATCAAACTTTCCCCCGGCGTGTAAAACCGTCATAATAACTTCTACGGCCGGCTTTTTTTCTATGGGGTGGATATCCGTGGGAATACCCCGTCCGTCATCCTCCACAATGATGGAGTCATCATGGTCGATTTTCACGGTTATATTTTTGGCATATCCGGCAAGGGCCTCGTCAATGCTGTTATCAACTATTTCGTATACCAGATGATGTAACCCCTTATAGGTCACATCGCCGATATACATGGCCGGTCGTTTTCTAACAGCTTCCAGGCCTTTTAAAACTTGTATATTTTGAGCCGTATACTCTTTGTTTGGCATAAGCTTCCGATCTTACTTTTTAGATAAATTCAACATTCTTCACCGTGATACCCTGCAAGTTCATTCTAAGGCGGAGTATTATGGACTCTTTGTTCTTTTCAAACTCCGTTTTCCATACAGGATCATTCACTTTTAATATCAAGGTATGATTAAAAAACTTAACCGGTGTGGCCTGATTGACCAAAATAGCATCCAGCCGTCCCCATTGATTTTTTATGTGATCCAGTTCCCAGGATACGGGTACTTTTGTTTTTTCGAGAATATTAGCCAATACCTGGCCAATATTAACATAACGTTTTCTCATAAAGGATTTCTCCATCATTAATATGATAATGATGAAAGTTTAAAGATAACATTTCACTCATACGGTGAAAGTTGGTCGTTGTAATAAATGTCTGGCTGTCATTATCCACCAAATCAAAAAAATTATGCACCCTTTTATTATCCAGTTCTCCGAAAATATCATCCAATAACAAAAAAGGGGAAACCTCTTTTTGCTCTTTGATTTTTAATTGTTCCAAAATTTTTAACGCAATCAAAAAGGTTTTGTTTTCACCGACGGATCCATATTTTTTTATGGGTAGATTATCCTTCATAAAAAGAATTTCATCCCGGTGAGGTCCTATAAAAGTGGTTCCTTTGTCTTTTTCATTTTCAAAATTTTCCTTGAGCATGGCATATATTTCAGCGGACATCTTTTTTATATCACGGGTATCCGATATTTTTTTATGCGTCTGATAATCTATGGATATCTGCTCGCTTTTACCGGAAATTTTAACATAAATTTTTTTTATATTCTTGTTGAAATCCTCTATAAGTGCTGTCCGTATCTTTATAAGTTCCGCTCCATATTGTGCCAGTTGTATATTCCAGCTTTCTACCTCGCCATAGCTTATATTTCTAACAGACAATAGCTTATTTTTGTGCAATAAGGTTCTTTTGTAATTTTTCAGATAATTTAAGTACTGAAAATTCAATTGTGATAAAAATATATCCAGCCATTTTCTACGGGCAGCGCTGTAACCGTAAAGTATATCCATGTCATCAAGAGATAAAACAACAACCGGAACCAGACCTATTATCTCTGAGAATTGGTTTACTTTATTGTTATTATAAAAAGCTTTTTTTCCTTCTTCCTGTGAATAGAAAAGCCTTACCGAAAACTTGGTGCTTTCCTTTTTAAAATTTCCTTCGACATCAAAAAATTTTTGGGTTTCCCCGATAGAAAACCGATCCTGATGTTCCCTGAAACTTTTCGTTAATGCTAAATAATAGATAGCCTCCAGAAGCGTTGTTTTTCCGGAACCGTTTTCTCCGGTGATCAGGTTAATACCCGGATAAAAAGTTGTTTCTATTTTTTCAAAGGCTCTGAAATTCTTAAGACGCAAGCTTTGTAGAAACATTAACTGTTTATTCGTACCGGCATGATAAGCATAACAAGATCGATTTCCCGTTCGTTTTCCTCGTCGGGATAAATCAGGGCCGGACTATCCGAATCATTAAAGGTCATTTTAATCTTATCGCTGTCAAAGTGTCTTAACAGATCCAGGAGATAATTGGCATTGTAAGCTATCTCCAAAGGTTCACTTTCAAAAGAACAGGGGATATGTTCATTGGCTTCTCCACCAAATTCTATATCCTGCGCATATATTTGTAAAACGTTAGATTCTAAATGTAGTCTTACCTGGGATGTAATCGGATTGGAAAACAGGGAAACACGTTTAACCGAAGATATGAATTCATTACGGTTAATTTTCATTTCCTTGGTAAACGATGCCGGGATAACACGCTCGTAATCCGGATAGCTTTCCTTTATTATCCTGGAATAGATATGGGTATCCGGAAGCTCAAAGAGTACATGATTATCGCTGATGGTAATTTGATGTTCTTCGCCTTCTTTTAAATTCCGTGCCGTAAAATTAAGTGCTTTTGTCGGAATAATAATATCTTTACTAAAAGTTGATTTAACGGCCGGATTAACCAATTTAACCAAACGGTGTCCATCCGTCGCCACCATTCTGTATTCATTTTCATAAAACTGACAATAGACACCGGTAAGCGCCGGACGAAAATGATCCGAAGAACAGGCAAAGATTGTTTTTTCTATCATATGCTTCAGCGCATCATTGGATATTTTTATTTTATTATCCGATTCTATCTGCGGTGAAGACGGATACTCGTTTTTGCTCTCACCGGAAAGTTTATATTCACCCAATTCCGATTTTATAATGATCTTATTATTCTCATCCGATTGAAACTCAATTTCCACATTGGGCAATTCACGGATAATATCAAGAAGTATTTTACCGGGAATGGTTATCTGTCCGGCATCCACCACGGTACAGTCCGTCCAGGCAATTTGTGTTATTTCGAGATCGGTTGCCGTAATGGATAATCGCGAATCCTCGGCATGAATCAGTACATTGTATAAAATCTCTACGGTGGATTTTGTAGGGATTACGCTGATGACTTTTTGTAAAACCCTAAAGAAATGATCACGTTCAATTTTAAAATTCATTTTTCCTCCCAGATAAACAGGAAAAGCTAATCAAAACATGGGAATTTTTCAAGGTTTCCCACGTTTTGTTTTCTCTTCTTAATATTATAAATATATATTTATATAATCATAATAGTATATAGAGGCTGTGGATTCGTTGATAACATATCTAAGATTAATAAAAATAGTTATTTATAAATGTTAGTAACTTTTAAACTGTATTTGGAAACAAGATCGTTAAAATCTATAAATCATGTTATCTCGATCTTTAGTGTGGATAAAAACATATTATCCACAGACATATCCACAGATATTTATTTTTAAATGTATTTGTACTTAGCATAAAAATATTTTTAAATTGCCGATCTATTTCAAAAATGGAGGAACAATGAAAAGAACATATCAACCCAGTAACCGTAAAAGAAAAAACAAACACGGTTTTCGTGAACGTATGAGTTCTAAAAACGGCAGAGCTATCCTGGCCCGCCGTCGTGCTAAAGGACGTAAGCGGTTAACAGTGAGTGATGAATTTATCAAGTCGGCATAATATAAAATCTTTAAAGAGCAGGGATGAAATAAGTTTTCTTTTTAATAAAGGAAAAAAACTGTCTTTCAGATTTGGTCTTATTATACTTTTGAAAAAAAGGGATAAGAACAAATATGCGGGAATCCTTGTAAAGAAAAATTTTGGAAACGCCGTAAAAAGGAATTATGCCAAAAGGTTGCTGAGGCACTATGTAAGAGAAAATCCAACCCTGTTATCCAAATATAACAGGGTTATTTTTTTAGTAAGCAAAAGGCCAAAAGATTTTACAGCCAAAAATTTGTTTAACGAATTAGATTATACTTTAAAAAATTATCTGAGTGAGTCAATAAAAAATGGATAGAAAAAGCTTTTTAGCAATGATTATTGTTGCCTTAATCATTGTATTGATGCCTTATTATAATGAGTATGTTCTTGGGATTAAACCGGAACAAAAAGTTGAAAAACCGCAAAGCGCTCCCGCCATGCAAGAGCCGGTTAAAAAAAATATTCCGCAAACGGAAGTAATAAAAGAAGCAAAAGTGGTGGAAGCGGATAAGAAAATTGAGACTCTTGAGAATATTCAGGGTGATAGTACCGAAAAAGTCATCAGGATAATGACGGATAAGTATAATCTTGAGATTAGCAATCGTGGTGGTGGTTCCCTTTTACACTATCAGCTCACTCAATATAAAAAATATGATTCTTCTCTCGTGGAACTGGTTTCCGAAAAATTTAAAAATGGGTTTAATATTTCTTTTCAGGATATAGACGGAAATTTTATAAAGCTCGACAAGCAGTTATTTTCCATAGAGGCCTCAAATAACTACAATCTTTCGGGAGAGGATTCATTAGTTCTTGAATTTTCCATAGATATCAATAACAGCAAATTTGTTAAAAGATTTACCTTTTATAATCACAGGTATCATTTTAACTTGGGGATTTCGGTTTCTCATCCCGAAAATATATTTTTAAACCGCTCTTATCAATTGGAATGGAAGAATGGCCTGCCGGCAACGGAGGCCTATATTGAGGATGATTACACCTACAATGAAGCCTTTGCTTATATGGCTGATGAACTTGAAAGCTATAAAGTGGATGAAGAGGGTGTAGCAGAGCCAATGGAATTATCCGGATTCGCCGAATGGATTGCCGTAAGAAATAAATACTTTGTTTCCGCAATAGTTGCCAGTGATGCTAATGTTTCCGAAGGGGTGTTTTTCAAAGGCTACGGTGTGATGGTCAATGAAATTCTCTACAAATACTATGATACCGGCTATTATGTAAAAGCCGGAAAGGAAGATAAATTTAGTATTTACATCGGACCTTTGGATTACAAAGAACTGGCCCACTATGATAATAGTCTTGATCAACTCATAATGAGTGACGGATGGAGTGTTTTTCGTCCGATTAGCCGTTATTTGATATTACCCGTTCTGGAGTGGCTTAACTCTTTTATACCCAATTATGGTGTTGTGATTATAATCTTTTCTATTCTGGTTAAACTGGTTCTTTTTCCTTTAACAAAACATAGCTATCAGAGTACAAAAAAGATGCAGAAAATGCAGCCTTTGATGGCCGAGATAAAGGAAAAATATAAAAACGATCAACAGCGCCAGCAAAAAGAAATGATGAAGCTGTATAAAACACATGGAAATCCCATGAGTGGTTGTCTGCCCATGTTTTTGCAAATGCCCTTATTGTTTGCCCTGTATCAGGTGTTTAAATCGACCATTCAGTTAAGGGGAGCGATGTTTATTCCGGGCTGGATTAACGATCTTTCCACCTCGGAAGCACTGTTTATGTTGCCCGTTTCACTTCCCTTTTATGGAAATGAGTTTAACCTGCTCCCGGTACTGATGGCCATAACCATGTTTTTTCAATCAAAAATGACTATGCAGGATCCCAAGCAGAAATCGATGATGTATATTATGCCCATCTTTATGCTGGTTCTGTTTAACCGTTTTCCTTCGGGATTAAATTTGTATTATACCTTGTTTAATGTTCTGACAATTATTCAACAGAAATATATCCATGTTGATGATGAGGAAGAGAAACCCGTAAAGAAAAAAAAGAAATAAAAAAGACCCAAAATGGATAACAATGATATTATCATTGCACCCATAAGCGCTACCCAGGGTGGGAGCATAAACTTAATTCGTCTTTCCGGTAAAGGAG
>Ga0256832_1000409_pt1 | contig 27067 bp, 26 predicted proteins | sample 134614metaG_FD_190534 | JGI IMG/M metagenome (GOLD analysis project Ga0256832, IMG submission 190534) | Hydrothermal vent microbial communities from Lau Basin, Pacific Ocean - 134-614 | ecosystem: Environmental > Aquatic > Marine > Hydrothermal vents | place: Pacific Ocean: Lau Basin | collected... | reverse complement strand
TGAGCAGCACCGCAAGCAAATAAACCGCATACGCAGGCCAGATGCGGGCTTCTCGCTGGGCCAGCCGTCCAAAGAAGCCGCTAGGGTTGAAGAGCACCTCGGTCATCGCTATCTCCTTGTGCTCAGTCTACCAAGCCGGGTTTACCGTAGACTCCAAGTTTGGATGGTTTCGTATCGTTCATCCTCCCAACAAGAAGGCACCGAAGACGGGCGCTGCCTCACAACGTGACCGCGAGACTACCTGCAGCCCAACGCCGGGTGGGGGTCAGACCGCCAAAGCCACTTGATCTACGCGGACTGAACTCCTTGCGCGACCTCGCAAACCCAAGGCGAAGACGCATCCATCGCATTTACGGCGCCCCCTGGTCCGCGGCTCAATAGATAGGCGCTGCCTGGAAACTGCAATCGACTATAAACCGGCGAATGGGCGCGACGCTAAGCGTCGCCTTCGGTGGACGTCTCCAACGCGTCGAAGACGGCTTCGACCCCGGGTACCGCCCCCAGGTTGTGCAACCGCCCAGCTCGAACGATCAGAATCCGGTCGGCCAGGCGGGCGGCCATGTAGGCGTCGTGGGTGGCCAGGAGCAGCGCGCCTCCTTGATCGCGGCGCGCGACCAGGCGCTGCTCCAAACGGTGACGCACGATCGGGTCTAGGTGGGCTTCTGGTTCATCGAGAATCATCAGCGCTGCCGTGGAGCTGAAAACCAGCGCCAGCATCAGTTTTTCCCGCATCCCCTGCGACAAGGCCAGCGCCGGTTGCTCCAGGTCGCCGCCTTCCAGACCCCAAAAGTGCGCTTCAGTCACGAAACGCGAAAACAATCCTGGCTGATCCCAGAACCCCTCGGCCAAACGGGCCGCCGCGACACCCGAAAGGAACAACGGCAGGTTACGCCGCTCCGGTAGGCATACACGGTTTTGCCGCTGGTGGGCTTCATGTTCGCGGTCGAAGCCGGCGATGCGCACCGAACCGACGTAGTCGGCAGTGCCGCAAAGGGCTTCGAGCAAGGTCGTCTTTCCAGCCCCGTTTGGGCCGACCAGAGCTACGACCTCACCGGCCCCAACGGTAAATCCTGCCGAGACGATCCCCTTTCCCGTCGAATACGTACGCGACAGGTTACGCACGCTCAGTACCGGCTCCTGGGTCACGACGTCAACCTCCCCACCAGCCAAGCAAGGCCCCCAAAACCGCGACCGCCAAGCCACGAGGCCAACCCGCAGGTAGCGCGAGCAACACCGCAGGGTACCTCCGCAGCGCCAACCACGACACCCCCAGAAGAAATCCGCTAACAGGGCGGCCAACCAGCAGCATTGCCAAAAACGACGACTGCGCCAGGGCCATCAACCTGCCCTCGAGCAACAGGCGCTCACTTCTCTCGGGATGCACGGTATTGGCTTGGAAGAAGTCCGGTGGTTCAAGAGGCTCCATCCAAACCGGCCTCCAGAGCGCTGCCAGGGCTAACCACAACCACAACGACGTGGGGGCGCGCATCGCCCCGTACGCCTCGAGCGCCAAGCCAAAGGCGACGGTAGCGACGGCCTGGGGAACACCGGAGTCCGCCACCTGTAACAACCTTGCCCAGGCAAGAGAGGCGGCGGCGTCTCGCCAACGACCCAGCCAGCGCAGGGGGGTCCTCAGAACCGTGGGTTGGGTGGTGCGGCCGAGACCCTGCGCCATCCAGGCCAAGGTCAACAGCGCCAGCGCGACGTGAGCCAGAGCGGGCAGGCGGAAGAAGGCCTGCAAGAAAATGGGCATTCGGCCATGCGAGAGGATGGGGATCAGGAAGTCGCGGGCCAGTTCGTGATTGGGATCGTCCAGCGGAAGGGAACCGCTCAGGTACCGGTGAACGAAAAAGGCGTTGGCCCATCCCACCAAACCTGCGAGCATCACGACCAACGCATAGCCAAGCCGGCCGGCCAAACGCATACGCGTCCCCAGCGCCAAGGCCACCGCCACCACGGAAAACGCCGCGGCTGGTTGCAAGGAAGCCCCCCGCAGCGCACCCCAGGCGTACGGCCCGGCCACGGCCAAGGTAAAGACATAGACGACCATTGTGCGGTCTGCACCCAGCAACCAGCGGGGCGCTGGGCTGACCCGGATAACCCACCAGCGCTCCGCGTCGCTAACCGTCGACCCAATCACCAGCGCAAGCAACAGGCCGTAGATCAGCGGCCCAGCGGCGGCGTCCGGCGGATTCAACCCGGCCTGGCGCGCCATCTCGATGACGGTTTCCGTGCCGACTGCGACTAGCGGAACATACCCGAACGCGCCGCCCACCAGAACGAGCGGCCACATGCTCCGCGACACCGGGTTGTGGCGCATCTCCTCACGAAAGACCGTCGCATGCCACTGCACCAACGCACGGGTCCAGCGCAGGTAGGTCGAAACCCCACCGGCCCTTCTCATGATAATTTCAGTTTACATTGCGGCGGCACAACGGTTCATTCGCCTGAGAACCCCTTCCTTACGGCTGTTGGGCTGCTTCCTCCAGCTTGCGCAGGTCGAGCAGGAAGTTGCCGTCGGTGGGCAGCATGATCGTCTTGATGTTGGGCGACAACTTTTCGGCTACGGTCAGCTGGATCACCTGCGGGAAGCGCTTCAGCGCCTCGCCGCGGAGTTCCAGCGCCTTGGCCTCGCCTTCGGCCTTGAGGATGGCCGCGTCGCGCTCGGCCTGGGCCTCGATGACCCGCCGCTGGGCGGCGATCTCGGCCTGGCGCCGGCGGTTTTCCTCGATCTGCACCTGCTGTTCGGCCGTCTGCTTCTCCTCGATCACCCGCGCCACCGTGTCGGGGATGCGAATCTCGCGCAGCAGCACCGACTCGAGGATGATGTGCTTCACCGACAACGCCTCACGCAACCCGCCGGTCACCGAACGCTCCAGGTCGCCCCGGCGGGTGCTGATCAGCTCCGCGGCGTTGAAGAGCCCCACCGCGTCGCGCACCTTGCTGCGGATCTGGGGCACGATCATCGTCTCGCGGTAGGCCGGACCCACTTCCTTGTGCAAAAGCGGCGCTTTGGCCTTCTCGATGCGGTACTGCACGGTGACGTCCACCCCGATGTCCAGCCCTTCCTTGCTTCGCGCCTGGATGGGGCCAAAACCCGGCCGGCGTGCGTTGGACTTGGAAAGGGTGACCTCCTGAAGGCGGGCGTCGTACAGCACCACCTCCTGCACCAGCGGCAGCACGAAATGCAGGCCCTCGTCCAAAGCCTCGGGCTGCACGCCCGTGAAAACGTTGAACACCACGCCCACGTGGCCGGCCGGGACCACCACGAAGCTTCGAGAGACCACCCCGAGCAGCAACCCGGCGACGATCAAACTCACCCCCGCGCCTCTGCGGCCGGGTTGAGAAAGCAAGCCAATACCCACGACCACCATCACGAGCGCTACGATCAAGAGAATGCCCATACCTCCACTCTACTGGAATGCTCATCAAGTTGACAGCAGCCGGCCTGTGCGCGTTAAATGGAACAGCCAAACTACGCGACCAAGGGGAGGTGGAGTATTGCGCTAGCGTAAACGGCCGTTGGAAATATCCACATCCATTTCGCTTTTGGAAAGGAGCGATTGCATGATCAAACGACTTTTATTGGGAAGTGTGCTGGCGTTGCTCATGGCAGCCTGCGGCGACTTCCCCGGTGGCAAGGCCACCATCAGCGGCTACGTCGTCGACATGAAGGCGGGCGAGCCCGTGGTGGGGAGCACGGTCACGGTGCTGCGTACCGGTGTCTCGACCACCACGGACGAAAACGGGTTCTACTCCGTAAAGGTACGCCCAGGCCGGCACACGCTGGTCTTCCAAAAGGAAGGCTACGCGACCTCGCGGGTCGAGGGTCTGATGACGTTCGGTCCGGAAACGCACTACAGCACGATTCAGCGACCGCTCTTCGATCCGGCGGTTCCCGCCGATCCGCCCCGGCTTTGGGTGCAGCTGCCCGATTGGTACGAGCCGGGCGACGAAGTAACGGTCACGGTAAGCGGACAGGTTCGCAACGCCATCGCCAACAGCTTCGTCTTCCTCGACGTGGCCATCGGCCAGCAAGGCGGTAGCTCGGGCTACCTCAACGGCTTCGTGCGCCATGAGCGCGTCTTCAACTTCGATGGATCCGAGGTGCAGGTGACCCTCTCCACCGAGGGTTACAGCGACGTCGTGCCCGTCTACACGGTGGCCTACGACGCCAACAACAACCGAACCGAGGTGATCCGTTACCTCTACCGCCAACCCGACGCGGACGCCGCTGCGCCCGCACAGCCGGCGAACCTTAGCGGCGAAGCCGTCACCTTCGGCGATATTGCCGTCTTCGGTACCATGAGCGTGCCGTCCATAACGGCCCAAGGCGTCGTTACCGCGCTAAAAACCAGGGACTTGGACACGCTTCAGAGCATGGCCAAGGAGCTCAGCGCCGCCCGCGGCAACGTGGGCCTCATGGGTAGCGAGCTGCGTAAGGCCATCAGCTGGGTGGACCTGAGCTTTTCCTATGACCCCAGCGCCCCCGCCCCTGAAGCGTTCGAGATCTTCCGCAAGCGTGCAGACGAGGAAGATTTCGCCAAGATCGCCCGGATCGCTGCGGGCGACGCGCTCCAGGACGAAGAAGCCGGCCTCTACGCGTTCCGCGACGCCTCTCCGGGGGTGCAACCGGGCGTGCTGCTCACCTACCGGGTGGACGCCGTTAACGGAGAAGCCCGCGCTTCCTCGGACACCTTCAACCTGACGCCGCTTCCGCCCTTCTACGTCGAGGCGCTAAGCCCGGCGGACAACGTGACCGGCGTGGATCTGGCCCCCGGTTACGTGATCTCGGTGGAAAACTCGGCCGATGTCAACTTCCTCGCCGCCATCGTGCTGGACCGCGTCCAGTCCGACGGTTTCGACGTGGAGTACTTCTCCCCCATCTTCGTGGTTCCGGGTAGCGACGGGGCGTTCCACCCCTTCAACGGCTTCGAGGGCATCCCTCACGGGGTGGTCGAGATCGACGGCGGTTACGGCCTCACCGGGGCCATCCTGCAACCCTTCCACGCTTACGACTGGACGCCTTTCGCGGTGACCGCAAGCCTGAACGCGGAGGGCACCGCCATCGAAGCGGTTTCCATCGGTGCCGATTTCTTCAACCTTTGGGGCCCCTTCGCGGTAGAGGACGGTCCGTTCAACACCTTCGTGACCGGTGCGGGAGGTAGCCAATGAGGAAGCTCGTCGTTTTATTCGGATTGATCGGGCTCCTGGCGGCCTGCAGCACCGGGGTCCGAGCGCCGGCGCCCGCCAACCCTCACGGTGACGGCCCCCGCATCGACGCAGGCGGCAACTACATCGAGGGTCAGGTGATCGTAGGCTACGCCGCAGGCGCGTCGGCCGACAGCCTGGCCGCGTGGCTGGGGGGTCAGGTGCTGCAGGACTGGACCCCCGTGCGCATCGCGGTGATCGCGCTTCCCGAACGCCTTACGGTCGAGAAAGCGGTGGGGCTGCTTGCCCGCCGCCCGAGCGTGCGTTACGCCGAACCCAACCGGGTCTACCCCAAGGTCGAGCCCGTACCGGCCGTCAACCCGACGGGCGTGGACGCCATGGGCCTCTACTCCGACCCTGACTTCTACAAGCAGTGGATGCACCGGCAGATGAACACGGAAGCCGCCTGGGCCGAGGGGATTACCGGAGCGGGCGTGCGCATCGGCATCCACGACGATTTCGTCGACCACCAACACCCGGACCTCGCAGGCAACATCGCCTACCCCGGTTTCTACGGCACCACCGCCGAGCTGATCTGCCCGGACACCCCGCACAACGGCCTGGGCACGCACGGCTCCAGCGTCGCGGGGACGGCCGCGGGCGTGGCCAACCGCATCGGCGGCCGTGGCATCGCTTACGAGGCGAGCATCGTACCCATCGCGATCGATCACCCCACCCAGGGCTTCCTCACCAGCGTGGGGATCATCAACGGCGCGCTCTTTGCTGCTGTGGGCCCGGAGGCGCTGGGTATTCCGGTTCCCGAGGGCTGCGGCGGCTACACGCCCCCCGATGGGCGGCCCTACGTCGACATCGTCAACATGTCCTGGGGCGGCGGGGTCTACAGCCAGGCCACCAAGGACGTGATGGACTTCATGCTGGCCTACGGCGTGGTCCTCGTTACCTCCGCGGGCAACACGCCGACCACCGGCTTCGCCGAACCGGCGTGGTTCCCCGGTCTGATCACCGTGGCGGCCACACAAGCCAACGGTCACCGCACCGACTTCTCCAACCGCGGAGTGCACCTGGACGTGGCGGCGCCGGGGCAGAACATCTGGGTCCCCACCACCCGCCACTGCATCCTCATCGACCCCACTGGGGCCAGCTGTACGGGTGACGAGGCCGACTACACCTACATCGGCGGTACCTCGTTCTCGAGCCCCGCCACCGCGGGCGCGGCCGCACTGGTGCTGCAGGCCGCCGGCGGGGCCGGCACGCTCGACGCGCGCCAGGTGCGGGCCATTCTCAGCGAAACCGCCAACGACGCCAACGCCGAGGAATACCCCGGGTTCGACCAAGACCTGGGGTGGGGCATCGTCGACGCCGGGGCCGCCGTGGCGAAAGCGCTCGCCATCCGGGCGGGAGACGAGGACGCCCCCGCGCCCGCCGCCAACCTGGACATCTACGTGACCGACGCCAACACCGGTACCCCGCTGCCCCTTACGGGTGCGGCCTTGCAGCCGGTGGACGCGGACGACCAGCCCCTCACCGACCGCCCCATTCTGCTGTCGCAAACGACGGGCAGCGGCGTCTTCAGCGACGCAGGCTGGGCCAGCTTCTACCAGATCGATCCGGGGCGCTACGCCGTCTTCGTCAGCGGCCCCCACTGGAAGAAGACGGGGATCGTACCCGGGCTGGCCGCCGGGGTGATCACCGTGCCCTCGGGCAACTGGCAGCTGCCCATCGAACTGGACGTCCAACTGCCCACCGACCCCTACGAGCCCAACGACGACACGGGCAGTGCCACCCCCGTGAGCGTGGGGACGACCTACAAGGGCATCCTGTACGCCGACGGCGGGGGCGACGTCGACTACTACGCGCTGCCGGTCACCTCGGGGACGTCCTACTACGTCAACAGCGAAACCCTCTCCGGTAGCGCCGACCTGGTGCTGACCGTACTGGACAGCGACGGTTCGACCGTCATCGCGCAAAACGACAACAACCAGGACTTCTCCAAGGACGCCTTGGTGACCTTCACGGCCGCGGCCGACGCCACCTACTACCTCAAGGTAGAAGACGGCGGAAACGGCAACAGCCCCTTCAACGCCTACGCCCTCGACATCGCCACCGGGCCGGTCGCCGAGAGCGAACCCAACGGCGCCGCCAGCGTTTCGGGCACGGCCATCACCGGCGTCGACCTCACCGACGCCAAAAGCGTCGCTCTTGGTAGCGTCGTGTCCGCGAGCCTCGACCCCAGCGGCGACGACGACATCTTCGCCGTCACGCTTACCGCCGGAGCTACCCTGGTCGTCGACGCGGAAACCGCGTCCAACGGGGTACCCGACACGATGGTCGCCGTCTACGACGCCGGCGGAACCCAGCTGGCCTTCAACGACGACTTCACCGGTAGGGAGTCGCGGCTCGAGTTCGAGCCCAGCGCGGACGGCACCTACTACGTCCTCGTCACCGCCTGGGACGGCGACGGACCCGGCGGCACCACGGGCGACTACACCCTGAGCCTTACCGCGCTCGACACACCCTAACGTCTTCCAGGCACCGAAAGACCGGGCGGATATTCCGCCCGGTCTTTCATGCGCTTTTTACACCGCGGGATATACTTTTTAAGATGCCCGAGCGCCTAGGCCCCTACGAGGTTCTGCAAAGCGAGCGCCGCGACGACTACCTCAGCGTCGCCCGGGCCGCCTCACCCGCGGGCGAGCAGGGTCGCCTCTACTGGTTCGACGTCAAGAACCCCGAAGCACGCGCCGCGTTTTTCCGGTTTCGCAAGGCGCTCAAAGCCCTTTCCGGACTGGGGGTTCTCCCCGAGGGGCTCGAGATCAGCGCCAAACCGAGGCGGTACTACGTCTTCTGGCCCCTCTTTGAAGCCCCCTCGGCGCTCCCCGCCAAGGGGCGCAAGGTCATGCGCGAGGTGGGGGCCGTACTGGAAACGCTCAGGCCTCTCGGCTACGCCCTTCCCGACCTGGACCTGCGCCTTGGCGAAGAGGGCGTGCGCGTGGCCGCCCTCGACCCCCTGGCCGAGCATGACGAGCTCGAGGTCGAACGCCTCGGTGGCCGCTTCCTGAAAGCGCGGCCGAGCGGTCGTGTGCGCAGGCCCCGCGAGGTGCAGGCCTGGGCGCCCGGCCTGATCCTGCTCGTCCTGGGGATCTGGCTGCTGGCCGCCGGCAGCGCCCGCTACCTCAACCCGCCCGAGTTCATCGTTCCTGAACTGACCGGCAAGGACCCCCGGAGCGCGCTCGAAGAGGTGCGCGACATGGGCCTCAAGGTCGTCTTCACGCTCGCCAGCGAACCCGAGCAGCCCCGCGACCTCATCCTCGAGCAGAACCCGCCGCCGGGGACGCGCGTCAAGCCGGGCCGCAGCCTCGAACTCGTACTCAACCGCCCCAAGGACGGCAGCGTCCCCCGCCTCGAGGGTCTTCCCCTCCCCCAGGCGCAGCGCACCCTGGAGGAAGCCGGCTACCTGCCGGGCCCGGCGGCCTCCGGCTACAGCGAGGTGCCCGAGGGTATCGTGCTCGCGAGCGCTCCGCCCGCCCAGGCTCCCCTCCCCCAGGGAGAACCGGTGCGCCTGCTCACCTCCAGCGGTTCCGCGCCCCGCAAGACCGTGCTGCCCGACCTGACGGGCCTCACCCTGGAAGAAGCGCGTTACCTCCTCTCCGTCGCCGAGCTGCGCCTGGGTGAGGTGCAGACCCTTCCAGCCCCCCAGCCCGAAGGCACGGTGCTGGCGCAGTCGCCCCCTGGCGGCGTGGAACTCGATGTGGGCAGCCCCGTCGTGCTGACCGTCGCGGGGGACGCCGAAGTGCTCCTGCCCGAGCAGGGCTTCATGCCCCCGCCCGCACCCGAAACCCTTCCGGAAGAGCCGGCCGGACCGTCGCCTACGGTTCCTCCCGCCGATCCGGCCCCCGGCGAACGCATCGTCCCCATCCGCGTGCCCCTACCCACCCAGGGCACGGGCAAGCCGGTGCACGTCCGCCTCGTCGTCAGCGACGAAAACGGCGAACGTACCCCGATCGACACCTTCGCCCAGGGCGGCAGCACCCTCGAAGGCAGCGTGCGCGTCAAGGGCGACGCGAAGTTCCAGCTCTTCCTCGACGGCTTCCCCTACCAGCAGTGGACCAGCCGCGCTCCCTGAGCCTGTTCTGGGATTCAAAACGTCAACACGTGCGCACCCCGGCGTAGGCGCGCAAACAGGCTTGGATGCCCGCGGTGTTCACTCAACCGCTCCACGCCGGCTCGCTTGACTTCCTCCAGCACCCCAAAGGCGCGGGCGCAGTAGTCGCACGCGCGCAGGTGGGGCTTCAGTTCCAGGAACAGTCCGTGGTGTTTGTGGTCACGCTCGGCCAGCACCCCCACCCAGCGCGTACCCGCGTCGTCGAAGACGACCTCCACCTCCGCCCCGGCCTCCAGCGCCTCACGCGCGGTTTCCAGCGCATTGACCATGCGTCCCATGTCGGCGTGCGATTCGCGATCTGCGAGCAAGACGATCGAGAGTTCCATGCTCCTTTGTACAGCCGTAGCCCTCCCGCCGGCGTCGGCTGGCCTACACTGGAAACATGGCGGACCAGGGCGGCATCATCGACCGGTTGCATTACACCGACGCCTGGCGGTTGTTCCGAATCCTCGCCGAGTTCGTGGACGGATTCGAGCTGCTCTCGGAGATCGAGGTGCCGCTGGTCTCGGTCTTCGGCTCCGCGCGCTTCGGGCCCGACCACCCGGCCTACGCCCTGGGCGAGGAGCTGGGCCGCACGTTGGCCCGGGCCGGCTTCGGCGTGGTGACGGGGGGCGGTCCGGGGCTCATGGAGGCCGTCAACAAGGGGGCCTACGAGGCGGGCGGGGTTTCCGTGGGGCTGAACATCGAGCTGCCCCACGAACAACGCCCCAACCACTACCAGACCCACAGCCTGCAGTTTCGCTACTTTTTCGTGCGCAAGGTGATGTTCGTGCGTTACACGGTGGGGTTCGTGGTCCTTCCCGGCGGCTTCGGGACCCTGGACGAGCTGAGCGAGGTGCTGGTGCTGCTGCAGACCGGCAAGGTGCACCCCTTCCCGCTCTTTGCCATGGACCGTGCGTACTGGGAGGGTCTGCGCGACTGGATGGTGCGCACCCTGGTGCAAGCGAACGCCATCGAAGCCGCCGACGCGGACCGCTGGCGCCTCGTCGACCGCCCCGAGGAGGTCGTCGAGGTCCTTAAAAGAGAAGCCGGGAAGCGGAGCGATGCTTGAAGAGACTTTCTGGTCCCGGGGGTTGCGCGTAGCCGGTGTGGACGAGGCCGGCCGGGGCGCGCTCGCCGGCCCGCTCGTGGCGGCCGCGGTGGTGCTGCCGCCCGGCCGCCACCCCTACCGCGACTCCAAGAAGCTGAGCGCGCGTCAGCGCGAGCTCCTGCTCGACCGGCTCCTGGCCACCGCGCTCGCCTGGGGCGTGGGGGTCTCGTCCGCGACCGAGGTGGACCGTCTGGGGGTGCTGCGCGCCACCCACCGGGCCGCAGGCCGGGCGCTCGCGCGGCTGCGCGTCGCGCCCGATGCCCTGGTGACCGACTACCTGTTCCTCGAAACCGACCGCCCCCTGCTCGCCCCCGCCCGCGCGGAGGAGCAAAGCCCAAGTGTGGCCGCGGCTTCGATCCTCGCCAAGGTGGTGCGCGACCGCATCATGCTGGGCCTGCACCGGCGCTACCCGGACTACGGCTTCGCCGGCCACAAGGGCTACGGGACCCGCGAGCACCTGGAAAGGCTGGCGCGGCTGGGCCCCTGCCCCCAGCACCGCCGCCGCTTCGCGCCGGTAGCGCAGGCGGGTCTCTGGGACGGAACTTAAGGGTTTCTTAATCTTTGCGCGACAGGCTTTCATGCCCGGAAGCTAGACTCGGGTTGGGAGGTGCCATGAAGAGACCGGTCCTTTTGCTGGCCCTAGCGGTCGCGCTGTCGGCCTGTACCGTCACCCTGCGCCCGGGGGACGTGCAGCTGGGGGTGTCGGTTGAGTTTGATCTTTCCGACGTGATCACCCGTTTCGAGCCCGACCGCGGCGTGGGCAGCACCTACTACGTGGGCGAAGAAGTGCGCTTCGTCGTCACGCTGCGGCGTGCGGGCTACGTCAGCCTGGTGGCCATCGACCCCGACGGCCGCACCTACGAGTTCGAACACGGCGTCTACCTGCCCGCCGGCACCCACGTGCTGCCGCTTCCGGGCATGCGCCGGCGCTACGTGGTGGACTACCCTACCGGCAAACAGCGCGTGCGCGCGGTCTTCACCGACACGCGGCCGGGCAGCGTCCACTTCAGGGGCGTTTACACCACCAACGGCTTCAACGATCGCCTGCGCCTCTACTTCGAGCAGAGTTACGCCCAGGTGCGCGACGTCCGCGAGACCTACTTCTACATTGCATACTAATTCCGCCGTTCCCGACGGGCACGCCTTGCGCAGCTTTCGGGCAAAACCGTATAATCGAGCCGTAACAACGCGGTACCTACAAGGAGGTCACAGATGAAACGTCGTGATTTTATGAAAAAGGCAGCGGCCGGGGTGGCTGCGAGCAGCGTCTTCGGTCCGGTCTTCGCCCAGACCAAGAAGAAGATTCGCTGGCGCATGGCCACCAGCTGGCCCAAAGCGCTGGACACCATCTACGGCGGCGCGCAGACCATCGCCGACCGCGTGCGCGCGATGACCGACGGCAACTTCGACATCCGCGTCTACGCGGGTGGCGAGATCGTGCACGGCCTCAAGGTCGTGGACGCGGTGCAGCAGGGCACGGTGCAGGCCGGGCACACCGCCGCTTACTACTACATCGGTAAGCACGACGCCTTCGCCTTCGCCACCGCGATGCCCTTCGGCCTCAACTTCCGCCAGCAGAACGCCTGGCTCTACGACGGCAACGGCAACAAGCTGCTCAACGAACTCTTCGCCGACTTCAACATGATCGGCTTCCCCGCCGGCAACACCGGCGTGCAGATGGGCGGCTGGTTCCGTAAGGAGATCAACGAGGTAGGCGACCTCAAGGGCCTGAAGATGCGCATTCCCGGCCTGGGCGGCAAGGTGATGGCGCGCTTGGGCGTGACCGTGCAGGTGCTGGCCGGCGGTGAGATCTACCCCGCGCTCGAGCGCGGCGCCATCGACGCCACCGAGTGGGTGGGCCCGTACGACGACGAGAAGCAGGGCTTCTACAAAGTGGCCAAGTACTACTACTACCCCGGGTGGTGGGAGCCGGGCCCCACGCTCCACACCTTCGTGAACCTGAAGGCCTGGAACGAGCTGCCCAAGGAGTACCAGCAGATCTACATGACCGCGGCGGCCGAGGCCAACCAGCAGATGATGGTGGACTACGACTTCAAGAACCCGCCCGCCTTCAAGCGCCTGCTGGCCAAGGGCGTGAAGCTGCGCCGCTTCTCCAACGCGATCCTGGACGCCGCTCAGAAGGAAGCGCTCGCGCTCTTCGACGAGCTGGCCGCAGAGGACGCGCTCTACAAGAAGATCTACAGCGACTGGAAGCCGTTCCGCGACGACATCTACCGCTGGTTCGGCACCGCCGAGTCCGCCTACGTGCAGTACGTGGGCTCGCGCTCGTAGGCCCTGCCCCAACCAACCGCCCCCGGCCTAGGCCGGGGGCGGTTCGTGTGGGCGGCTAGTATCCGGAAGAGGTCACGCTCAAGAGCCAGGTGGCGATCTGCGGGAAGACGATCATCAAGGCCAGCCCGATCAACTGAATGACGATGAACGGTACGGCCCCGCGGTAGATCTGTACGGTCGTGACCTCGGGCGGCGAGACGCCGCGCAGGTAGAAGAGCGAGAACCCGAACGGCGGGGTGAGGAACGAGGTCTGCAGGTTCATCCCGATCATGATCCCGAACCAGACGAGCGCCAGGCGGGCCGGTTCGACCGCCTCCGGGAAGAGCGGCGACAGCAGCGTAGCCGCCGGGCCGGCGACGAGCGGGATGATGATGAAGGCGATCTCGAAGAAGTCGATGAAGAACCCGAGGATGAAGATGATCAGGTTGACGGTGATCAAAAAGCCCACCTCGGCGCCGGGGAGGTTGAGCAGCAGGTCCTCGACCCAGATGTCGCCGTAGAGGCCTCGAAACACCAGCGAGAAGGCCGTGGAGCCCACCAGGATTAGCATCACCATGCTGGTCAGCTTGCCGGTGGCGTCCATGGTCTCCACCAGCGCCTTGAGGTTGAAGCTGCGGTAGAGCATCGCCAGGAAGATGGCCCCCAAAGCCCCGAACGCGCCCGCCTCGGTGGGCGTGGCGATCCCGGCGAAGATGCTGCCCAACACGAGCAGGATCAGCACCAGCGGAGGCATCATGACGAGCATGACCTCCTTGAAAAGCTGCCAGCCGCGGAGGTCGCGTTCTTCGGGGGGCAGCGCCGGAGCGGCCTTGGGTCTGAAGAGGGCGACGGCGATGACGTAGAGGATGTACATGCCCGAGAGGCTGAGCCCGGGGATGAGCGATCCGATGAAGAGGTCGCCCACCGAAACCTGCAGCTGGTCGGCCAGCACGATGAGCACGATCGAAGGCGGGATGACCTGCCCCAGCGTGCCCGAGGCGGCGATCACCCCCGTGGCCAGCTCCTTGGAGTAGCCGTAGCGCAGCATCACCGGCAGGCTGATGAGCCCCATGGCCACGACGGTCGCGCCCACCACGCCGGTGGCGGCGGCCAGCAGGGTGCCCACGACCACCACCGAGATGGCCAGACCACCGCGGAGGGGACCGAAGAGGATGCCCATGGTGCGCAGCAGGTTCTCGGCCAGCCCCGAACGCTCGAGCATCGTACCCATGAAGATGAAGAAGGGAACGGCCAGGAGCGTGTAGTTCTCGTAGATGGCGAAGACGCGCTCGGGCAGCGCGGACATCAGGTTGAAGCCCATGATGTCCTGCGAGATACCGATGAGCATGAAGACGAGCGCGGTGCCCGCCAACGAAAACGCCACGGGAAACCCGGTGAAGATGAAGACGAAGGCCGCGGCGAACATCAGGGGGCCGAGCAGATCGGGGTTCATAGCGACGGCTCCTCCTCTCCGGCCGCGACGGCCGCCTCGTAGCCCCGCAGCAGGGCTATGCGCTTGATCAGCTCGCTCACGCCCTGCAAGAAGAGCAGGGCAAAGGCCACGAGGAGCGCCGCCTTGATGGGGTAACGGGGCAGGCCCCCGGGGTCGGGCGACATTTCGTGAATCGCCCACGAGTCCTGAACGATCGGCCAAGCCGTCCAAAACACGATCGCCGTGAAGGGCAGCATGAAGAAGATGATGCCCAGGGTGTCGACCCAGGCCTTGCCGCGCTCGGAAAGGCGGGCGTAGATGATGTCCACGCGCACGTGGGCGTTGTGCTTGAAGGTGTAGGCCGCTCCCCACATGAAGACGAGCGCGAACATGTACCACTGCAGCTCGATGTAGGTGTTGGAGCTAAGGTCCACGCCGATGGTCTGGGAGAGCTTGCGGGTCACGGCGTTGTAGACGCCGATGAGCACCATGAACAGGGTAAGCCAGGAGACCAGCCGGCCCACGGCCTCGTTCAGGGCGTCGATAGCGCGGGAGATGCTTAATAGGGTGTCCACTCGCGGGCCTCCTCCACTCAGCCACCTAATGCTACCCGCGGGGTGTATGGATATTCAAGCTAACGAACGCCCCGCACCTGCCGCACCAGCACCGTACCCAGCACGAAGCCGACCGCCGCGAGCAGAAAGAGCGCGGTGTAGCCCGCACCCGGGCGGGTCTGGTTGAGCACGTCCACCAGCCGCCCCAGCGTTCCCGCGAGGATCTGCGGCAGCACGATCGAGGTCTGCCAGATGCCCATGTCGGTAGCGTGCGCCTCGGGCGCCGCCAGCACGTCGGTGGCCAGCGCCCAGTCCACCGCGGTGTAGGCCCCGTAGCCGAGACCGAAGACGAGGGCCACGAAGAGCAGCACTTCGTAACGCGGCACCAGCAGCAGCGGCAGGATGACCGCAGCCATCACCCCGCCGGCCAGGTAGATGGGCCGTTTGCGCCCCACCCGGTCCGACCAGCGGCCCGCGGGCACCGCGCTCACGGCGGCCCCCGCGGAGATCACGAGACCCAACAGGGCGACGGCCTGGAAGGCCTCCTGGGCCACGGTGCGGCCCCAGAGGGTGAAGACCCGCACCACGTCGGCCAGGTAGTACTGCAGGTAGGTCTGCACCACGTACTGACCAAACATCACCAAGAAGCGCGTGCCCCAGACCCAGCGGAAATCCGGGTTCTTCCAGGGGGCGAGCATGCTCTCCACGAACCCCTCGCGGCGGGCCACGGCTCCTGGGGCCTCGCGGATGACCAGCAACGTCCAGGCCGCCGAGGCCAGGTTGAGCGCCGCCGTTACCCAGAACATCAGGACCAGGCTGTGCAGCGTAAACCCCACCACCCCGGCGGCGATCTGCGCGGAGACCTGGAGGGCGCCCATCCACCCCGACGCGGTGCCGCGGTGCTCACGGGGCACCAGGTCGGGAATCAGCGCCGAGTAGGGGCCGGTGGCCAGGTCATCGGCGAGCTGCAGAACGATGTACGCGACGAAGAGGCTCCAGTAGCCGGGGGCGTAGGCCATGCCCACCAGGCCCACGGCGGTGAGCAGCGAACCGGCCGCCAGGTAGGGCATGCGCCGCCCCCAGCGGGAGGGAAAGCGGTCCGAAAGGAACCCGAAGACCGGCGGCCCCACGAAGGCCATGACCGCACCCACCGCAAAGAGCCAGCCCAGGCGCGTGGCCTTCTCGGCCGGGTCCACCAGCTCGGCCACCCGCGCCGGCAGCAGCACGAGCAGCACCAAGAACCACTTGAAGCTGGTGGCGAACCAGTAGGCCGACAGGCTCAGGTACCAAGGGGTCGTGTGCGGTCGCATTGGACCCAGTATAACGATAGCAAAACCTCATACGTCTCACTAACGCTTCACTATATATATGAAACACTTCTTTTTCTTTATCGCGTTGGTACTTGTCGTTTCCGGATGCAAGCAGAATCCCAGGCCTGAAGAAAGGGTGCCAATGAACCAGGGGTACGAACCTCGCGCCGCGCTCGTGGAAATGCCCCCTGCGCGTGTGCGTGGCCTGCTCTTGCGAGCGGCCGACTCCTTCCCTGCCCCCGACTATTTCGATAAGTTACCTACTTTCGTCCGCAAGCGCCTCCCAGAACGGCTCAACCCCAGGGAGGTCACGCTGGGCGAACCTGTGCGCGCGGTCAGCCTGATGGCTTCGAACCCACAGGAGCTGCGCCGGCGGTCGCAGCACTGGGCCGCGACCCAGCACCGGCGCCAGCCCCGGATCGGCAAGGAAGCCTGGACGAGCTGGGCGGAGCTGTCCTTACGCAGGAGCGAAGGCGACCACTACGTCTTACCCCTTCGCTACCGCGAGCAGAAAATCGCCGAGGTGTGGGTGCCAGCGAGCGAGGTCGTGGAGGTCCCCATGGAGGGCACGCCTTCGGAGGAGCTGGTGACCTCGTTAAGCTACTATCGCGTCATACCCGAGGTGCGCGAGCTTATGAATCCGCGCGTCGCCCTGGTGCGCTCCGGCCTGCGGCTGGACAGGGGCCGGGCGGGGGATGAAGGCGCATACCCGCGGCTTTACTGGCGGGGCGCCTCCCGAGGGCTTGAGCTTGTCTACGCGGTGCCGACTCCGGAGGGTTGGCGGTTCGTTTCGGCGCACGCCGGCCGTTTGCGGCAGTACGCCTCCAAAAAGCCGCGGAGCCGCGCGCCGACCTACGCGTTTCAAGGCGAGCCAATTGAACTCGTGGAGGTCTCGCCATGACGCGCCCTTTTCGAGCTCTCGCTACCCTTTTGCTGCTGTTGACCCTGGCCTTCTCTCTGCAAGCCTGCGTGGAAGAAGGGGTTCTCTGCACCTCATGGATCTACGATTCCAACCTGGTTTCGACCACGCAGACGACGCTCTCCGGGATCGGAGCCACAAGGGGCGCCTTTGGCTGTACGGGCGCGCCGGGGCAAGACTACACTGCTAGCGTCAAGATCTGGACCGCACCCGGCGGAATCAGCGACCCGTCAGCGCTCACCACGATCTCTATGATCAACGGCTGCGTCGGTGTGAGGTGCTCCACCGTGGTGAGGGGCTTCTACTCGAACAACGTGCTGTCCGCTGCCGTGACCGGAAACTACCCGTTCCAGGGAATCTTCTCGGGTCTCTCGCAGGTCTCGTTCGTTGAAATCCCGCTGCTGCACGACCTTACCGGCTGGGAAGTGAACATATTCTAGAGGTGCACAGCTTCGGGGACGACGAGGAGCGGGAGGTCGGCCGCGTAGAGCAACCCCACGACGCTGCGGCCCAGGCGCGTCCAGTGGCTGCTCTTGGCCTTGGAACCGACGATCAGGAGGTCGGCGCCGTGCTCGTGGGCGAGGTCGAGCAGGCCCACGATCTCCTCACCGCGCGCCACCACGAGGGGACCGTCGTAGTCGAGCGTGCGGCGCAACGCCGCCTCGGCCTGGCGGTCCAGGTCGGCGGCCTCGAGCGCGTCGGGGGGCAGGTACTGGGGCACGCAGCAGCTCTGCGGTCCGACGCTGATGAGGTGGAAGGCCACGAGGCCGGCCCCGGACGCCTCGGCGAGGGCGCGCCCCGCCTTGAGGGCTGCGAGGGCGGCGCTGGAGTCGTCCACCGCCACGGCGATCGTGCCCAACTTCTCCAGTGGACGGTCCGGGCGCACGTTGAGGACGGGCACCTCGCCGCGGTGCATCAGGTAGCGCGAAACCCCGCCGCGGGCCACGCGCTCGAGCGGGGTGCTGCCCTCGGCGGCGAGCACCGCCAGGGCGTGGTGACGGGCCTCGGCGGCCACTTCCTGGGTGGGGTTCCCGTGCGGCAGCTTGAGCTCGGCCCCCTCGGGGGCGAGGCGTTCGAGCTTCTTGCGCGCCAGCCGGCCCAGCTCGGCGCTGGCCTGCGCGAACAGGGGCTCGAGCTCGGGCTCCCACACCTCCGCGAAGCGGCGCGGGGCCGAACGCAGATAACCGTCGGCGACGACGTGCAACACCGTGAGCGGCCCCTTGAGGGCCTCCGCCATCACCTTCGCGCTCTCGAGCACCGCCCGCGATCCGGACCCGAGATCGACGGCTGCCAGGACTCCACGCATCGCGCCCTCCTTTCGTCTCCGGCTTCATCTTAGCGCGCTGGGGCGGGGACCCGTGCCCCCGTATAATGCCGGGGTGAAGCTCGAACTGCGCGGTCACACCCTGGACCTCGAGCGCCCCCGGCTAATGGGCGTGCTCAACGTGACCCCGGACTCGTTCTCCGACGGCGGCCGTTACCCCAGCGTCGAGGCCGCGCTGGCGAGGGCGCGCACGATGCAAGCCGAGGGCGCGGACCTGATCGACGTGGGGGGCGAGTCCACCCGCCCGGGCGCGGCCCCCGTGAGCCCCGACGAGGAAAAGCGCCGCGTGCTGCCCGTGTTGGAGGCGTTGCTCGAGCTGGGCATCCCCGTCAGCATCGACACCCGCAAACCCGAGGTGGCCGCCGAGGCGCTGGCCCTGGGGGCGCACCTGCTCAACGACGTGGGGGGGCTGCGCGACGGACGCATGGTGCGGCTCGCGGCCGAATACGGGGTGCCGGTGGTGATCATGCACAGCCCCGTGAACGACCCGCAGACGATGATGCAGCACGCCCGCTACGACGACGTGGTGCGCGAGGTGGCCGGGTTCCTGCGGCACCAGGCCGAAGGCGCGCTGGCCGCGGGAGTGCCGGCGGTGGTGCTCGACCCCGGGTTCGGCTTCGGAAAACGGCTCGAGCACAACCTCGAGCTGCTGCGCCGCCTGGACGAACTCGCGAGCCTCGGCCACCCTGTGCTCGCGGGCCTGAGCCGCAAGCGCACGATCGGCGAGCTGACCGGGGTGGACGCGCCCGAGCGCCGCGTCTGCGGCAGCGTGGCCGCGCACCTGGCGGCGGTGGCGCGCGGGGCGCGCATCCTGCGGGTGCACGACGTGGCCGCGCACGCCCAGGCGCTCGCGGTCTGGAACGGGGTGGAGGCCTAGCATGGGCAGGATCGTCCTGGAAGGGCTCGAGTTCTACGGCCGCCACGGGGTCAAGCCCGAGGAGGGCGCGCTGGGGGCCCGCTTCATCGTCGACGTCGAGCTGGAGATCGCTTTCGAAGGCAAGGGCGACCGGCTCAGCGCCACCGTGGACTACGCCCAGGTGCACGCGCTCGTGACCGAGGTGGTCACCGGCGAGCGCTTCTACCTGATCGAGGCCCTGGCCGATGCGCTCGCCAACCGCTTGCTGGAGCGCTTCGAACGCGTGCGCTCGCTGGTCGTGCGCGTGCACAAACCGCACGCGCCGCTGCAGGGGGTCTTTCGCGACGTCTTTGCGGAGGTAGCCAAGGAACGCCCCGCGGGCGAATGACCCTACTATAATAAAACTTGAGCGTAGTATCCTAAGGGTCGGAGGTGCCGTCCATGGCCGCCGCCAAGAACGGTGCATCGTCTCGGGTCGACGACCTGAAGGGGCTTCCACCCGAGGAGCTGGCGCAGCGATTGGAAACGTCCCTGGACAAGGGCCTCTCCGGGGACGAGGCGCGAAAACGCCTCGAACGCTACGGGCCCAACGAAGTGCTCGAAAAGGAAGCGAGCGTTTGGGCGCGGCTGCTCAAGCGGTTCTGGGGGCCCATCCCCTGGATGATCGAGGTGGCCGCGCTGCTCTCGGCGCTGGTGGGCAAGTGGGAGGACTTCGCCATCATTACGGTGCTCCTGCTCGTCAACGCCGGCGTGGACTTCTGGCAGGAATCCAAGGCGATCTCCGCGCTCAAGGTGCTGCAGCAAAAACTCGCGCGCAAGGCGCGGGTGCTGCGTGACGGTCGCTGGGTGCAGATCGAGGTTCGCGAACTGGTTCCGGGCGACGTGATCCGGCTGCGGATAGGGGACCTGGTGCCGGCGGACGCCGTGCTCGCCGACGAAGCCTACCTGCAGGTGGACCAATCGGCGCTTACCGGCGAGTCGCTGCCGGTCAACAAGAAGACCGGCGACCCGCTCTACTCCGGGAGCGTGATCAAGCAAGGCGAGGCGCGTGCGATCGTGGTGGCCACCGGTCCGCACACCTACTTTGGGCGTACCGTGGCGCTGGTGGCCAAGGCGGAACGTGAAGCACGCAGCCACTTCCAGCAAGCGGTGGTCCAGATCGGCGACGCGCTGATCGTGATGACCGTGGCGCTGGTGCTGATCATCCTGATCGCGGGTCTGTTCCGCCAGGAGAACCTGCTCGAGCTGCTGCGCTTCGCCCTGGTGCTCACCGTGGCCTCGATCCCGGTGGCGCTGCCCGCGGTGCTGACCGTCACCATGGCGGTGGGCGCGCTCGAGCTCGCCCGCCGGCAGACGATCGTGCGTCGGCTCGCCGCCATCGAGGAGCTGGCGGGGGTGGACGTGCTCGCCGCCGACAAGACCGGGACGCTTACGCAAAACCGCATGACGATCGAGCGCATCCGACCCCACCCGCCCTTCGAGGCGGCGGACGTGATCTTCTACGCGCTCTTGGCCTCACGCGAGGAAAACCACGACCCCATCGAAGAGCCCATTTTCGCCGAAGCCAAGAGGTTGAGCCTCGACCGCCGCCTTTCGGCGTGCGAGGTGACCGACTTCGTCCCCTTCGACCCGATCCACAAGCGCACCGAGGCGACGGCGGTGTGCAACGGCAGGCGGATCTGGGTCGCCAAGGGCGCGCCCCAGGTGATCCTCGGATTGTGCGAAGAAACCCTGGACGACGAGGAGGCCGTCAACCGGACCCTCGACGAGCTTGCGCAAAACGGTTTCCGGGTGCTGGGCGTGGCCCTGCGCGAAGAGGGCGAAAAGACCCGCTTCGTGGGCCTGATCCCGCTTTACGACCCCCCGCGCCCCGACTCGGCCCAGGTCATCGCCGAAGCGCGGCGTCTTGGACTTGACGTCAAGATGATCACCGGCGACCACGTGGCCATCGCCCGCTACATCGCCCGCGTGCTGGGCATCGGGGACCGCATCCTGGACGTGCGCGAGCTGCGCGAGGCGGGCATGAAGGAGTGGCAGGTGCTGGCGGAGGTGCTCGTCCGGGACCTCTACGCCGCCTTCAAGCCCGGCGCAAGCGAGGCCGAGGTGCGGCGCTTCGTACGGCGCGTGGTCGAGGACCTGAGCGCGATCTTCGAGAAGGAGCGCCTGGGAACGGTGCACCGCCACGAGTCGGAGATCGTCCGGTTGGTCGAGGAGTCCGACGGCTTCGCCCAGGTCTTTCCCGAAGACAAGTACTTCATCGTCGAGAAGCTGCAAAAGGCCGGGCATATCGTGGCCATGACCGGCGACGGCGTCAACGATGCCCCCGCGCTCAAGAAGGCCGACTGCGGCATCGCCGTGGAGGGCGCCACCGACGCCGCCCGCGCCGCGGCCGACCTGGTGCTGCTGGCCCCGGGGCTCGGGGTCATCGTCAGGGCGGTCGAGCTGGCGCGGGTGATCTTCGAGCGCATGAAGAGCTACGCCATCTACCGCGTCACCGAGACCGTCCGGGTGGTGCTCCTCATGTGGGCCGCGATCACCTTCTTCAACTTCTACCCCGTCACCCCGCTGATGATCATCATCCTGGCGTTGCTCAACGACCTGCCCATCCTGGCGATCGCCTACGACAACGCCAAGGTGGCCCGGACCCCGGTGCGCTGGAACATGCACGAGGTGCTCACCGTCGCGGGCTGGCTGGGCCTGGCCGGCGTCCTCTCCTCGTTCCTGCTCTTCTACCTGACCGTGGAGGTCTGGCGGCTGCCCCACGACCTGATCCAGACGATCTTCTTCCTCAAGCTGGTGGTGGCGGGCCACGGCACGATCTACAACACCCGCACCTACGACCGCTGGTTCTGGAGCCGGCCCTACCCCTCGGCCGTCCTCTTCGGCGCCACCTTTTCCACGCGCGTCTTGGGGACCTTCATCGGCGTGTACGGCTGGTTCTTCGGCCACGTCATGACCCCGGCCGGCTGGGGCTGGGGGCTGGGCATCTGGGCCTACTCGCTGGCCTGGTTCGTCTTCAACGACGCGGTCAAGGTCTCGGTCTACCGCTACCTCGAACGCCGCGGGCTGGTCCAGCCCAGCTAGGGTAGGCTGCGTACGTGGCCGAAGAGGTACTCGTCGCGCTGGGATCCAACCTGGGCGACCGCGCCGGCCACCTGCTGGGCGCGGTCGCCGCGCTTTCGCGGCTCGAAGGCTTCGAGCTCGGCGCCCTCTCCCCCGTCTACGAAACCGAGCCGGTGGGACCGGCGGGCCAGCCCCCCTACTTGAACGCGGTGCTGGCGGGCCGTTCGGCGTTGCCGCCGGAGGCGCTGCTCGCGGCGCTCTTGGAGATCGAGCGCCGCCACGGCCGTACCCGCGGCCGGCGCTGGGGGCCGCGCACGCTCGACCTCGACCTGCTCGACCACGGCGGCCTGGTGCTGGAGCGCCCCGGCCTCACCCTTCCGCACCCCCGTCTGCACGAACGCCCCTTCGTGCTCGTGCCGCTCGTGGACGTGGCGCCCCGCTGGCGTCACCCCCGGCTGGGGCGGACGGCCGCCGAGCTGCTCCGCGGGCTCGACCGCAGCGGCGTGCGGCCCCGGCGCTACGCCTGAACGTCCGCCGCGTCCGCCGAGCGCAACAGCTCGGCCACCAGGTAGAGGCTGCCCGCGGCGACCACCAACCCTCCCGCCGGGCGGGCGGCCAGCGCCCGCGCGAGCGCCCGGTCGGGGTCGGGTTCGATTTGCGCGCCCGGAAAAAAGCGGACGAGCGTCTTGGGATCGGCGGCGCGCTCGCCCGGGTAACGGGTCAGCACCACTTCGCGGAAGCGACCGCGCAGCTCGGCCGCCATGGCCGCGACGTCCTTGTCGCGCGAAACGGCGAAGACGAGGGTCTTGGGGCTCGCGGGAAAGTAGTCCTCCAGCGCCCGCGCGAGCGCCCGCACACCCGCCGGGTTGTGCGCGCCGTCCAGCAGCAGGCGACGGTCGGGGAGGTAGCTGAGCCGTCCCGGATGGCGCACGCGCGCCAGCCCCCGCCGGATGGCCGGCCCACCGGCGCCCAACAGCCGGGCGGCCCGAACCGCGAGCGCCAGGTTGTCGGCCTGGTGCACGCCCATCAGGGGAGCGCCGTAGACGTTGCGGGAAAGCCCGAAGGCCACGCCGTACCCCTGCGGCTCGGCGCAGCCGGGGAGGACCTGCTCCAGCCGCACGCCCCGTGCGCGCGCCTCGGCGCGCAGGCGCGCCCAACCGTCGCCCCGGGCCGCCGTGAGCGCGGGCCGTCCGGGCCGCAGGATGCCCGCCTTTTCGCGGGCCACGTCGGCGAGCGTGGGCCCCAGCCAGTCGGTGTGGTCGAGGGCCACGTTGGTGACGATCGAGAGCGCCGGCTCACTGGCGTTCACCGCGTCGAAACGACCCCCCAGCCCCACCTCCAGCACGGCGGTGTCCACCCGCCGCTCGGCGAAGTGCGCGAGCGCCAGCGCGGCGATCGCCTCGAAGTAGCTGGCCTCCACCGCCTCCACGTGGGCCCAGGAGCGCTCCAGCAGGGCCGCCAGCTCGGCGTCCGTGATCTGCCGGCCGTTCACCTCGACGCGCTCGCCCACGCGCAGCAGGTGCGGGCTGGTAAAGAGCCCCACCCGTTCTCCCGCCGCCTGCAGAAGGGCCGCCAACGCGCGGGCGGTCGACCCCTTGCCGTTGGTACCGCCCACCAGCACCACACGAAACGCCCGCTCGGGGTGGTCCAAACGGGCGAGCAGGGCGCGGATGCGTTCGAGTCCGGGGCGCAGGCCCCGTCGCTTGAGGCGCTCGAGCCGCGCGGTCGTCAAGAGCGGATCGTCTGCCGGCAAGCGGGACAGAGGCCGCGGAACTCCACCTTCGCCTCGTGAACGACCAGCTCGGGATAGGCGGAGCGGGCGGCGGCGAGCACGTCGGGGAGCTCGACCTCCAGGTCCACGATCTCGCCGCAGCGCTCACAGATCAGGTGGTGGTGGGGCACCGGGTTGGCGTCGTAGCGGGTCGCCTCACCGGCGCGCGCCAACACGGCGATCTGTCCCTCCGACACGAGCGCGTCAAGGGTGCGGTAGACCGTCCCCAGGCTGATGCTGGGCACGATCTTGCGTACTTCCTGGTAGATCCAGGCGGCGTCGGGGTGGTTGCGGGCCTTCTGCACCACGTCGAGCACGGCCTTACGTTGGCGCGTCAGGCGCTTCATCGCCATAGTGCCCCCAGTATACGGAAAATTCTGACGGTTTTCAGTAATGCGTATGAGAACTACTCGCGGAGCGTGCTCTCCAACAACTCGCGCCCGCCCGCCTCGAGCACGTCGGCGGCCAGCTCGAGCCCCAGTTCCCAGGCCTCTTCGGGGTCGCCCTCGATCTCGCCGCGGATCAGCGTCTTGCCGTCGTGCGAGAGCAGCCCGGCGTCGAGCACCAGGGTGTCGTCCTCGATCTGGGCCAGCGCCCCCACCGGAGCCAGGCAGCCCGCGCCTAGGCCGTGTAAGAAGCCGCGCTCGGCCCGCACCCGCGCGCGCGTGGGGGCGTGGTTGAGGCTGTAGGCCAGCTCGTCGGCCATGTCGTCGCCCTCGCGCACCTCGAGCGCCAGCGCGCCCTGCCCCGGCGCGGGCAGCAGGATCTCAGGGTCCACCAGCTCGCTGATGCGGTTGCGCATCTCCAGGCGCAACAACCCCGCCGCGGCCAGGATGATGCCGTCCAGGTCTTCACTCACCAGCTTCTTGAGCCGGGTATCCACGTTGCCGCGGATGGGAACGACCTCCAGGTCGTCGCGCCAGGCCAGCAGCTGCGCCCGCCGGCGTACCGAGCTGGTACCGATGCGCGCCCCTTTGGGCAGGTCGTCGAGCCGGGCCACGCTGTTGCGGCCGATGAAGGCGTCGCGCGGGTCTACCCGGCGGGGCACCCCCGCGATGACCAGGCCCTCGGGCTGGGTGGTGGGCAGGTCCTTGAGCGAGTGCACGGCGATGTCGATCTCGCCCCGCAGGAGGGCTTCCTCGAGCTCGCCCACGAAGATGTTCTGTTCACGGGGATCGGCTCCCTGATCGCCCTTGGTTTGGATGGTCTTGATCTTGAACTCGGTCTCGGGCCAGTTCTCCTTCAGCCGCTCGACCGCCCAGCGGGTCTGGGTCAGGGCAAGAAGACTCCCGCGGGTGCCTACGACGATAACGCGCATACGCACCCCATCTTAATGGCCGCGGGCAAAGCGCGCAAAGGTCAGCGCGACCACCCCACCAGCCAGACCAGCGCGTCGGGCGCCTCGATCACGTAGAGCAGGGCCCGCTTCCCGTCCATGGACTCGAAGACGTAGCGCGTGTGTTTTTCCTGGCCCACCTCAAAGGTCTTCTGCTCGCCCAGCAGGTAGCCGGCCGCGGCGAACGAGGTGGCCACCTGGTGCACGTAGGCGTTCCGCAGGTTGCGGGCGATCCCCTTGGCCACGTAGGCCTCCCAGCTGGAAAAGCCCTCGCGCCCGCGCACCTTGGCCACCAGCCGCCCCACCCCCTGGCCCACGGCCCGGTACGAGCCGCTGGGCAGGCGGATCTGGCTGTCCAGCTTGAGCGCGGTGGCGGTGACGAGCTGCACCTCCACCAGCGTCTGGGCCACGGCGGGCAGCCCCCAAACCAGCATTGCGACGAAGGAGAACGTAATCAGGCGTTTCATTGCGCCCATTCTACGGCACGGATCAGCGTGCAGCTATCCGTACCTCTATGTATCCCGGTTAAGGCCTCCGGCAGGCGCAAAAAGCACCCATGCAAGGTGAACAACCCTAGGGGGAAGCGCCCTCGACAATATGATGAATGCAATGCCCTTCCTCAAATTCTGTTTGTTGTTTACAATATAATCAAGATGGAATTCAACGATGGGAAGCGTCTTCGCTGTGAAGACCCCCTGGTCGCCGATGCCCTCGGCCGCCTGCTGGGCCCGCTGGCCCGCGAACTGATCTTCGACGCCCCCTTGGGAAGCCTGCTCGAGCACGACCTTACCGGCCATGTCGCCGTCACCGCCGCGCTAGGCCCCCTCTACCTGGCCGACCTGCTGGAAGCGCGTCCTCTGGCGCTGATTGCGGGCTGCCCCAGCGTGGACCGGCTGACCGAGCTCGTCCGCGGCATCGGCGACAGGCCCAAGCCGGTTTACCACGGACCACCGCTCGGCCGCCTGCCCCTCACCCGCTCCGAGCGCCGGCTGTTGCGCGCTTACGTGCTCGCCGATTCGCTGGAGGCGGCCGCCCGGCAGCTGGGGATCAAGAAAAAGACCGCGGCCAACCGGCTGTCCTTAGTCAAAGAAAAGCTGGGCGTCAAGACCCACGGCCAGCTGCTGCGCGTCTACTTCGAAGGTTTCGAAGGCTAATCCGGCTGCACCCGCCCGTCCACCACCCGCACCACGCGCTCGGCGCGGGCGGCCACCGCCGGGTCGTGGGTCACGACGACCAAGGTGGCCCCGTCGCTGCGGGCTTCCTCCAGCAGATCGAGCACCGCCCGGCCGCTTTGGGAGTCGAGGTTGCCGGTGGGCTCGTCGGCGAGCACCAGTCGGGGGCGGATCACCATCGCCCGCGCCACCGCCACCCGCTGCTCTTCGCCGCCCGAAAGCTCGGCGGGGTAGTGCTCGGCCCGCTCGGCGAGCCCCACCCGCTCCAGCATGGCCAGGGCCCGCTCCTTCTGCACGCGCTTGGATACCCGCTGGTACCTGAGCGGCAGCGCGACGTTCTGCCAGGCCTTGAGCTGGGGGATCAGGTTGAACGCCTGAAAGACGAAGCCGATCGCCCGCCCGCGCAGCCGCGAGCGGGCGGAGTCGCCCAGGTTGGAAACGTCTTCGCCGAAGAGCGCCACCCGACCGGAGGTCGGCTCCTCCATCAGCCCCATCAGGTAGAGCAGGGTGCTCTTGCCCGCGCCCGAAGGCCCCACCAGCGCCACGTGCTCCCCTTCGGCGATGCGCAGGTCCGCGCCCCGAAGCGCCGGCACTTCCACCCGCCCCTTGCGGTACACCTTGGTAACACCCGCGAG
>Ga0256832_1000408_pt1 | contig 27114 bp, 25 predicted proteins | sample 134614metaG_FD_190534 | JGI IMG/M metagenome (GOLD analysis project Ga0256832, IMG submission 190534) | Hydrothermal vent microbial communities from Lau Basin, Pacific Ocean - 134-614 | ecosystem: Environmental > Aquatic > Marine > Hydrothermal vents | place: Pacific Ocean: Lau Basin | collected... | reverse complement strand
TTCCGCAAGGTAACCCCGCAACGTCTGGCGTTGAGCCTCATTCAATCCCTCGGTGAGGGGAAGGTGGAGACGCTGGCCGACCTTCAGCGGGAATTCAACCGGATGCATGGTCTGAATGTCCGGTACAAGCCGTTCCACAAGCAGCTGTCCAAGGAGTCCTTCCCCGGGTTCATGCGGTCTCTCTGTGCCCGGTTGATGAGCAAGCTGTCCGGACGGGTGCTGAACTTCAGCCCGGACAGTCCATTTTCCCGTTTCAGCCACATCATCCTGCATGACGGCAGCTCGTTTGCGCTGAAATCCAGCTTGCGGGAAGTCTTCCCCGGCCGCTTCAGCGAGACCAGCCCTGCCGCGGTGGAGCTGCACGTGTCGATGGAGCTGTTGAGCGAACGGCCGCAATCGGTGACCCTGACGCCGGATACGGATGCCGAAGTCAAGCACCTGCCGGAAGCCCCCTCCATCGCCGGCGGTCTGCTGCTGGCGGACCGGATGTTCTTCATCAAGCGCTACCTGGCCGATATTGCCCGCCAGGGAGGGCATTATCTGGTCAAGACCAAGGGTACCCTCAACCCGGTGATACGTCGTGCCACACGTGCCGATGGCAGTGAAATCTGGAGTTACCCCGCTTCGGTGGACAGTTCCACATTTGGGGTCTGAACCCCGCCCTTGTGCTGGGTATGTTGCCGCTCGAAGTTGACGGGTGACAGATAGTCCAGCGACGAATGCCGACGATGCGGATTGTACCAACCCTCGATGAATTCGAAGATGGCACGCTCCGCCTCGGCACGCGTGCGGAATGTGCTCCGGTCCAGCAGCTCACATTCCAGCGTGGCGAAAAAGCTCTCCGCCATGGCATTGTCGAAACAATCTCCGATGCTGCCCATCGAAGGCCGTACACCGGCCTCCTCACAGCGGCGGCTGAAAGCCAGCGACGTGTACTGGCACCCTTGGTCCGAGTGATGAACGACCTCCTCGGGCTGGCGTTGCCACAGCGCCATGTTGAGCGCCGAGAGCACCAGTTCGGTCCGCAGGTGCAATGCCATGGCCCAGCCCACAACGCGCCGGCTGAACACGTCCAGCACCACCGCCAGGTACAGGAATCCCTCCCAGGTCGGCACATAGGTGATATCCGCCACCCACAGCCGGTCTGGGGCCTCGGCGGTAAATTGCCGCTCCACCAGGTCCGGCGCCGGTCGAGCTGCCTCGTCGCGGGACGTCGTGCAGCAGCCCTTGCGCCGGCTGGCGCCCTCCAGGCCCCTGGCCTTCATCAGCCGCGCCACCCGCTTGCGGCCAACCTGCTCGCCCTCAGCACGCAGTTCGGCGTGGATGCGAGGAGCGCCGTAGGTTCCACGAGAGCGCGAGTGGATCGCCTCCACCTTGTCGGCCAGCTCGGCATCCCGCCGCGCCCTGGCCGACTTGGGACGTTTCAGCCACGCATAGAACCCGCTCGTGGAGACACCGAGCAGACGGCACATCGTGGCAACAGGATAATCGGCCCGATTCACCTTCGCGAACTCGAAGATTTCGGCGGTACCGAGTCGGTCTCCCGAGCGAACCAGGCCGCGGCTTTTGCCAGGATCTCCCGCTCGATCTTGAGCTGGCGGACTTCACGCCGCAGGCGGCGCAGCTCCTCTCGTTCCGGACTCGTCAGGCCATCGTCGCGGCGCCCCTCGTCACGATCGGCCTGCCTGACCCAGTTACGGATGCTCTCCGCCGTCGGTTCAAACTCCCGGGCCAGCGACTCCGGTGTCCGTCCAGCCCGCACAAGCTCGACCATCTGTTGCCGGAACTCCGGCGGATACGGTTTCCTCGTCTTGCCCATTTCCAGACACCTCCTCTCAAATCATCAGGTGTCCACGAAAACGGGTCAACTCCACGGAGCGTTTCCGGGATATTACCATCGCACAGCAATACCTCGATCTCTTTGGACTGACCTCCCTTCCGGCGAAAAAGGAGCGTTCTGCGTCATGATGGTATAATGGAAAGCAAATTGACGAAACACGTCAACCCGGACGGTATTATCATTCATGCATCACCATACACTGTGGCCAGTATCCCCATCAAACAGCAATTCGAAACAACATATCCCTTCTGCCTGTTTACCGTAGTGACCCCCACTTTCAACCGGGCCCATACCCTGCCAAGAGCGTATGAGAGCCTACAAAGACAGTCCTTTCGGGATTTCGAGTGGCTCATCGTCGATGACGGCTCCACGGACGACACGCGCACTCTGGTGCACCGCTGGCAGGAGGAAGCGGATTTCCCCATCCGTTATTACTGGCAGGAGAACCAGGGCAAACACGTGGCCCACAACACCGCAGCTGGGCTCGCGCGGGGGGAATTGACAGTGATACTGGATTCTGACGACCAGCTGGTGGACGACGCACTGGAACGGCTTCGCGGACACTGGGAAGCCATTCCCCCCCACGAACGGAGCCGATTCGCCGGGGTGGAGGGTCTGGCCGCCTACCTCGACGGCGAAATCGAAGGGACACCATTTCCGAAAGATGTTCTGGATTCCGACTATATCGAGATTCGAGGAAAGTACGGAGTCACCGGGGACAAAAAAGGGGCCATTCGTACCGATCTCTTGCGGGCATTCCCCTTCCCCCACTTTCCAGGCGAGAAACACATTCGGCCCTCCCTGCTCTGGAGACGGCTCTCATGCGATTACACCTTTCGCTTCATCAACGAGGTAATCCAGTTGAAGGAACTCCAGCCCGGGGGACTCTCTTCCGACCGCTTCCGTTTGCGCGTGAACAACCCCCAGGGGTTTCGATACTATTACCAAGAAGAAGTCAATCGGTATGGAAAACAGAATACCCTGAGACGACGACTGGATAGCTGCGCGAAATATGTGCGCTTCTCATTGCACAGCGGAATCGGCTACCGACAGCAGTGTCGCGAGATCGATGCACCTTGGCTGTGGGCCTTGAGCATCCCAAAAGGAACCTTGGTGTGGCTGAGAGATTACGTAAAAATGAAGCACCTGAGTCTGAGTAAAAAACGATGACCACTGAAAATACGTTCCATGTTGCCATTCTCAGCCCACTGCAGCGCAAGCCAGGCCGCACCCAGGGAGGGCTGGAAGTAGTTGTCACTCATATTGCTAACGCCCTAAGGAAAAAGGGTAACCGGGTGGATATGCTGGTGATGCCCCCAAAAGGGGAGAATCCGGTTCCTCCGGGCTTGGAGGAAGGAATCCGGGTGTTCAATCTCAAAAGCAAACATAAGCTGGTGGGACTTTTCACATTATCGAACTACCTACGCCAACAACAGCCCGAAGTCCTGATGGCTGCCGGTCACCGATCCAACATGCTAGCGCTGCGCACTAGTCGCCTGCTGCGCCAACCCCCACCAGTGGTACTGGGCGTCCACAACACGCTCTCCCGACAGATGAGTCAGTTCAACCCCTTGAAACGATTGCTCCGCACCCTAGTCATCCGGCGCAGCTACCCTCGCAGCAAGGCGGTGATTGCCGTCTCTCAGGGGGTAGCGGAGGATTTGCAGAACCATTTTCATCTTCCCCCAGGGCTGATTCATACCATCCACAACCCGGTGGTAACCGATGATCTGCTTCGTTCCGCCCAAGAACCGCTCTGCCACCCTTGGTTCGAAGAAGAAAGTCCCCCAGTGATAGTTAGTGTCGGCCGGCTTAGGCCGCAAAAGGACTACACTACCCTGATCAAGGCCTTCCACATCGTCCAGAAACAGCGGATGTGCCGCCTACTCATCCTTGGTGAGGGGGTAGAACGCCCGATCTTGGAGGCACAGATCGAAGAGCTGGGCCTGCAAGAGCACGTTCAACTGCCCGGATTCGTAGCCAACCCCCTTCCGTATATGAAAAACGCTGCACTATTCGTATTATCATCTTGTTTCGAAGGGCTTCCCACCGTGCTGATCGAGGCACTGGCGACAGGTGTACCAATAGTTTCCACCGACTGCCCGAGCGGCCCCCGGGAGATTCTTGCCGACGGTCGATACGGCCCTCTGGTACCGGTTGGAGATGTGCAGGCATTGGCCGCTGCCATGTTGGAGCGGCTTGACGCCCCCCGGGAGAGTGAGCAACTCATGGCAGCCGCTCAGCGGCGTTTCGATGTGGAAAGAGCTGCCACCCTTTACGCCGCCTTGTTATCCCGATACAGCAAGAAAAAAGGAGACATCCAATAACCAGCAACACTGATCTGGCCGTATTCCTCGCCGGGCTGGCGAACGGTGGCGTGGGCAAGATGCGCATCCACCTGATCAACGAGTTCGTCCGCCGGGGGCTCCGCGTCCACCTGCTGCTGGCCAACATGGAGAGCCCCTATCTGGAGAAGGTGAGTCCCGAGGTACGTATCATCGACACCGGTACCTCCCACGCCCTGTTTGGCATTCCGCGGCTGGTCGCCTACCTGAGGCGGGAGAAACCCCGTGCGATGCTTACCCAACGGGTACGTGTCAACGTACTGGCCCTGCGCGCCAAACGGCTGGCCGGTGTCGATACCCGCATCTTCGTCACCGCCAATACCAATATCACCCGTCAGCTGGAGAGCGCCAAGCCGAAGAAAAGGGGCAAGCAATACGCCCTCCTGCGCCGCTACTATCCGCGCAACGCAGGGGTGATCGCCGTCTCCCGCGGAGTGGCGGACGATCTGGCCGGCATCCTGGGCTGGTCGCCGGAGCGGGTACGAACCGCTCCCAATCCGGTCATCACGCCCGAACTCTACCGGCTAGCGGAGGAGCCTGCGACCCATCCGTGGTTCGGGGATGGTGGACCACCGGTGATCCTCGGTGTCGGCAGATTGGAACCACAGAAAGACTTTGCCACCCTGCTGCGCGCCTTCGCCATCCTTCAGTCGAGTCATCCCAGCCGTCTGTTGATCCTGGGCGAGGGCAACCAGCGGCCGCAGCTGGCCGACTTGGCCCGGGAACTGGGCATCAGCGATCGATTCGAGATGCCCGGTTTCGCTACCAACCCCTACCCCTCCATCGCCCGTGCCGACCTGTTTGTGCTCTCGTCACTCTGGGAGGGCTCTCCCAACGGCCTCACCGAGGCACTGGCACTCGGAACGCCGCTGGTGGCCACCGATTGTCCCAACGGCCCCAACGAAATACTGGAAGGAGGCCGGTATGGCCCACTGGTACCAACGGGTGATCCCGAGGCCCTGGCGAAGGCCATGGCACAGACGCTCACCAACCCGCCCGAACGGGACGCTCTGCGTGAAGCCGCAAGACGGCGGTACACGGTGGAACGAAGCGCCGATGCCTACCTGGAGGCGATGGGCCTGCGGTGAAACGGTTGGCCATCTTCGCCGCCACCTCCGGCCACAGCGGGGTGGATCGCAACCTGAAAAACCTGATCCCGGCCATCGCCGAACGAGGGATACGGGTAGATCTGCTGCATGTGGCCAACCACGGACCATGGCTGGAGGAGCAACCGCCCGGTGTGGAAGTAATCGAGCTGGGTACGGCACATGTGAACACCAGTTTTCCACCCCTGCTTCGCTATCTGCGGCAAACACGCCCCGACGCCATCCTCAGTGACAAGGACAAGGTCAACCGCCTGACCCTGTGGGCACGCAGACTGACCGGGGTTCCCACCCGGGTAGGGGTCCGCGTGGGGATTACCATGTCGAGGAACCTGACCAATCGGGGCGCCTTCCAGCGCCGGCTGCAGCTCTTCTCCATGCGTCGTTTCTATCGGTGGGCCGACGCCATCATCGTCCCCTCTGCAGGGGTCGCTACCGATCTGGCGGAGCTCACCGGCATTCCGGTGGAACACATCCAGGTACTTCCCAACCCGGTGGTGACACCACGCCTGGAGACACTCGCCGAGAGAGAGGTGGATCACCCCTGGTTCCTGGAACGGCGCCATCCGGTGATCCTGGGGAGCGGTGAGCTGTCGGCACGCAAGGATTTTGCCACCCTGTTGCGCGCCTTCGCCAGACTCCGGAGAGAACGACCATGCCGCCTGATCATCCTTGGAAAGGGAAAACAGCGGGAGACCCTGCTGACCCTGGCCCGTGAGCTGGGGGTGGAGCGGGATCTGGATCTGCCCGGTTTCGTGGAGAACCCCTACGCCTGGATGAGACGGGCCGATCTGTTCGTGCTCAGCTCACGATTGGAGGGGTTCGGCAACGTCCTGGCCGAGGCCCTGGCCACCGGGACGCCCGTGATCTCCACCGACTGCCCCAGTGGCCCGGCCGAGATCCTCGACGGGGGGCGCGTCGGCCCGCTGGTGCCGGTAGGCGACCACACCGCCCTGGCCGAGGCGATGAGGCAGATGCTGGATGAACCTCCCAATCCATCCCGCCTGCAGGCCGCCGTGCGGCCCTATCGAAGCGAGGTCAGCGCTGTGCGCTATCTTCAAGCGCTGGGTCTGGAGCCACTGGAACGGTGAGCGGGCGACGCATTGCCATCTTCGTCTCCTTTTCCGGGCAGGGTGGGGTGGAGCGGATGATCACCCATCTGGCCGACGGAATGGTGGAGGCCGGATTCCAGGTGGATCTGGTGCTGGCCAAGGCCAGGGGGGAGCATCTGGCTGCCATCCCCTCCCGGGTCCGGGTGGTACGACTCGGCAGCCGACATACCCTGACCAGTCTGCCGGCACTGATCCGCTATCTCCGCCGGGAGAGGCCCGCCGCCCTGCTCGCGGCCAAGGACCGCGCCATCAAGGTGGCGGTGCTGGCCCGTCTCTTCAACCGCGGTGCGCCGCGCCTGGTGGGCCGCCTCGGCACCACCGTATCGGCGGCGCTGGATGGGCGCAGTCGGCTCAAGAGATGGATGTGGTTCGGCGGGATGCGGCTCTTCTACCGGGGGGTGGATAGCATCGTGGCGGTGTCGGAAGGGGTCGCCGACGACGTGCGCAACATCACCAGGCTTCCAGCATCACATATCCGGGTGGTACGCAACCCGGTGGTCACTCGCCGCATGAGGGAAGCGGCGGAAGAGAAGCCGGCCCACCCCTGGCTCGCAGAGCGGGACCTGCCGGTGATCCTCGGTGTCGGGCGGCTCACCCGGCAAAAGGACTTTCCCACCCTGTTGCGGGCCTTCGCCCGCCTCCAGGAGAAACACCCTTCCCGGCTGATCATCCTCGGCGAAGGGGGGGAACGGGCCCGGCTCGAATCGATGACCGTAGAGCTGGGTATCGACGGGAAGGTGGCCCTGCCGGGTTTCGTCGCCAACCCCTACGCCTGGATCGGACGGGCAGACCTGTTCGTGCTCTCCTCCGCCTGGGAAGGCTCCCCCAACGCTCTCACCGAGGCGTTGGCATTGGGGATCCCTGCAGTCTCCACCGACTGCCCCAGTGGCCCACGGGAGATCCTGCAGGGGGGACGATATGGCCCCCTGGTTCCCGTAGGCGACGTGGAGGCGCTGGCTGCAGCCATGGCACGGACACTGACCGCTCCCCTGCCCCGGGAGACCTTGCAACGGGCGGTGGAGCAATATAACGTTGAAGCCAGCACACGCGGCTATCTGCGCGCCCTGGGAATGGATATCGACCAGTAACTATTCAGCTCACCCCTGAAATCCGCCATTTCTGCGTTGAAAAATGGTCATTTACACTCGTAAACTCACATTTTTCGCCTTGAACTGGCAAATTTCAGGGGTGAGCTGAACAGTTACCGACCTGTTTCAATACTATACCGAATAGTTACATCGACCACTGATTCATGCTGCTTTCCAACCGCTACAACTTCCTCTTCGTACACATCGCCAAGACCGGCGGGACCAGCGTGCGCGCCGCCCTGGAGCCCCTGCGCTGGCGCGATCCGCTCTATCTTCCCCAATTCATTTGCAGCCGTCTCAGCCATCTCACCGGCCACCGCATCGGCTCCAAGTTTCCCCGTCACGCGCGCATCGTCGCCGCCCGGGAGATGCTGCCACAGGAACTGTTCGAACGACTGTTCAAATTCGCCTTCGTGCGCAATCCATGGGATCTGCAGGTCAGCTCCTACCACCACATCCGCCGTGAACGCCCCCACCTGATGGAGGGGATCACCGATTTCCCCACCTTCATCCGCTGGAAACTGGACCCGGAGCGGCCCTACCAGTACCACATCGACACCTCCATTCAGCTGCAGTCGGACTACCTCATCGATCTCCATGGCAATCTGCTGGTGGATTTCATCGGAAAATATGAGCAACTGGAAGAGGATTTCCGCGAGGTGTGCCGGCGGATCGGCATCCCGCCCCGGAAATTGCCCCACAAACGCAAGGCCACCGATCGCAGGGACTATCGGGCGTACTATGACGAAGAGACGGCAACGCTGGTGGCGGACCACTTTCAAGCCGACATCACCATGTTCGGCTACACCTTCGATTGAGGATTTCGAGTGCGACCGCCTTCAATTTTGTCAACGAAGGACGAGTGATATATAGTATGCCCCCTCGGGGAAAATAATAACTTACTGAATTACAAACAAAAGGTAGGGTAAGAGATGAAAATCGCTGTGGTAGGTACGGGTTACGTCGGTCTGGTGACCGGCACATGCTTTGCGGAGATGGGCACCATCGTCACCTGCGTGGACATAGACCAGGAGAAGATCGATGGCCTGAAAAAGGGAATTCTGCCCATCTACGAGCCGGGACTGGAGCCGATGGTACTCCGCAATCACGACCAGGGACGTCTGCACTTCACCACCTCGCTGGCGGAGGCGATGGAGGGGGCCAATGTCTATTTCATCGCGGTGGGAACCCCTCCGGGGGAAGATGGCTCCGCCGATCTGCAATACGTTCTGGGGGTGGCCCGGGAGATCGGCCAGCACATGACCGACTACTGTGTCGTGGTGGACAAGTCCACCGTCCCGGTGGGAACCGCCGACAAGGTCCGTGCAGTCATCCAGGAGGAGCTGGACAAGCGCGGGGTCTCCATCGACTTCGATGTGGTGAGCAACCCGGAGTTTCTGAAGGAAGGTGCCGCCATCGACGATTTCATGTACCCCGATCGCATCGTCATCGGTTCGGACAGCGAGCGGGCCAGCCGGATCATGCGCGACCTCTATGCCCCGTTCAACCGCAATCACGATCGTACCCTGGTGATGGGGGTCCGCGACGCGGAGATGACGAAATACACCGCCAACTCCATGCTCGCCACCAAAATCTCCTTCATGAACGAGATCGCCCGTCTTTGCGACGCCATGGGAGTGGATGTGGAGAACGTGCGCCGCGGCATCGGCTCCGACAGCCGGATCGGCTTCTCCTTCATCTATCCCGGCGCCGGTTACGGCGGCTCCTGCTTCCCCAAGGATGTAAAGGCACTGATCCGGATGGCGGAAGAGCACGAGATCGAGCCCAAGGTGCTGCGGGCCGTGGAAGAGCGCAACGAGCTACAGAAGCATCGGCTGTTCGAGAAGATCAGCGAACACTACGGGGAGGATCTGAGCGGCCTCACCTTCGCCCTCTGGGGCCTGGCCTTCAAGCCCGGCACCGACGACATGCGTGAGGCCCCTTCCAAGGTACTGCTGCACGATCTGATCGGGCGGGGAGCCAGGGTGAAGGCCTACGACCCGGTAGCCATGGAGGTGGCCCGCAGAGAGCTGCCCTCCGACTGGTTCGAACACGGCCACCTGGAACTGAAGGAAGATTCCTACGATGTGTTCCCGGGAGCGGATGCGCTGGTGCTGATCACGGAGTGGAAACAGTTTCGCAACCCCGACTTCGGCCGCATGGAGGCATCGATGAAGGGCAAGGTCATCTTCGACGGCCGCAACCAGTACGATCCCCGCGCGCTCGAGTCGATGGGGTTCCGCTATTACGGGATCGGTCGCTAGCCGAAACGTATCATCGAGGAGCGCGGCGAGGGCTCGTTGAACAGGGCTCGTTGCCGCCCGTATCCCGGAGGACCCACTCGGATTACCGTGACTCGCGTCGGAACAGCGAGCCGGTTCGCGCCCCCTGAACTCCACCTCGTCTCGAGGCAGAAGCAATGGTGGAGTTCAGGGGTCGGCATTCACTCGAGCAAATACTCCGTTCCGCAGTAGGGGCACACCGCCCGGCCTTCCTCGTCGAAACGCAGGAAGACCTTGGGATGGGCGACTCCATCCCCCACCAGCCGGTTCGGGCAGGCGAGCGGGAGTTCACTGCGGGACACTCGGTATTGGTGCGGTGTCGTCGATGCCGCCGCTACACTCTGTTCAGCCATTTTTCAGCCTCCTGTTCCAGGATGATCTTTCGTAACGCCTGGCAATCCCCCAGGCTGTCGATGACATGATCGGCCCGGGTGGAATGCTCGTCGACGGGATGCCCCGAGCGGACCAGCACCGTCGCTCCCACTCCGGCGGCACGCCCCGCCTCCACATCCGCCTCCTTGTCCCCGAACATCAGGGAGCGGGAGAGATCGATGTCGTGCTCCCGCGCCGCCTGGAGCAACATCCCCGGTTTCGGCTTGCGGCACTCACACGCCATCCGGTATTCACCGATCCCGTGACGGGGATGGTGGGGACAGTGATAGACCCCATCGATAACGATACCACGGTCGGCGAAGCGCGCCACCATCCAGCGGGTCAACGCCAGATATTGCGCTTCGCCGTAATAGCCGCGCCCGATTCCCGACTGGTTGGTCACCACGACGAGGCGGTAGCCGTTATCGGCCAGCAGCCGACAGGCGTCGAACACCCCGTCGATGAACTCGAAATCCTCGATACGGTGGAGATACTCCACCTCCCGGTTGATGACACCGTCCCGATCGATGAACGCCGCCTTGGGCATCACACCAGGGTCAGCCAGTCGGCATTCTGCTTGCGGCGCCCATGCACCACGTCGAAGTAGAGGGCCTGGAGCTGCTCGGTAATCGGTCCCCGGCTCCCGTTGCCGATGGGCCGACCGTCCAGCTCCCGGATGGGGGTCACCTCCGCCGCGGTACCGGTGAAGAACGCCTCGTCCGCCACATAGACCTCGTCCCGCGTGATACGCTTCTCCCGTACCGGCACGCCCATCTCCTCCGCCAGAACGCAGATGGTGTCGCGGGTGATCCCCTCCAGGGCAGAGGTGAGCTCCGGTGTGTAGATCACGCCATCCCGGACGATGAAGATGTTCTCGCCGCTCCCTTCGGCCACATACCCTTCCGGATCCAGCAGCAGCGCCTCGTCGTAGCCACAGGAGAGCGCCTCCTGCAGCGCCAGGATGGAGTTCATGTAGTTGCCGTTGGCCTTGGCCTTGCACATGGTGATGTTGATGTGATGGCGGGTGAAGGAGGAGGTCTTGATACGGATCCCCTGCTCCATCCCCTCTTCACCAAGATATTTGCCCCAGTCCCAGGCCGCCACCATCGTGTGGACACGCAGATTGTCGGCGCGCAGACCGATGCCCTCCGCGCCGTAGAAACACATGGGACGGATGTAGGCAGACCGCAGATTGTTCTCGCTCACCGCGGCGCAGATGGCGCTGTTGATGGTCTCCTTGTCGTAGGGAATCTTCATTCCCAGGATATGGGCCGAGCGGAAGAGACGATCGGTGTGTTCCTGCAGGCGGAAGATGGCGGTTCCCTTGTCCCCCTCGTAAGCGCGTATCCCCTCGAACACACCCATCCCGTAATGCAGGGTGTGGGTCAGTACGTGTACCTTGGCCTCTCGCCAGGGGACCATCTCCCCATCCATCCAGATAACCCCATCGCGATCCGCCATCGACATAGATTTTTCTCCTCGCCTTCCCATTCGTTCGATCTGTAACTACTCAGCCGCCCCTCTTTTCGGTGCCCCCTTCCATCAACCGCTGCCACAGCCGCTTCACCGCGGCGCGCTGGTTCTCGAACTCTCCGGCCGGCACCGCCGGCGGCGCCTCCTGCAGTACCAGCCGGTGCAGCCGCGCCCGGTAGAGCCGATAGGCATCGGCCAGCAGAACCGCCTCCTCCGGCTCCAGCAGCCGCGCTTTTTCCAGGCGCTCCAGGATACGGATGTTGTCGGTATGGTCGAGCAATTCCGGGTGCGCATGGGCCCACGCCAGAACTGCATATTGCACCATAAATTCGATATCAGTGATACCTCCCGGATCGTGCTTCAGATGGAACCGATCCCGCTCTTTGCTGCCGTGGGCCTGGACCATCTTGCGGCGCATCTCCTTCACCTCCCGGCGCAGCGGCCCCTCCTCCCGGGGACGGGAGAGGACCTCCCGGCGCAACTCCCGAAACGCCTGCCCCAGCGCTGTACTGCCCGCCACCGGCCTGGCCCGCACCAGTGCCTGATGCTCCCAGGTCCACGCTCGTTCCCGTTGATAGGTGGCGAAGGCGTCGAAGTTGCTCACCAGCAGCCCGGAGGCTCCGCTCGGCCTGAGCCGGGTATCCACCTCGTAGAGGTTCCCGCCCGCGGTCTGGGTGGTCAGGATGTGGATGATCCGTTGCGCGAGACGGGCATAGAAGACGCTGCTGGCCACCGGCCGCGGACCGTCAGTCTCCGCCTCTTCGCCGTCATGGATGAACACCAGATCCAGATCGGAGCCGTAACTCAGTTCGATCCCGCCCAGCTTGCCGTAGGCGATGATGGCGAATCCTTTCTCCCCTTCCCCCACGGGGGGACGGCCGTGACGCTCCACCAGATGGTTCCAGGCCAGTTCGAGGGTCTGCTCCAGTACCACTTCGGCGATGTCGGTCAGGTGATCGCTGACCACCATCAGTGGCAGCGCATCCATCACGTCCGCCGCCGCCACACGCAGCACGTTGGTGTGACGGAATCCGCGCAGCTGCTCCATCTGCCCATCCAGATCCTCCCGTGCCAGCGGCAACAGACGCTGGCGAAGCTCCGCCTCCAGCTCCTCACGCCCCGGCGGATCGTAGAGCAGGCGGGGATCCAGCAGATCGTCCAGCAACAGGGGATAGTGGCCCAGCTGGCGCGTTATCCAGGGGCTGGCGGCGCAGAGTTTCACCAGCTGGGAGAGGGCGACGGGATTCTCCACCAGCAGGGAGAGATAGACAGTCCGCTGCATGATCTCCTCCAGCAGCCGGAGTATCCGCTCCAAAGCCACATCGGCTTGCTCCATCCGTCCCGCCACCCCGAGCAACAGCGGCATCAACCGATCCATGAGCTGCTTGCCCCGCTCGCTGAGCGACTGGTAGCGGCGTCCCCGGTGGATCAGCTTGAGCTGCCGACAGACCTCACCCGGCTGTTCGTATCCCGCCGCCCGCAGGGCCTGCTGCGCCTCCTCCGGCTCCAGCTCCTGCCGCCAGACACCGCTCAGGTCCAGCTCATCGCTCTCCGCGTGGCGGGTCTGGGGCGCAGCGAACACCTGTTCGAAGTGTTCCTGCACGTTGCGCCGGTGGCGCTCCAGCTCGACATGGAACTCCTGCCACCCATCGAACCCCATGGCGCAGGCCAGGCGCACGCGCCCGAGCTCCTCGTCCGGGATGGTGTGGGTCTGCTGATCCGCATACTCCTGCAGGCGGTGCTCGGTACGGCGCAGAAAATGGTAGGCATCGATGAGCTGCCGCACCACATAGCCCGGCAGCAGCCCCTGCTGCTCCAGCCGTCGCAGGACCACCAGGATGGAACGCTCCTGAAGAGCGGGCTCACGCCCACCACGAATGAGCTGGAAGGTCTGGCCGATGAACTCGATCTCCCGGATGCCGCCGGCACCGAGCTTGATGTTTCTCTCCATCCCCTTGCGGCGCACCTCTCCCTCGATCAGCCGCTTCATCTCGCGCAGGGAAGAGAAGGCACCGTAGTCCAGATAGCGACGATAGACGAAGGGTCGCAGCAACGCCATCAACGCCTCGCCCGCCGCTTCATCCCCGGCCACCACCCGCGCCTTGATCAGGGCGTAGCGTTCCCATTCCCTGCCGTGGGTCTGGTAGTAGTTCTCCAGTGCGTCGAAGCTGGAGACCAGGGGACTGCCGTCGCCAAAGGGGCGCAGACGCATGTCCACGCGGAACACGAATCCGTCGGCGGTGGGCTCGTCGAGCACCCGTATCAGGGACTGGCCGAGACGGGTGAAGAAGCGCTCGTTGCTGACCGGGCGGCTGCCACCCTGTGTCTCCCCCTCTTCCGGATAGGCAAAGATGAGATCGATGTCGGAAGAGAAGTTGAGCTCATGGGCACCCAGCTTCCCCATGCCGAGCACCACCAGGGACTGGGGATCGCCACCGGCCCCGGTCGGCGTTCCGAGCTCGGCGCGCAACCAGCCCTCGAGCCGGTCCAGGGCACACTGGATGCAGGCGTCGGCCAGCCAGGAAAGCTCCCGCATGGTCTCTTCCAGATCCGCCCAGCCGGCCAGATCCCGCCAGGCGATACGGACCATCTCCATGCGGCGGAAGGTGCGCAAAGCCGCCATCAACGCCGCTTCGTCCTCCGCCCCCGCCAGCGTGGACTCCAACCGCGCTCGAAGGTCCGGTTCCTCCCGGGCGCGCAACAGAGCACCACTCTCCACCAGTTCTTCCAGCAGCCCGGGATGACGGATACAGCTCTGCGCCACGAATTCGCTGCAGGCCCACACCTTCGGCAGCGAGGCGAGCAGCTCCGGCGGCATGGCCGGCGGCCCCGTGCCCCCACGGGTCTCCAGATGCTCTTCCCAGCGCCCCGCCACCGCCGGACGAAGCTCGGCCGGCAACTGCCCGATGAGGTGGGAGAGTTCCGTCATCCCCTGCGATCGATCAATGGGGAATCCAGCCCATGGTGCGGGAGAACTCCGCGGCGACCAGCACCAGTGCCGAATAGACGGCGACGTTTCTGGCGAACAGGCCCGCCAGCTTCGAGGTCATTCCGGCCTCCAACTCCTCGCGCGCCTTCGCTCGCTCCTTTTCCGGCAGCGACTCCACCTCCTGCAGCATCTCCCGTTTGATGCGCAACAGATCCACCCCTTGGGTGGCACAGGCCACGAGGATCGCCGCACCGATCCCCTGGGGCGTCAGGGTGAAGAAGGCCGGCCCCAGGATACCGATGAGCGCGTGCATGAAGATGTTCCAGAACATGGTTTGCTCCTTCCCGGCTCCCTCAGGGAGCCTCCAGGGTTACCAACTTCCACAGTTCCAGCCCGATGACGAACAGCGCCGCGGCGAGAGCGGCGCAACCCGCCACCAGCGAGGCAGGCAGCACTCCGAACCCCTCTTCCAGCAGTCTCAGACCGCCGGCCACCATGCCGGCAAGGGTGACGAAAAAACCCAGTTCGGCCATGAACAGCAGGGTCAGCACGGGAAGAGAAAGACCTCCGCCGGGGTTCCCGGCGCCCGCCTGCCACAACAGCAGGTAGAGAAGCGACCCCAGGATGACGGCTATCATCGGAAAGGTTTTTCGATTCATGACGGTTAGTCTATCACCTCCTGCGGCACTACTCCGAACGCAACGCCTCCGCCGGTTTCATCCGGGCCGCCCGTCCGGCGGGAGAATATAGATTGTGCCATCGAGATCGAGTTTTCGAGTCCCGGCACGGTTCCCTGGAATACTCTCTTCGGGCGTCCCACGCGGCGAAGACTCGGGAGGAGCCGAATCATCCCGCAGAAAGAATGCGCCGGTGCCCCGCTCACGCTCAAAATTCCGCATGGCCGGCTCATGGCACCGATGACGGTTCGGCGACAGTGGCGGGCAAGAATACCAGTGACCATCCATCATTTTCCCATTCCCAGAAAAATCATTGCTTTTTCGGCAAGTTACGATGTCAAAAAGATGTTACAAAAATTAAAGATGTATTCCCCCCGTCCGATAACAAGGATTGCACATTTTTCACAATCACACGGTCAGGAAGCGCGCCATGAAAAAGAATTATCCGGTTACAGGAAGGGAGGTGGACTTTCCCGCCACCGCCAATATCCTTTCCACGACCAATCCCAAGGGAATCATCACCTACGTCAATGAGGATTTCATCAAGATCGCGGGCTTCGAGGAGTCGGAACTCCTGGGCAAGAGCCACAACGTGGTGCGCCACCCTGACATGCCACCCGCCGCCTTCGAGGATCTCTGGTCCACCCTCAAACGGGGCCGTTCCTGGATGGGCATCGTCAAGAACCGTTGCGGCAACGGCGATCACTACTGGGTGGACGCCTATGTGACTCCCATCCGGGAAAACGGGCAGATCGTTGAATATCAGTCAGTACGGCGCAAACCGGACCGCAAGCTGGTGGAGCGCGCGGAGCAGGTCTATGCCGCCCTGCGGGAAGGGGGCATGCCGAAAAAGGTGAAGAAGAGGGCCCTGCCGCTGCACGCAAAACTGACTGCCGCCTTTGCCGTTTCCCTCCTTCCCCTGGTGGCGGCTCCGCTCGCCGTACCGGGCAGCGTGCTCGCCCTGGCCATCGGCGGAGCGCTTTCCCTGGGTCTCGGTACAGCGGCCGCCCGCCTGCTGTTACAGCCGGTGAGTGAAGCCAGCAAACGGGCCGCTGCACTGGTGGACAATCCGTTGATGCAGTACATCTACACCGGGCGCAACGACGAGGCGGGACAGATGCTGCTGGCCATCAAGATGCTCGAGTCGGAGGCCGGCGGAATCGTGGGCCGGATCGCCGATGCCGCGCAAAGCATGATGAAGGCTGCGGAAGAGCTGCAACAAAAACTGGGCCAGTCGAGCGAAATGGTGACCAGCCAGTTCCGCGATACCGAAGAGGTCTCCGCCGCCATGGATCAGCTGGTCTCATCCATCCAGGAGATGGCCAGGAACACCAGCGAGGCGGCGCAGGCGGCACAAAAGGCCAGCGAAAGGGCCGGCTGCGGCAAACAGGTGGTGGATCTCACCATCGACAACATCGACCAGATCGCCAACGCGGTGGAGAACGCCTCCGGCGTCCTGGAGGGATTGCAGCAGGAGACCGAAAACATCGGCAAGATCCTCGATGTGATCCGTGACATCGCCGAACAGACCAACCTGCTGGCGCTCAACGCGGCCATCGAGGCGGCCCGTGCAGGGGAGCAGGGCCGCGGATTCGCCGTGGTGGCCGACGAGGTGCGTTCCCTGGCCAACCGGACCCAGCAGTCCACCCAGGAGATCCAGGCCATGATCGAACGGCTTCAGGAGGGGAGCCAGAACGCGGTGCGAGAGATGGAGAACGGCCGCAACCAGGCGAAGAAAGGGGTGGAACAGGTGAACAAGGCGGGAGCGCTGCTCGAGGAGATCAACGGCATGGTGGCCGAGATCAGCAACATGAACACCCTGATCGCCAGCGCCATCGAGGAGCAGAGTGCCGTCACCACCGAGATCAACGAAAACGTCACCGACATCCGCAAGGGAGCCGAAGTGGTCTCCGGCAACGTCCGGCAGATGGCAAAGGAGGCCGAGGACATCAACGATCGGGTGAATCGGCTCTGGCAACTGGCCGAGCAATTCTACAACCGGTGATCGGAAGGGGAACGAACCTTCCGTCCCCGGTTCACATCGGCAGCAGGAGCGCCGCCGACTGCATCACCAGCAAGGCATAGATCCCGGCGAGCAGGTCGTCGAACATGATCCCCAGGCCGCCGGAAAGACGCCGATCCACCGTGCCGATGGGCCACGGTTTCCAGATGTCGAACAGCCGGAACAGCAGGAAGCCGGCGACCACCCAGCCCCATCCGGGCGGCGCGGCGATCATAGTGATCAGGTAGCCCACCATCTCGTCCCAGACGATGCCGCCGTGATCGTGTACGCCGAGGGCCCGGCTGGTGTAGGCGCAGAGCCCCACGCCGGCGGCCAGCATGACCGCCACCAGCAGCAGGTAGAGCGTCAGGGGCAAAGGCTGGAGAAGCAGGTAGAGCGGGACCGCCGCCAGGGTGCCGAAGGTCCCCGGCGCCACGGGTGCGAGGCCGCTGCCGAACCCCAGCGACAGCAGGTGCAGGGGATTGCGCAACAGGCGCGCCGGAATGGGTCGCTCAGCACCGGGAGAAATGGTCATATCCTCCGCCGGCGGGGTGGTATTCCCGCCCGTCCGCGAACCGGCAGCGCACTCCCGGACGCTCTTCCACGACACCGATGCAGTGGCAGGGCCACCCCTGGCGGGCGAAGCGCCGCTCCAGCTCCGCCGCCCGCTCCGGCGGCACGGTGAAACAGAGCTCATAGTCGTCGCCCCCGGTGAGGGCCGGTGCATGGGGATCATCCAGCCGCGCGGCGTGGGTCCGGTAGGATTCGGAGAGCGGGATCCGCTCCAGCTCCACCGTGGCGCCCACGCCACTCGCCTCCACGAGATGGCCCAGATCGGCCAGCAGCCCGTCGGAGATGTCGATGCAGGCGCTGGCCACCCCCCGTAGCGCCGCCCCCTGCGCCACTCTCGGCTCGGGACGATCCAGCCGGCGCCGCAGCGGTGCGGGAACCGGCGCCCCCTCTTGCAGGAGCCGCAGCGCCAGGGCGGCATCCCCCAGGGTGCCGGTGACGTGGATCCGGTCTCCCGCGTTCGCCCCCCCGCGGCGCAACGCCTCCCCTTTCGGCACCAGCCCCAGCAGCTGGAGGGTGACGGCGGTCATCGGCCCGCGGGTGGTGTCGCCACCCACCAGTGCCACCCCGTACTCTCCGGCCAGGGAGAAGAGCCCCGTTGAAAAACCATGCAGCCACGCCTCGTCCGCCGCCGGCAGGGTGAGCGCCAGGGTGGCCCAGGCGGGCGCCGCGCCCATGGCCGCCAGGTCGCTCAGGTTCACCGCCAGCGCCTTGTATCCCACATCCTCCGGCGCGGTGGATTCCGGGTAGTGGACGCCGGCCAGCAGCGTGTCCACGGTGGCCGCAAGCTCCATTCCCGGCGGCGGCTCCAGCAGGGCGGCGTCATCCCCCACCCCGGCCACCACGTCCCGCCGTGCGGAGCGCTCCGGATGCTGGAAATGGCGCCGGATGAGGTCGAATTCGGAGGCGGCCGCCTGGCGTTCTTCCCGATTGTGTGGGTGATCCATGGTTGATTCCCGGGGTTTTCGCCGGATCGTCGCGGCTCGTCTATCGGAATCGCCGCGCGGCAAACCGTGCTCCGCCGGCGGGATGCCCGTCAGAGAAAACCGGCCGCTTCAGCGCTTCGGCGCCAGCTTCTTCTCCAGCCGTTCGATCTCCTCGCGGAAGGCGTTCACGTCCTGGAAACTGCGATAGACCGAGGCGAAACGCACATAGGCCACCTCGTCCATGCGGCGCAACTCCTCCATCACCTGCTCGCCGAGATCCACCGAGCCGATCTCCCGCTCGCCCCGGGTCCGGGCCCAGCGCTTGATGCGGTTGAGGGCGTTCTCCACCGTCTCCACCGCCACGGGGCGTTTCTCCAGCGCCTTCATCAGGCTGACGCGCAGCTTGGCCACATCGAACTCCTCGCGCCGGCCATCGCGCTTGACCACCACCGGCAGGGCCAGCTCGGCGGTCTCGTAGGTGGTGAAACGTTCGCCGCACTTCAGGCACTCGCGCCGGCGGCGCACCGAGTCCCCCTCCTCCACCACGCGGGAGTCCACCACCTTGGTATCGGGATCGGCGCAGAAGGGACAACGCATCGCCGTCAGCCGTAGACCGGACGCTGGGCGCAGATGGCCTTGACCTGCTCCCGCACCCGGTCGATCACCTCCCGGTTCTCCAGATCGTCCAGGATGTCACACATCCAGCCGGCCAGGGTGGTGGCGTCCTCAACGGTGAACCCGCGGGTGGTGATGGCCGCCGTCCCCACGCGGATCCCGCTGGTGACGAAAGGGGACTGCGGGTCGTTGGGCACCGCGTTCTTGTTCACGGTGATGTTGGCCGCATCCAGCGCGGCGTCCGCATCCTTTCCGGTGATCCCCTTGTCGATGAGATCCACCAGGAAGAGATGGTTGTCGGTGCCGCCGGAAACGATCTTGTAGCCCCGCTTCATGAACTGGTCCGCCATGGCCCGGGCGTTCTCCACCACCTTCCGCTGATAGACGGCGAATTCCGGCTCCAGCGCCTCCTTGAAGGCCACCGCCTTGGCCGCGATCACATGCATCAGCGGCCCCCCCTGGATACCGGGAAAGACCACCGAGTTGAGTTTCTTCTCCAGCTCCGGGTTGGAGCGGGCGAGGATGAAACCGCCCCGCGGCCCGCGCAGGGTCTTGTGGGTGGTGGAGGTGGTGACGTCGGCGATGTTCACCGGGCTGGGATAGACTCCGGCGGCGATCAGGCCCGCCACGTGGGCCATGTCCACCATCAGCCAGGCACCCACCTTGTCCGCGATCTCCCGGAAGCGCTGCCAGTCCACCACCCGGGAGTAGGCGGAAAAACCGGCGACGATCATCTTCGGTCTGTGCTCCAGCGCCAGCGCCTCCACCTGCTCGTAGTCGATCTCGCCACTCTCCGGATCCAGACCGTACTGCACCGCGTGGTAGATCTTGCCGGAGAAGTTCACCTTCGCCCCGTGGGTGAGATGACCGCCGTCCGCCAGGCTCATGCCCAGCACGGTGTCCCCCGGCTGCAGCAGCGCCATGTAGACCGCCGCGTTGGCCTGCGACCCGGAGTGGGGCTGGACGTTGGCGTAATCGGCCCCGAACAGCTGCTTCACCCGATCGATGGCCAGCTGCTCCGGCACGTCCACGAACTCACAGCCGCCGTAGTAGCGCTTGCCGGGATAGCCCTCGGCATACTTGTTGGTGAGCACCGAACCCTGCGCCTCCATCACCCGGGGACTGGCGTAGTTCTCGGAGGCGATCAGCTCGATATGATCCTCCTGCCGCCTGCGCTCGTTCTCCATGGCGTTCCAAAGGGTGTCGTCGTATCCGGCGATGGTCATATCTTTGCTGAACATGGGGTCTCTTCCTGTTTGGCGTACGTTGTTCGATGACGACCGGCGAGTTCGACTCGCGGTCGGGATCCCGCTATTATGCCAGATTCGCAATGAACCGGCACCAAACCCCAACCCACTGAATGGACGCCACAATCCGCACCGTACTGTTCGATCTGGACGGCACCTTGGTGGACACCGCCCCCGATCTGGCCCTGGCCCTCAACCGGCTGCGGCGGGAGAAGGGGCTTCCGCCGCTTCCCTACGAGCCGATCCGCGCACAGGTATCCCACGGCGGCAGCGCCCTCATCCGGCTCGGATTCGGGTGCCGGCCGGGCGACGCCGGGTTCGAACCGCTGCGCCGCCGGTTTCTCGATCTGTACCAGGAGGACCTGGCCACCCGCACCCGGCTCTTCCCCGGCATGGAGGAGGTACTCGATTTCCTCGAAGGGGCGGAGATCCCTTGGGGTGTGGTCACCAACAAGCCGGGCTGGCTCACGGAACCGCTGATGGAACGGCTGGGACTCGCCTGCCGGGCGGGCAGCATCGTCAGCGGGGATACCCTGCCGCAGAGCAAGCCCCACCCCGCCCCCCTGCTGCACGCCTGCCGGCGGATGGGTACCCTTCCCGCCGAATGCCTCTACGTGGGTGATGCCTTGCGGGATATCCAGGCCGGGCGCGCGGCGGGCATGAGGACACTGGTGGCCCTCTTCGGCTACCTGGGTGAAGAGGATCGCCCGCAGGAGTGGGGGGCGGATGGCATGGTGGAGACTCCACCGGAGATCCTCTCGTTCCCCGGCCTCCCCCAGGCCGTCGAAGAGCTGTGAATCCGCCGCTGTATAATGGGGCATCATGTCTCCTGAAGCCGGCACATCGCACCCCCTTCTTGAGTTCGCCGCCTCCCATGCCGACGACGCCGTCACCTGGCTGTTGCTGCTGCTGATCGGCCTCGCCGGGATCGGCTTCGGGGCGCTGCTGGCCTGGCTGCGCGCCCAGCGGGTCATCGCCGGCCTGCGGGAGCGGAACGCCGAGTTGAACATCACCCTGGAGCTCGAGCGGCGCAGCCACGAGGAGAAACTGGCCAGCCAGCGCGCCGACCGGGTGCAGTTGAACCACGCTTTCAACATCCTGGCCAACCGCGCGCTGCGCCACAACAACGAAACCTTCCTCAAGCTGGCGCGGGAAAACCTGCAGCAGTTCCAGCTCCAGGCCAGCAACGAACTGGCCCGCAAGGAGAAGGCGGTGGAGGAGCTGGTCAACCCCATCAAGGCGGCGCTGGAGAAGACCGAGCGACAGATCCACCAGATAGAGAAAGAGCGCAGGGAGACCTACGGGGCGCTGAGCAAGCACCTGGAGACCCTGGCCCTGTCCCAACAGCAGCTGCAACAGGAGACACGCAACCTGGTCCAGGCCCTGCGGCGTCCCGAGGTGCGCGGCCAGTGGGGGGAACTGACCCTGAAGCGGCTGGTGGAGCTGGCCGGCATGGTGGAGCACTGCGACTTCTACCAGCAGGAGCAGACCGAAACCGGCGATGGTGTCATCCGCCCCGACATGATCATCCGCATGCCCGACCAGCGGGAGGTGGTGGTGGATGTCAAGACCCCGCTGGACGCCTATCTCAGCGCCCTGGAGACCAGCGACGACGAGCTTCGCCGGCAGCAGCTGGAACGTCATGCCCGCAAGGTGCGGGAGCGGGTCCGCGAACTGGCCGGCAAGGCCTACTGGAAGCAGTTCGAGCGGGCCCCGGATTTCGTGATCCTGTTCATCCCCGGTGAACAGTTCCTGAGCGCCGCCCTGGAGATGGACCGAAGCCTGCTGGAGGATGCCCTGGCCCGCAAGGTGATCCTCGCCACCCCCACCAGCTTCGTCGCCTTGTTGCGCGCCATCGGCTACGGCTGGCGGCAGGAGCGGCTGGCGAAGAACGCCGAGAAGATCCGCCACGTGGGCGAGGATCTCTACAAGCGGCTGCAGGTGCTGACCGAACACCTCACCCGGCTGGGGCGCAGCCTGGAGAACAGCGTGACACAGTACAACCGGCTGGCGGGCTCCTTCGACAGCCGCGTCCTGCCAGGCGCCCGCAAATTCACTGAACTGGGTATCGACACGGAGAAGATGCCGGAAAGTGTGGAGCAGATCGAAAAAGGGGTGCGCACAGTGGCCGGTGACGGCGAGCACCGCTCCTGAGTTTTCGGGCGGACCTGGCGGGCTCTCTTCCGGCGTTCAGGGCTCCGCTTCGCCCGCACCGCTCCCCGAGCCGGCCAATCGCAGCTTCTCCACCGCCGGCAGCCGTTTTATCTCCCGCTCCCGACGCAGTGCGGCGCTGCGATCCGCCGCGGGCTCCTGATGAACCAGCGAAACGGGGCGTCGGCCACGGGTGTATTTGGCCCCCTGCCCGGCGTTGTGCCGCCGGACGCGCGACGCCACATCCTTTGCCACGCCGGTGTAAAACGAACCATCGACGCAGCGAACGATATAGACATACCACTCGCTCATTCCACTCGCCGCTGCCGCAGCGCCTCGTACAGGCAGACGGCGGTGGCGACGGAGACGTTGAGGCTCTCCACCGCACCCATCATGGGGATCCTGACCAGCAGGTCGCAGGTCTCGCGGGTCAGGCGGCGCAGACCGCGCCCCTCCGCCCCCATCACGATGGCCAGCGGCCCGGTGAGATCAGTCCGGTAGAGTTCCTGCGCCCCTTCCCCCGCGGCCCCCACCAGCCAGACCCCGCCGTCCTGCAGCCGGCGCAGGGTCCGTGCCAGATTGGTGACCCGGATGAAAGGAACGGTCTGTGCCGCCCCGCAGGCCACCTTGCGGACCGTGGCGGTGAGTCCGGCGGCTCGATCCCGGGGAGCGATGACAGCATCCACGCCCGCCGCGTCGGCGGTGCGCAGGCAGGCCCCAAGGTTGTGGGGGTCCTGCACACCATCCAGTACCAGCAGCAAGGGGGGATGCCCGAGCCGCTCCAGCAGGGACTCCAGATCCCGTTCGTTCCGTTCGCGCAGGGGGCGAAGGCGACCAATCACTCCCTGATGACGCACCTCCGGCAGCAGCAGGCCTAACTCCCTGGAGGACACCTCCCGGCATGCCACTCCGGCCTTCTCCGCCAGGTCACGAATCTCCGCCAGGCGCCGGTCTCTCCGCTGCCGATCGCACCACAGCTCCCGAATCAGCCCCCGTTGCAGTGCGACACGCACCGCATGCAGACCGTAGAGATACTCCTCCTCTCCCACGGCCATGAGGCTCAGCGCCGACGCCGGCGCCTCTTCGGTTTGCTCGTCTCCGGCTCTGCCAGCTCGAAGTCGATCTTGCGCTCGTCCAGATCGACCCGTACCACCTTGACCCGGATCCGGTCACCGAGGCGATAGCGCTTGCGCGTGTGTTCTCCCGTCAGGCGATGTCTGGCGGGATCGAAATGGAAATAGTCGTTCCCCAGTGCGGTCACGTGTACCAACCCCTCCACATAGACCTGCTCCAGCTCGACGAAAAGACCGAAGCCGGTGACGGAGCTGATTACTCCGTCGAACACCTCTCCCACCCGATCCATCATGTATTCGCACTTGAGCCAGTCCACCGCATCACGGGTGGCCTCGTCGGCCCGCCGCTCGGTCATGGAGCAGTGCTCACCGAGCAGCGCCATCTCCTCGGGAGACCAGGACCATTCGTGCACCTTCCGCTTCGCCAGAATGTGGCGGATGGCCCGGTGTACGATGAGGTCCGGATAGCGCCGGATGGGCGAGGTGAAGTGGGTGTAGGCATCATAGGCCAGACCGAAATGGCCCGCGTTGTCGGGGGTGTAGATCGCCTGCTGCATGCTGCGCAGCAGAACGGTCTGGATCAGATGGGCGTCGGGACGGTCCTTGATCTCACGAAGCAGCTTGGCGAAATGCCAGGCGCGGGGCTTCTCCCCCCCTTCCAGCTGCAATCCCAGCTCGCCGAGGAACTCCCGCAGCGCTTCCAGTTTTTCCGCCGTCGGACCTTCATGGACCCGATAGAGCACCGGAATCTTGTGCCTGAGCAGAAAATCGGCCGCCGCGACGTTGGCGGCCACCATGCACTCCTCGATGAGCATGTGTGCCTCGTTGCGCTCCAGCGGCACGATCTGCTCGATCTTGCGCCCCGGCCCGAACACGATACAGGTCTCGGTGGTGATGAAGTCCATGGCACCGCGCCGCTCCCGCTGCCTGCGCAGCGTCTGGAACAGGGCATAGAGCTGCTCCAGATGGGGCAGCAGCTCGCTGTAGCGGGACCGTACCGTCTCGTCCTTCTCCACCAGCATGGCGGCCACCTCGGTATAGGTGAGCCGCGCGTGGGAGCGCATCACCCCTTCGAAAAAGCGGTAGCCGGTCACCTCGCCATCGGCGTCGATGGAAAGCTCACACGCCATGCAGAGCCGATCCACTTCGGGATTGAGGGAACAGAGACCGTTGGACAGCACCTCGGGCAACATCGGAATCACCCGCTCCGGGAAATAGACCGATGTCCCCCGTTCCCGTGCCTCCTCGTCCAGCGCCATGCCGGGAATAACGTAGCTGGAGACATCGGCGATGGCCACCAGCAGCTTCCAGCCATTCCCGTGCGAGCGGCAGAAGACCGCATCGTCGAAATCCCGGGCATCCTCCCCGTCGATGGTCACCAGCGGCAGGTGGCGCAGATCCTCCCGCCCCTCCTTCGCCTCTTCCGGCACCTCCTCCTCGAAGACGGCAATCTCCCGCTCCACCTGGGGCGGCCAACTGCGCGGCAGACCATGGGAGCGGATCGCGATCTCAATCTCCATCCCCGGCGCCATGTGTTCTCCCAGCACCTCCACGATCCGGCCCAGAGGCCGGGTGCGCTTGGTGGGCTGCTCGATGATCTCCACGGTGACGATCTGTCCCTCCGTGGCCTGCAACCCCTCCTCCCCGGCCACCAGGATATCCTGCACGAGGCGTTTGTTGTCCGGCACCACAAACCCTGCGCCACCCTCGGTGAAATAGCGCCCCACCACGGTATGGGTGTTACGCTCCAGCACCTCCACGATGCTTCCCTCCCGGCGGCCCCTGCGGTCGATCCCGGCCACCCGGGCCATCACCCGGTCACCGTGAAAGACCCCCCGCATCTCCCGGGCGTTGAGAAACAGATCGTCGCCCCCTTCATCGGGCACCAGAAAGCCGAAACCGTCGGGGTGGCCAATCACCCGGCCACAGACCAGGTCCATCTTGCTCACCAGGCCATACCCCCCCTTTCGGTTGCGGATCACCTGGCCGTCCCGCTCCATGGCCCGCAGACGACGACGCAGCGCCTCGATCTGCTCCTCGTTCTCCAGACCCAGCGCCTCGGTGATCTGGGCGCGGGTCATCAGCTTACCCTGCTTCTCCAGCAACGCCATGATGAACTCGCGGCTGGGGATCGGGTTGTCATACTTGCGAGCCTCCCGCTCGGCATAGGGATCTTCTTTCAGTACGGGGGGTAAATCCTGGGTCATGGTAATCCTTGATTGACAGACGTGGATTAAAGCGGAACGTCAGTTGACAATATAGCAAAGTCAGGTAGAATTCTGCGCGTGTTGCCCATGGTAACACATCACCGACCCATGCCGAGGTGGTGAAATTGGTAGACACGCTAGCTTCAGGTGCTAGTGGGGGAAACCCCGTGGAGGTTCAAGTCCTCTCCTCGGCACCATATCAACAGCCATTTCTGGATCCATCGTGTAAGTTGGGCAAAGGCGCATCGGCGCCGTGCCCGACATTATCCTCCCCCTCATCCCCCTGACCCCATCTCTATCTCCGCTTAGGTCACTGATCTGCCGTCTCATTTTCTGGAGTGTGGCCGGATTCGCCCTCTTGTCCGATCGGTAATTCAAGTCAACGCCCCAAAAACCAGATAGGGATAGGTGCACATAGTTCATACCCTGTTTCCTGTCGGTATGACTGCGATTGGCATATTGTTAGGAGTACTGCTCCTTGCTTTACAACCCTCCTCCCTGGCAGCCAGCGAATATACCCTACCAGGGTTCTACGACACAAAGAACATTACTCTGGGTAACGGATTCAAATTGGTGATGAAGCCTCGTGGAGAAGTGCGCAATGTCTCCATGCGGCTGGTGGTCGGTGTTGGCACGGCGGACTTTCCCTGCGGGAAAAAGGAGACGCCCCATTTCCTGGAGCATTTGCTGTTTACCGGAACCTCGAAGCATACAGAGACGGAGCTGGACGAGTTGATCTCCGAGCATGGGGGATGTGGAATGCCTCCACCAGGAAAGACTCAACGGTCTATGAAGTGGACATATTCAGCAAATATACGGGTCTGGCTATCGATACCCTGTATGAAATCATGACCGATTCGACCATAAGCGAAGAAAATATGGAACTGAGCCGAAATATCATCCATCGGGAGAGCGGAGGCGAACCGTCAAAGTTAAGGCAATGGCTGTTCAGAGGGGTATTGGCAAGACCGCTCTACAGAAGGCGTTTGAACACTACGGTTTGCTGGGTTGCCCCTCGAATATTCTGGATACACATTTGGTCTCAGAGTGAGAGCAAGAGGAGGTGTCCATGAGCAAGCAATCATCGGTGAAACGTTGGTCG
>Ga0256832_1000407_pt1 | contig 27136 bp, 17 predicted proteins | sample 134614metaG_FD_190534 | JGI IMG/M metagenome (GOLD analysis project Ga0256832, IMG submission 190534) | Hydrothermal vent microbial communities from Lau Basin, Pacific Ocean - 134-614 | ecosystem: Environmental > Aquatic > Marine > Hydrothermal vents | place: Pacific Ocean: Lau Basin | collected... | reverse complement strand
GCCAGGAAGAACTGCAGACCCAGTTGCGCTACCAGAGTTTCCATGACCCCCTTACCGCATTGCCAAACCGCATGCTTCTGGAAGAGCGTCTCAACAGCAAGATTGCGGAGGCACGCCGTTCGGGAAAACGGTTCATGTTTCTGCTGGCCAGCCTCAGTGATTTCAAGCGCATCAACAAGAATCTGGGTTATGAAGTGGGTGATGAAGTGTTGCAACACGTGGCCCACAACATCGTGGATTGCCTGCGCGATGCCGATACGGTGGCGCGTTTCGATGGCGATATTTTTGCGGTGGTGGCGGACATCAACGAAAAGGTGGAAGCCAGCATCATCGCGCGCAAGGTGCAGAACAGTCTCAGCCGGCCTATCGACGTGGCGGAATCCCCTCTCACTGTGACGGCCGCCATTGGCGTGGCCATCTTCCCGGATCAGGGTGAGGATATGCCTGTGCTCATCGAACATGCGGATAATGCCGTTACCAAGGCGCGGGCGGCCGGCAGCAACAACATCGTATTCTCTGAAGAAGATGCTTCCAGTGGCATGGATCGTCTGGCCCTGATCACCGGCATCAAAGATGCCATGATGGAAGGTCACCTGAGCATGGTGTTCCAGCCCAAACTGGCCCTGACGGCGCCGGACACCCATGCCTTCGAGGCACTGCTGCGCTGGCATCATCCTGAACACGGCCTGTTGCCCTGCGATGTTTACATTCCTTTGGTGGAGCAGACACGCCATATCATCGATCTGACCCACTGGACCGTGGGGGCCTGTTTCGATGTGCAACGAAAACTGCTGGATCAGGGGGTGCGAGCCAGTATTGCCGTGAATCTGTCCGCCCGGGTTCTGGATGAAGACGGTTTCCCCCTGTGGGTGGAACGCATGATCATGCAATATGGGCTGGATCCCTCCCTGGTGCGCTTCGAGCTCACTGAAAGCGCCATCATGCAGGATTCCGAACGGGCGTTGCAGGTGCTGCTGCAACTGGCGGCCATTGGCGTGGGACTGAGCATCGATGATTTTGGCGTGGGCCATTCCTCTCTCGCGTATCTTTCCCGTTTGCCCGTGGATGAGCTGAAAGTGGATAAGAGTTTCGTCCTGAGCATGATCAAGTGGGAAAGCGACCGGGCCATCGTGCGCGCCACCATCAACCTGGCTCATGACCTGGGCCTGAACGTGGTGGCGGAAGGAGTGGAGGAGATGGAACAGGCCACCATGCTGCGTGAAATGGAATGCGATATGCTGCAGGGATTCTATATCAGTCATCCTCTCACAGAAGAACAGTTGCAGCAGTGGATTTCCTCCCAGGCTGCCTAATGTCGAGAATCTTTCTCAACTGCTTGATTCTTAAGGTGTATGCTGTTTTGCAGGTCGAGCCTGCGGGTTCGGGTTCCTGCTTCCAGGGGCGCACTGTCATTGACCTAAATAAGCGTTTTCTGTTATACATACAGAGTTTGTCGTCCTGTGGAGGGCGGCTTCTTCCTCACAATAGACAACGACGGAGTTGGGAAATGAAGAAAATTATTGTAATTGCAGCGCTGGTTGCTGGCATGGGTTCCATGGGTTCTGCACTGGCTGCCGGTGATGCGGCAGCAGGCAAGGTCAAGGCGGCTGTATGCGCTGCCTGCCACGGAGCCGACGGTATCAGCGTCAATCCCATGTGGCCGAACCTGCGCGGCCAGAAGGCGGATTACATCATCAAGCAGCTGAAGGCATTCAAGGCCGGCACCCGCAAGGATCCTCTGATGTCTCCCCAGGCAGCGGCACTGTCCGATCAGGATGTCGAAAACGTCGCGGCGCATTTTTCCAGCCTGAAGTGATCCGGAACAGGGGACTGTGCTGAGCAGCCCCCTGTTTTCGGTTTCGTTATTTTAGTAATTAAGAATGTACTTGGAGTATGAAATGAAAAAAGCACTGTTGATTGCTTCTTTTGTCGCCCTGGCTGCTACCGGCGTTGCGCAAGCGGCGGGCGACGCAGCTGTTGGCAAGACCAAATCCGCGGCTTGTGCTGCCTGTCACGGTGCTGACGGCAACAGCGGCGTGAATCCTCTTTGGCCCAAACTGGCAGGCCAGCATCCCAAGTACATCATGAAGCAGTTGCATGATTTCAAGGCGGGCAAGCGCAAGGACGCCACCATGGCGCCCATGGCGGCTCCTCTGAGTGATCAGGACATGGAAAACCTGGCTGCCTATTTTTCCAGCCAGACCCGCACTATTGGCCAAGCCGCCAAGGACAAGGTCGCTCAGGGTGAGAAGCTCTACCGTGCGGGCAGCAGCAATGGCGCACCGGCCTGTTCCGGCTGCCATGGCCCAGCTGGTGGCGGTAATGCCGCGGCCAACTTCCCCAGCCTCAGCGGTCAGAGCGCGGATTACGTGGCCAAGCAGCTCAAGGCATTCCGTGACGGTACGCGCAGCAACGATATGAATGGCATGATGGCAGGTGTTGCCGCCAAGCTCAGTGATGCGGAGATTGCCGCGGTAGCACAATACGTACAGGGACTGCACTGATCTTTTTTCCCTGATTCAGACCCCTGGCCCCGCCAGTACCGCTGGCGGGGCTTTTTTTTGTCCATAATATGGCGCTGAAGGTTAACAAACTGCTGGTTCTGCCGATATATCCTGTCAGACGAGAGATACTGATCCTACAGGATAGAAAAAATGCAGAACAGAATGTGGCTTGGTCGGCGCAGAAACCTGCCCTTATTGTGCGCCACCCTGGTTTTTATGCCCCTGAGCCAGGCGGAGGAGTCCGTGGATGCCTACCTGGATACTCCACTGGAGGATCTGCTGTCCATGGCGGTTACCTCCGTAGCCAAGAAGAAGCAGTCTCTGAGCGAAGTGGCGGCGGCTACTTTCATCATTACCCGAGAAGATATCCGGCGTTCCAGCACAACCAGCATACCTGAAGTCCTGCGCTTGGCGCCGGGCATACAGGTGGCACGCATCGATGCCAACAAATGGGCCATAAGCAGCCGGGGATTCAACAACCAGTTTGCCAACAAACTGCTGGTTATGATCGACGGACGCACGGTCTATACCCCCTCCTATTCCGGGGTTTACTGGGATGCCCAGGACACCCTGCTGGAGGATGTCGAACGTATTGAAGTCATTCGCGGACCGGGAGCCGCAGTCTGGGGCGCCAATGCGGTGAATGGTGTGATCAATATCATCACCCGTCCGGCAAGCCGTACGGAAGGGGCTTATTTCACCGTGGCTGCCGGCTCCGAGGAAAAGTCCATGGCCGGTTTCCGTTATGGAGCCGATATCGGAGACGAAGCCTTTGCGCGTTTCTACCTCAAATATACTGACAGGGATGCTTCCTGGCTGCCGCCCTCAGGAGCCGATGCGGGAGATGCTTGGCGCAGTTGGCGGGCGGGGTTCCGCGCCGATGGACGATTTACCCCGCAGGACCTGTGGACCCTTCAGGGTGACAGCTACGACTCACAGTTGAACCAGCTGGTCGTACAGTGGATGGATCCCCAGGATCCTGCCAGCGCCCCCTACGCACCCTACTACATGATTCCCGGTGTGGAAGACGATGCCACATCTTCCGGCTGGAACCTGCTGGGGCGCTGGGAGCGGACAGTTTCGGAAACTTCCAACCTGCAGCTGCAACTGTACTACGATCATACCGAACGTTCCGAACTCATCATCGACCAGGTACACGATACTCTGGATATCGATTTCCAGCACCAGTTCCGCCCCCTGCCCACCCATGACCTGATCTGGGGACTGGGCTATCGGCGCATCAGTGATGACTTCAGCAATACCTTTCAGGGAAAGATGCTTCCACAGAGCAGCACCCGGGATCTGTTCAGCGCCTTCATACAGGATGAAATCGAACTGGCGCCCCAAAGCTGGCGCCTGATTATAGGTTCCCGTTTCGAACACAATGACTACACAGGCTCAGAGATCCAGCCCAGCCTGCGCCTGTTATGGACGCCGGACGCGCGCACTACCCTTTGGGGCGCCGTGTCCCGGGCGGTGCGCACACCTTCCCGCCTGGAAAGAGGCTCGCGCATGGTTTCCATGATCGTGCCGGCCATGCCGCCTTTCCTGCCAGAGCCTGTGGTGCTGCATTCCCTGGGCAATGAGGATTTTGATTCGGAGAAGCTGGTGGCCTGGGAGCTGGGATACCGTGTGCAGCCCCGGGAAAACCTTTCCCTGGACTTGGCACTGTTCTACAACGAGTACGATGATCTCCAGTCTTTCGAATCAATTCGGCCCACCCTGCCGGTTTCCGATGTCATGTTCGACAACAAGCTGGCCGCCAACAGCCAGGGCCTGGAGCTGATGGCCGACTGGTGGCCCCAGGACTGGTGGCGCCTGCAGGGAAGTTACAGCTACCTGCAGGTGGATACCTTCCTGGCAGGCAGCCAGGATCCGGAAGACAACAACAGCCTGGTGGAGGACTCCAGCCCTGAGCATCAGTTCTCCCTGCGCTCCCTTATGAACCTGCGGGACGACTTGCAGCTGGATATCTGGCTCTATCGCGTTGGCGCTTTGAAACGCACCGCCTATTCCCGTCCCCATATGTCCATACCGGCCTACACCAGTCTGAATCTACGGCTTGCCTGGATGCCGGCCCGGAACCTGGAGCTGTCCCTGGCGGGGCGGAACCTGCTGGACAGTCATCATCCGGAATTCGTCGGGGAGAACTTCCTCACAGTGACGGAAGTGGAGCGCTCCTGGCGTGTCCAGTTGCGCTGGGACTACTAGCCTGTGTCGCGGCATGCGGGGGTAGCTGAGATTCACGACCGATTACAGACAGGCAGGGAAGTGTGAACACCCGAGTCAACACTATCCAAGTATGTATGGCATTGCTGCAGAGTATTCAAAGATGAAAAACATGCTGAAAACAATCGTACGGACCGCGCTGGCGGCCTTGCTGCTGGCCAGTGCTGGCGGTGCCTGGGCGCAGGGGAAAGAGGATATTCTGGATTTGCCTCTGGAGGATCTTCTGAGCCTGGAAGTCACTTCGGCTGCCCGGAAGGAGCAACGCCTCAAGGAAACAGCAGCTTCCGTGTTCGTGATCACCCGGGAGGATATCCGCCGTTCCGGCGTGACCCGTATTCCTGAGGCCTTGCGCCTGGCGCCAGGTGTTCAGGTATCCCGCATCGATGCCAACAAGTGGGCGATTTCCACCCGGGGTTTCAACAACCAGTTCGCCAACATGCTGCTGGTGATGATAGATGGGCGTACTGTGTACAGCCCCACCATATCCGGCGTGTACTGGGATGCTCAGGACACCATGCTGGAGGATATCGACAGGATCGAAGTGATCCGCGGACCGGGGGCTACCCTGTGGGGCGCGAACGCTGTCAACGGTGTTATCAATATCATCACCCGCAATGCGGCGGAAACCCAGGGGGGGCTGTTGGTGGCCGGCGCGGGAAACGAGGAGTCTGGATATGGCAGCCTGCGTTACGGTGGGCAGTTGGCGACCAATGTGGCAGGGCGTGTCTATCTGAAATACAACGACAACGATGCTTTCTGGAATCCCAAGATCAAGAGTGACGCGGGGGACCAGTGGCAAAGCCTGCGTGGTGGATTCCGTGTTGACAGCGATGCTACGGACAGGGACAGCTGGACCCTGCAGGGTGATGCCTACCGGTCCGATGAGCATCAACTGGCCAATTACTGGGCGGATCCTGGTGATCCTGCCAGCGCTCCCTATGCCCCCTGGTATGTCATTCCCCTGGTGGACGATTCGGTAGATTCCAGGGGCTGGAATCTTTTGGGGCGCTGGGAACACAGTTTTACATCGGGTTCTGCACTCACCCTGCAGGCTTACGTCGATCATACCCGGCGGGCTGAAGCCTTTTCGACGCAGGTGCATGACACCCTGGATCTCGATTTTCAGCACCGCTTTCAGCCTCTGAAGGGCCATGACCTGGTCTGGGGTTTCAATCTGCGTTATATCCGGGATGATTTTGAGAATACCTTCATGGCGAGCATCATCCCGGATCATCAGGATTTCAGCCTGTACAGTCTCTTTGTGCAGGATGAGATCGATCTGATGCCGGACCGGCTGCGCCTGGTGCTGGGTTCCAAGTTTGAGCACAACGAATATACGGGTCTGGAAGTGCAGCCCACGGCGCGCTTGCTGTGGCTGGCGAACGAACGCACCACGGTGTGGACTTCCGTATCCCGGGCGGTGAGAACGCCTTCCCGAGCGGAACGCAGCGCTGCCATCGTGTTCCTTATCCAGCCCATGCCCGATCCTTATCCGCCCCTGCTGGTGTATGGCTATGGAAATGATGATTTTCATTCCGAGGAGTTGCTTGCCTACGAACTGGGTCTGCGCTATCAGCCCCGGGACAACCTGAGCCTGGACCTGTCCCTGTACTACCATGACTACGATGAGCTGGAAACCCTGGAGGTGCATGGGGATGCAGCGGGTATTCCTTACCTGGCCTTCGACAACAACCTCCTCGCTGACAGCCAGGGGGCGGAACTCTCCGTTGACTGGCAGCCCCTGGAATGGTGGCGGCTGCAGCTTGGCTACAGCTATTACCGGTTCTCCAGCAGCTTGAGTGCCTCCAGTTCACCCCTGGGTGCCATTGCGCCCAACGGGCTTGCCACCCCCGGGCACCAGTATTCCCTGCGATCCCTGATGGATCTGGGCAGTGATCTGAGTCTGGATCTGTGGCTCTACCATATGGGGGCGATTGAACAATCCGGTTATCTCAGTGGCCAGCCTGTTCCTGCCTATACGGGCTTCAACCTGCGCCTGGCCTGGCGGCCCAGGGAAAATCTGGAGCTGTCCCTGATCGGTCGGGATCTCCTCGATGATCATCATCTCGAATTTGTGGGCGAAAGTTATCTGATGCCTACGGAAATCGAGCGCTCCATCTATGCGCAGGTACGCCTGGATTTCTGATGAACAGCCGGGGACTGCAAACAGGAGCTGACAGCTGATGTCCAGTTTCTCACTTGGCGGAAAGTATCTCCGCAAGGGGATGCGACGGCTGTTGCTGGCGCTTCTGTTGCTGCTGCCCATGGAGCCACCTCCCGCCATGGCGGTTTCATCGGAATACAAGCTGAAGGCCGCCTTGATCTACAAACTGACGCGCTTTGTGGAATGGCCCCGGGAAAACCGCACCGGGGGCAGTTTCGGTATCTGCATCCTGGGCCGGGACGATTTCGGCAGCGCCCTGGATGCGCTGGAGTCGCGCAAGGTCGATGGTCTGCCCATACGCATCAGGCGCCTGGTGCAGTCCGATGCCGTGGACAGCAGCTGCCAGATTCTTTTCGTCAGCGAATCCAAACGCCCTTTTCTGCACAGCATTCTGGCTTCCCTGAAGGGACGTCCCATCCTGACCATAGGTGATTTGGATGGGTTTGCCGAAAAGGGAGGAATGATCGAATTCGTCCGTGGACGCCAGCGCATTGGCTTCCGAATCAATTTGCAGCAGGCCGACCGCGCGGGCCTCAAGATTGCTGCGCCCCTGCTGGAGTTGTCCACCATCGTGGAGACCGAGAGAACATGAGTTCATCCAAAACACTGACCATTGCACAGAAGCTGCGTTACATGATTCTGGTGGTGACTGGGGGAGCCCTGCTCCTGAGTTCCGTGATCTATCTGGCTATCGAGTTCTACAGTTATCGCCAGGTTCTCGTCGAGCGGGCGGAAGTGCTGGCGCATTTCATCTCCACCAACTCTACGGCTGCCCTGAGTTTTGGGGATCGCAAAACGGCGAGCCGCTTGCTCCGGTCTTTGCAGTCAGAGCCGTCTGTGGATTATGCCGCCCTGTACCAGGCGGATGGCAGACTGTTTGCCGAGTATGCCGGAGGGGCCTCTTCTGCCGAGCACATCCGGGTCACCGCCCGGAAATGGATTCGGGATATGAACGCGAATCAGATCGGTAAGACAGAATACCGTCTGTTGGGAAATCATATCGAGACCTATCAGCCCGTGTATCTGGATGATGAGTATCTGGGATACATCATTTTGCGTACCAATCTGAATGGCCTGTTCAGCCGCATTACGGATTACCTGTTCGTGGTTTCATTCTTCTGGCTGCTGATAATGGGAGGGGCTTTCCTGCTCTCCAATCGCCTGCAGAAGCAGATTTCCACGCCCATAAGGGAATTGGTGGAGGGTATGCAGAAGGTCTCGGATACCCAGGATTTTGGTTTAAGGCTCCGTCCTGTCGGAAATGACGAAATCGGCACCATCGTCGACAACTTCAACAGCATGTTGGGACAGATCGAGGAACGGGACAACAAGCTGGCCTCCTATCGGGAGGAGCTGGAAAACAAGGTCGAGGAACGCACCCGCAGCCTGAAAGATGCCAAGGAGGCCGCGGAGGCTGCAAACAAGGCCAAGAGCGAGTTTCTGGCGACCATGAGTCATGAGATCCGCACGCCCATGAATGGCGTCATGGGCATGACCGAGCTGTTGCTGGACAGCGGACTGGATCTGCGCGCCCACCGCCTCGCGGACACTGCCCATCGTTCCGCGGAAGCGCTGCTGGGCGTAATCAACGATATCCTGGATTTTTCCCGTATCGAGGCCAACAAGCTTCACTTGAACAAAGAGGATTTCAACCTGCGCTCCCTCCTGGAAGACACCCTGGAGCTGGTTGCGAATCAGGCCTACCGCAAGGGCCTGGAGCTGGTGCCCAACCTGCCGCCGGATCTGCCGGCATGGATGCATGGTGATCCCGTGCGCCTGCGCCAGGTTCTGGTGAACCTCCTTGGCAATGCTATCAAGTTCACCCAGCGGGGAGAAGTGCGGCTGTGGGTGCGGGTGGTGTCCCGGGAGGAGAATCTGCAACGCGTATCTTTCGAGGTATCCGATACCGGGCCGGGGATTCCAGCAGCGCATCAGCAGCATATCTTCGAGGCATTCAGTCAGGCGGACAGCACCACCACCCGCCGTCACGGCGGCACGGGCTTGGGCCTGGCCATCGCCAAGCGCCTGGTAGAGCTTATGGGTGGCACCCTGGAGCTGGAGAGCGCGCCGGAAGACGGCGCCCATTTCCGCTTTACCATTGGTCTGGAAGAGGCCATCCAGCCCAAGGCCGTTCCCGCCAGTCCGGCAGTGCTGCGGGGGGTCAGGGTGCTGATCGTCGATGATCATGCCGTGAACCTGGAGATTATGCACAACCAGGTCATTGCCTGGGGTATGCGCAACGGTTCGGCAGCAACCGCGGAAGAAGCACTGGACATCCTGCGGCGGGCGGCCAAAGCGGGTGATCCCTACCAGATCGTGCTTCTGGACTGGCACATGCCGGGTATGGATGGCATGGATCTGGCCCGGGTGATAGAGGAAGACCCGGAAATCCCGGAGCTGAAGCTTATCATGCTCAGTTCTTCAGGCAATGATCCCTCCCTGGCCGGCGCTTCCCCCATTGCCTGTTTCCTGCAGAAACCCGTGCGTCAGCAGCAACTGCTGTCCTGTTTGAGTTCCGCGCTTGGGGATCAGTCCGCAGAAGAGTATCAGGACAAGAAGGTTATGCGTAACTTTGATGCGCGGGTCCTTCTCGCAGAGGACAATCTGGTCAACCAGGAGGTTGCACTGAGCATGCTGCTGACCATGGGATGTACGGTGGATGTGGCAGAGAATGGTGCCGAAGCCGTGCAGTATTTCTCCCAAACAGCATATGACATCGTGTTGATGGACTGGCATATGCCGGAAATGGATGGCGCGGCGGCTACAGAGAGAATACGCCAGATGGAACAGGCCAGGGGCAACAGGCGTACGCCGGTGGTTGCCCTGACTGCGGATGTCCAGAAAGGGATTCGTGAGCAGTGCCGCGAAGCAGGTGTGGATGATTATCTGAGCAAACCTTTTTCCCAAAGCCAGCTGTCCAACCTGCTGGCGCGCTGGCTGGGGGCTCCTGATGATGGGAGAGGCGCCCCGCCGGATCCGGTGGACAGGGAAATGAATGGGGATTTGCTGGATGCCAAAATGCTGCAGCAGCTTCGGGAGCTGGGTGAACGCAGCGGCCGGGATGTACTGGGCAAGGTCGTGGAGCATTTTCTGAGGCAGGCGCCAGAGGATGTTTCCCGCATGCGGGCTGCCCTGGAAGAAGGCGATGCCCAGAAGTTGCGGAGCCTGGCCCACGGCCTGAAATCCGCCAGCGCAAACCTGGGGGTTGTTGAATTCTCCGCCAGTTGCGCCCGTCTTGAATCCCTGACCAGGGAGGGCAGCCTGAGTGCTGCGCCAGCGTTCCTGCAAAGCCTGGAAGACAGCCTGCCTGCCCTGCTTGATGCCTTGGAGCGGGCATCGGGCAAGGCTGGCAATGGGTCGCGGGAAGATTCGTCTACTGGGGAGACCGGGAACCGTGAGCTGATCATGGTGGTGGATGACGATCCCGGCTTCCGCCTGGCTACGGAGGAAGCACTGCGCGCAGCGGGATACCGGGTCCTGGTCCTGGACAACGGTGCCGATGCCCTGGAGCAGACAGCGCGCCAGCGTCCGGATCTGGTACTCCTTGATGCTCTCATGTTGGGCATGGATGGCTTTGAAGTGTGTGAACGCCTGCACCGCATGGCGGGCATGGAAGATCTACCGGTAATGATGGTGACCGGGCTGGAGGACACGGAGTCCGTGGAAAAGGCCTTCGAGTCGGGAGCTACCAGCTTCGTCACCAAACCTGTCAACTACTCCATTCTGTTGCACCGTATCCGCTTCCAGCTGCGTGCGATCCAGAACAGCAGGATCCTGCATGAAAACCAGATACAGTTGACCCATGCCCAGCATATTGCCGGCCTGGGATACTGGCGCTGGGACGCTAAGACGGACAAACTGCTCCTGTCCGACAATCTGGCATCCATGCTGGGTGTGGATGGGGACGGCTGTTGCAAGACCCTGGAAGCCTATCTGGAATATGTGCATCCGGAGGACAGAGAGTATGTGAGGGATGTCATCGTTGCCGCTTCTGAAGGCGCGCCTCTCAAACCGGTGGACTATCGGCTGCTGGCCACGGGCAGACCTGCTGTGATCGTGCACCAGGAACTGGGCATGGCGCCGGACAGTATTCATGTGGTGCTGGGTACGGTGCAGGACATCACCCAGCAAAGAGCCACGGATCAGCACATACGGCAGCTGGCCTATACCGACAAGCTGACCGGCCTGGCCAGCCGGGCCTATTTCTACAAGCACCTGGAAGACCTGATCAAGGCCGCTTCCCGGCGTGATGAACATTTTGCTGTCATGTACCTGGATCTGGATGGTTTCAAGGACATCAATGACAGCCTGGGCCATGACATGGGGGATGAACTTCTGAAAATTGTGGCCGAGCGCCTGCAGGGCGCCCTGCGCGATACGGATTTCATCGCCCGCCTCAGCGGGGATGAGTTCTGCATACTGGTGGACAGCGTGACGGATGAGTACGATGTGGCGGAGGTGGCCAGCCGTTGCCTGGAGGAGACCAACAGGCCGGTATTCCTGGGCAAGCGGGAGGTTCGGCCCCGGTGCAGCATCGGCATTGCGCATTTTCCTGAAGACGGTACGGATCTCCAATCCCTGCTCAAGGCAGCGGACAGCGCCATGTACGCCGCCAAGGAGGACGGCAAGCATCGCTATGCTTTTTACTGCCGGGAAATGACTCTGGAAGTGGAACGGCGTCTGCAAATGGAACAGGACCTTCGTCTGGCTATAGAACGCCGGCAGTTTGTCCTGCATTACCAGCCCCAGGTGGATGTGAACAGCGGTCGTCTCGTGGGAGTGGAGGCTCTGATACGTTGGCAGCATCCTGAGATGGGCATGATTTCCCCCGTGGAGTTCATCGAGGTTGCAGAACGCATCGGCATGATTCATGCCCTGGGCCGCTGGGTGCTGGACGAAGCCTGTTCCCAGCTACAGCACTGGCATGGCCAGGGTGTGGAGGGGTTGCGCATGGCGGTAAACATCTCGCCCTTGCATTTCCGTGAACCGGAGCTCCTTGCTACCGTGGCGGAGGTGCTGGAGAGAACCGGCGTGTCACCAGACTGCCTGGAACTGGAGATCACCGAGAGCGTGGTGCAGACCAATGGCGGCGACTTCGACATGTTCCTGCGTCTGCGGGAGCTAGGGGTGGCCATTGCTATCGATGATTTCGGCACCGGCTACTCTTCCCTGGGTTCTTTGAAGTCGCTGCCCGTGGACTGTCTGAAGATCGATCGCCTTTTCGTAACCGACCTGCTTTCGGATGACAGAGCGCCCTTACTGCTGGGCACCATCATCAATGTTGCCCATGCGCTGGGTCACCGCGTGGTGGCGGAGGGCGTGGAGGAGCGTGCCCAGCTGGATGTCCTGAAGCGCGTGGGTTGTGATCTGGTGCAGGGTTACTATCTCAGCCGTCCTGTGGAAGCCGACAAGATTCCTGGCCTGGTGCGCAGCTTTGCCTGCGGTCACCTGGGGCTGCAGCCCACCAAACGGCAGGCATCTTCTCCGGGATGAACTTCTTCTTCGGATGCCTGGAAGCGGTGGGATCAGTCCTGCGAAAACTCGTCCAGCCACTGAATCCAGTGTTTCACCGGCAGCCTGGATTTCTCCCCCAGGTGCAGCAGGCAGCCGATGTTGGCGCTGGCGATGATTTCCGCGCCGGTCTGCTCCAGCGCTTGCAGCTTGTTTTGCCGGAGTTTCCCGGCCAGGCGGGGTTGCTGCAGGGAATAGGTGCCGGCAGAACCGCAGCACAGGTGATTGTCGTCGGGCAGCCGCAGGTCGAACCCCAGTCGTGAAAGCAGTTCAATCACCTTGTCTGCGCTCCTGAGTCCATGCTGCTGGGTGCAGGGCATATGCAAAGCCAGGGGGTGGGGAGTGGCCAGTTTCAACTTCCCGGTATCCTGCTGGAACAGGAAGCTGCCGATTTCCTGGCAGTGTTGCAGTAACTCGGTAGCTTTCTGCTGATAGGCGGGATCTTTGTCGAACAGCTGTGGATATTCCTGTATCTCCAGCGCGCAGGCAGTGGCGGTCACCAACAGGGCTTCAGCGCCTTCCTGCAACAGGGGAAGCCATTGGTCGATGTTGTGCCGTGCGAACTTCCGGGCTTGTTTCTCGGCATCCAGGTGGTGGTGTACTGCGCCGCAACAACGTTCACGGGCAACTGTCAGGCATTCAATATCCAGACGATCGAGAACCCGGCGGGTGGCGTCATTGATGTCGCGCGCTACGGCTGACTGAACGCAGCCCTGGAACAGCAGGATTTTTCTAGGGTGTGATGAGTATGATTTTAGTCTGGCGTCTGCCCTGCGGCCGGGTATCTTGCCACGGATGCTGGCAGGCAGCAGCGGGCGTACCAGCCGTGCCACGCCCAGCGCTGCGCCCAGGCGCTTTGGATAGGGGAGCAAGCCCCTGAGCAGCGCATTCCGCAGGCGCTGGGAAAGGGGTGGGGACTGCAGCGCGCCTGAAAGATGACGGCCGATGTGCAGCAGGCGGTGGTAATTGACCCCGGAAGGACAAGTGGTCTCGCAGGAGCGGCACAGCAGGCAACGATCCAGGTGCTGCCGGGTGCCCGTGGAAGTCTTGCCGGTTTCCAGCAGTTGGCGGATCAGGTAGAGGCGCCCGCGGGGGCCATCCAGTTCGTCGCCCAGTAACTGGTAGCTGGGGCAGGTGGCGGTACAGAATCCGCAGTGCACACAGCGGCTCAACAGCTCCCTGGCTTCCCGGGCTGTGGGATCATCGTGCAATAGGAAGGAGATCCGGGTATCCATGAAATCAGGGGGATGGTGCGAACAGGCGCCCGGGATTGAGAATGCCCGCCGGATCAAAAGCTTTCTTGAGGCGCTGATGAAGACGCAACAGGGCGGGCGCCAGGGGAACCGGGGAGTGTGCATGAAAAGGGCTGACGTAGCCTCCTGCGCCTGCGGCGATGGCAGCCAGTTCCTGGCAGGAGCTTTCGCTGAGCAGCCAGCGCTGCGCGCCGCCCCAGTCGATGAGGGTATCTCCAGGGAGCTTCAACGGGCCGCAATCCCGGGGCAGTGAGATACGCCACAGGGGTTTGTCATTCTGGAAAAACTTCAGCCGCTGTTCTTTCAGATCCTGCCAGTAGCTGGTGTTGCTGGAGATTTCTCCGCCGATATGGCGACGGCCCTGTTCAACGGCCACTGCTGTTCCGCTCAACCTGATGCGTAACTTCCCCTGCTGCCAAGCCGCGGCGCTCAGGGGCAGAGGCAGGCGGTTCCAGTGTTGCATCCGTTCCAGCGCCCTGGGTTGGTCCAGTTCAAGCTCCAGGGTGAGTTCCTGTTCGGGAGCGGGCAGCGTCTTGATGCTCAGTTCCTCCAGCAGCCCCAGGGTGCCAAAAGCCCCGCATTGCAGCCGGGATACATCGTAACCCGCGACATTCTTGATCACCTCGCCGCCAAAGCGCAGGCGTTCACCCTTGCCATTGATGAGTACACAGCCCAGGACATAGTCACGCGCGGCTCCCCGCCAGGGGCGGGCCGGCCCGGAAATGCCGCTGGCAATACAGCCCCCCAGGGTCGCCGTGGAGGAAAAATGGGGTGGTTCAAAGGGCAGCATCTGTTGCTCTTTGTGAAGCAAATCCTCGATTTCCTGGAGAGGCGTCCCGGCCCGGGCGCGGATGAACAGTTCTTCCGGCTCATAGTCCAGCACGCCCTTCATGCCGGTAGTGTGCAGTTTCCGTTCCGGGAGCGGGGCAGAATTCAGAAAGCCTTTGCTGCCGCCGCCGCAGATGCTCAGGGGGTTCTTTTCGAGGAAGGCCTTTCGAATCTGCTCACGCGGATCCATTAGAAACGCTCCAGCTCGGGAAAAGGCAGCTCTCCGTTATGCACATGCATGGCACCCAGCTCCGCGCAGCGGTGCAGGCTGGGAACGGCCTTGCCGGGGTTGAGCAGGCCGGTCTCATCGAAGGCGTCTTTGACAGCGTGAAACTGCTGCAGTTCCATGGCCTGAAACTGTACGCACATCTGGTCGATCTTCTCACTGCCTACGCCGTGTTCCCCGGTAATGGTGCCGCCGACTTCCACGCACAGGGTGAGAATGTCCCCCCCAAACTTTTCTGCCTGGGCGAGTTCCCCCGGTTTGGCGGCATCGTAGAGAATCAGGGGATGCAGGTTGCCGTCGCCGGCGTGGAAGACGTTGGCCACAGTCAGACCGTATTGTTCCGACATGGCTTCTATGCGTGACAGGACTTCCGGCAGCCGGTGGCGGGGGATGGTGCCGTCCATGCAATAGTAGTCTGGAGAGATGCGCCCCACAGCAGGGAAAGCCGCCTTACGCCCGGCCCAAATACGGGTGCGTTCCTGCTCCGAATCCGATACCCGGATGCTGCTGCAGCCGTTCTGGCGCAGAATCCGTTTCACCTTGTTCAGCTGTTCATCGATTTCTTCCGGTGTGCCGTCAACCTCGCACAGCAGTATGGCTGCGGCGTCCACCGGGTAGCCCGCATGAACGAAATCCTCCGCCGCGCGCAAGGAGCGGTTGTCCATCATTTCCAGCCCCGCGGGAATGATGCCTCCGCTGATGATGGCGCCCACCGCTCTGCCTGCCTGCTCCACGGAGTCGAAGGCGGCCAGTATGACTTTGGCTGTGGGAGGCAGGGGCAGAAGCTTGACCGTGACTTCGGTGATGATGCCCAGCAGCCCTTCGGAACCGGTGAGCAGTGCCAGCAGGTCATAGCCCGGACTGTCCAGGGTGCTGCCACCGATATTGAGCAGTTCCCCTTCTGCGGTAACAAGCTTCAGGCCAAGGATGTTGTTCACCGTGAGGCCGTACTTGAGGCAGTGTACGCCACCGGAGTTCTCTGCCACGTTGCCGCCAATGGTGCAGGCGATCTGTGATGAGGGATCGGGCGCGTAGTAGAGTCCATAGGGCTGCGCAGCCTCGCTGATGGCCAGGTTGCGTACGCCCGGTTCCATGCGTGCGCTCAGATTGTCAGGATTGATTTCCAGGATGCGTTTCATGCGCGCAAGACTGAGTACCAGCCCGTTGGACAGGGGTTGGGCGCCGCCGGACAGTCCGGTGCCTGCACCCCGTGGCACTACAGGCAGGCGATATTCATGGCACAGGCGGATGACAGCCTGAACCTGTTCCCCGGTTTGTGGCAGGGCAACCGCCAGGGGCAGCGCGCGTTTGGCGGTGAGACCATCGCATTCGTAGGCGCGCAGCATGTCCGGTTCCAGGATGAGGCCATCCTTGGGCAGAGTGCTTTCAAGGGCGCTACGTAATTCCGCGGTCAAGGGCATGGAATTGAACGGGTTTATGTTGTTATATTCGATTCCAGCATATATCAAAGCACAGTCAAAATACCATTCCCTTATTGGGAGGATCCCGCGATGGTCTGCCGTGGGACGGAACAAGAGGAACAGAACATGTCCGGCATTTCCACCTTCAATCCCCCGGTACGCACCCTCATGGGGCCGGGTCCCTCTGATGTGTCCCCCCGGGTACTGGAGGCCTTGTCCCGGCCTACCATCGGTCATCTGGATCCGCGTTTCGTGGACATGATGGAAGAGCTCAAGAGCATGCTGCAGTATGCGTTCATGACGGACAACGCCATGACCATGCCGGTTTCGGCGCCGGGTTCTGCGGGCATGGAGACCTGCTTCGCCAATCTCCTGGAGCCGGGTTACAAGGTTATTGTCTGCCAGAATGGCGTGTTTGGCGGGCGCATGAAGGAAAACGTCATTCGCTGCGGCGGCGAGGCTGTCATGGTGGAAGATGAGTGGGGCAAGGTGGTGGATATACAGAAGGTGGAAGATGCCCTGAAGGCGCATCCCGACGCCAAGGTGCTGGCCTTCGTGCATGCTGAAACTTCCACGGGCGCCCAGTCCGATGCCGCCAGTCTTTGCCGGTTGGCCAGGGAGCATGGCTGTCTGAGCATCGTGGATGCCGTCACTTCACTTGGCGGCACGCCGGTGAAAGTGGATGAATGGGGCGCCGACGCCATCTATTCCGGCACCCAGAAATGCCTGTCCTGCGTCCCTGGCCTGTCACCCGTGAGCTTCAGTGAGGCGGCCCTGGAGGTGATACGCAACCGCAAGACGCCGGTGCAGAGCTGGTTCCTGGATCTCAACCTGGTCATGGGTTACTGGGGCAGTGGCGCCCAGCGCAGCTATCATCACACGGCGCCGGTGAATTCCCTGTACGCCCTGCACGAGGCCTTGTGCATCCTGCAGGAGGAAGGCCTGGAGCATGCCTGGGCGCGGCATGAAAAGAATCACCAGGCCCTGAAGGCGGGCCTGGAAGCCATGGGCATGCATTTCGTGGTGAAGGAAGGCGACCGGCTGCCGCAGCTCAATGCGGTGACAGTGCCTGAAGGGGTGGACGAGGCGGCGGTGCGCCGAGCCCTGCTGGAGGATTTCAACCTGGAGATAGGCGCGGGTTTGGGCGCCCTGGCGGGCAAGGTATGGCGCATTGGCCTCATGGGTCATGCCAGCAATCAGAAGAATGTGCTGCTCTGCCTGTCTGCCCTGGAAGCGGTGCTGAGTCAGATGAAAGCCCCCATTGAAAAAGGCGTGGCCCTGGATGCGGCCATGGCGGTGTATGCCTGAAGGTCATTGACCGGGGAGGTCGGTTCCCCTGAAATGGCTTGCGGCGGGCTTCAGAATATAAGGCTGTGGCTATGCTTCCCAGGGCTCATGGGTCTCCAGGGTACAACCGTAGCCCCGGTAACCATGGCGCTCCTCTTCCGTGCGGCGATTTACGGTCATGTGCATATGCACTGGGGCGGGATCGTATTCTGATTTCATCACCACTTCCAGCGCAGCATCGACAGGCAGATCAACGGGTAGCCAGAGCATGGCCCCCGTGGTGCTGATGTCGCTGAGAAAGCCTATGTGGAATTCTTCGTCTGCACCTGTGCGGAAATGCACGGGGCCATGCCACTCCACTCTCGGGCTTATGCGTCTGTCCATCTTTCTTTCCTCGAAACGGAATAGTCATGACTCCATTATGGACCAGTTTCAGCCTTTTCGCCGGATGCTGAACAGCAGTGGCAGTATGTCCTCGTACGTCGTGGCGAAATGCACCCGGATGCCCTTGCGTATGTGATCCGGGATCTCGTCCCAGTCACCCTGGTTGTCCATGGGCAGTATCAACTCCCGGATGCCGGCGCGGCGTGCGGCAATGACCTTTTCGCGGATACCGCCCACGGGAAAGACCTCGCCTGTCAGGGTCAGTTCACCCGTCATGGCGATGGTGCGTGCGGTTTTCCCCAGTGCCAGGGAGACCAGGGCCGAGGCCATGGTGACCCCTGCTGACGGGCCGTCCTTGGGGGTGGCGCCGGCTGGGACGTGCAGATGGATGAAAGCTTTCTCGAAAAAGTTCTCCGGGATGCCGAATTCCCGGGCATGGCTGACCACATAACCGTAGGCGATCTCCGCGGATTCCTTCATCACGTCGCCCAGTTGTCCGGTGAGTTTGAAACCCCGGCTGTAACTGTGGGTGTGAACGGCCTCGATACTGAGGGTGGCGCCACCCATGGCTGTCCAGGCCAGCCCGGTGATGACGCCGGGGCCGGAGAGTTTGCGTTCATCGCGGAATACGGCGGGGCCGAGATAGGTTTTCAGGTCGTCTTTGGTGATTGAGACAGGTGGTTTTTCCCCTTCCATCATTTTCACTACGGCCTTGCGCACGATGCGCGCCAGTTGTTTGTCCAGCCGGCGAACCCCCGCATCCCTGGCATAGTCTTCAATGATCTTGCGCAGTACCGGCGCATTGATTTTTACATCCTGGCGCTTCAGGCCGGCTTCCCGGAGCTGTTTGGGCAGCAGATAGCGGCGAGCGATCTGCAGTTTTTCTTCCGGGATGTAGCCGGAAAGCTGAATGATCTCCATGCGGTCTAGGAGCGGCGCGGGGATGGTGTCCAGCTGGTTGGCGGTACAGATGAACAGGGTCTCGGACAGGTCGAAACGCAGGTCCAGATAGTGGTCCAGGAATTCGCTGTTCTGCTCCGGGTCCAGTACTTCCAGGAGGGCGGAAGCGGGGTCGCCCTGGTAGCTGGCGCCGATCTTGTCGATTTCGTCCAGCATGACGACGGGGTTCTGCACGCCCGCCTGTTTCATGGCCTGGATGAACTTGCCGGGCATGGCGCCGATGTAGGTGCGTCGGTGCCCTTTGATTTCTGCCTCGTCGCGGATACCGCCCACGGAGAATCGGTAGAAGCGGCGTCCCATGGCTTCGGCCACGGACTTGCCGATGGACGTCTTGCCCACGCCCGGGGGACCCACCAGCAGGATGATGGAGCCTTTGATCTCGCCGCGCTGTATGCCCAGGGCGAGAAATTCCAGGATGCGTTCCTTGACGTCTTCCAGGCCGAAATGATCCCGGTCCAGGATCTTTCGCGCATGGGGCAGTTCCAGATTGTCCTCGGACTCCAGGCCCCAGGGCAGCACCGTTATCCAGTCCAGGTAATTGCGCGTGACGTTGTATTCGGCAGAACTGGGATCGAGCATGGCCAGCTTGTCCAGCTCTTCCTCCACCCGCGTACGGGCTTCTTCAGTAAGCGTCAGTTTCTCCAGGCGCTGACGAAATTTCTCGATGTCAGCGCTACGGTCATCCTTGGAAATGCCCAGCTCCTGCTGGATGACCTTGAGCTGCTCGCGCAGGAAGAACTCGCGCTGCTGGCTGTCCATGCGCTCTTCCACGGTCTCACGGATCTTTTGCTGGGAGCGCGCCAGTTCCAGTTCCTTGCTGATGAGGGCCAGCACCTTTTCCATGCGGGGCAGCAGCTCAACGGTTTCCAGCACTTCCTGTTGTTCCGTCTTGCCGGCGGAGGTCAACCCGGTGGCGAAATCCGCCAGCAGGGAGGGGTTGTCAGGTCCAAAACGGTCCAGGAAGAAGCGCAGTTCTTCCTGCAGCAGGGGATTCAGGGGCAACAGCTCCTTGATCGTGTTGATGATGGCCAGGGCATAGGCCTTGACCTCTTCTGAGGGTTTGCTCAGATCTTCACGCAGGTACTCCACCCGGGCGATATAGGGTGGCATGTCGCTGATGTATTTTTTGATGCGGAAGCGCTGCAGGCATTCCACCAGCACCTGCAGGCGACCGTCCACTGTATGCACCTTGTGAATGCGACCTACTGTGCCAACCTGGTACATGGCGTCCGGGGAGGTCTTCTCGGCTGTATCGTCCCGGGTCAGCACCAGTCCGATCAGGTCGGAATCGGATGCCTGTATGGCTTCGATGGTGGGCATCCAGAAGTCGGCATCCATGAGCAGGGGCACGCCCTGCCCGGGAAAGAAAGGGCGGGCGGCAATGGGCAGGATATGAATGATGTTGGGCAATACTTCGTCTGCCCGCGCGAGCAACTGGCTTTCCTGGTTCATGGGCATTCTTCTTCTTGCTGGGTTTCCGGACTCTCCAACATGGGGGCGAATGAAGGAAATGCAATACCCCTTGCCCGGAACCCATGACTGCCAACTCGTGGAAAGTTTCCCTCTCCTTCCCTCCCCACCCCCCCGCATGCGGGGGGGTGGCTACAGCTGCCATCTGCTGCAATACCCGGAAAACAGAGAGGGGTCAGACGGCTAGTTTTCCACTTGAGACAGGTCTGTCTTGACTGCGGTAGAATCGAATTCCCCGATTCGATCCAGCAGCTTGGCTGCTTCCTGCATGTTGGCCTTGACGGTATTCCGGTCGCTGCCCTGCATGCGGGCGTAACGGCTCAGCGCTGTGTAGCGGGCCAGTTCCGGATGCGTTTCGATGGACTGGCGGTGTGCTTCCATGGAAGGAATCCTGGATTCCCGGGTTTTCTTCTGCACGATGGTGGTGTCCTCGAAGCCGATGCGCAGGCCATACACGATATAGTCGAAACGGGCGTCCTGAGGGCTACCGGGGGCTGCTTTGACCAGTATTTCATGGGTGTCCAGTTCTGCCACGTAGAGGGCGGCCCAGGCGCCCCGGGGCGTCAAGTGAGCAGTAAGGCCGATGTCGGGATTGGTCACCCATTTGAAGGTCTCCCCCAGGGGAATGCGCGCTTCGCCGTTGACCAGCTGGGCGCTGCCTCGGGTGTAAGTGGCCACCTCGTCGCCTTCGGGAGAATTGTAGACGATGACTTCATCGTCGTGCTCCGGATGATTCTGTATGAAGGCCACACTACCGCTTCCCTGGATCTTGTAGGAAGAATACGCCACATTAGCATAGGCGCCATTTTGCAGATCGAAGTGTCCACCGGCGGTAGTTCCAGTTGCTGTGATTCCATATGAGCTTGTGGCCAACCAAGCGTAAGTCTTAGTGTTAGGGTCACCCGTAAGATAGGTGAAGGTTCCAGCCACGCCTCCATTGGTGCTGAAGGCAGAAATGCCCCTGCTTCCCGTGGCCAACTCAACCTTCACACCGGCGTTTTGATTGGTGAACTTTCCACCAAGGGTGCCGAAGGCTTCGATACCGGTATCACCCCAGCCCAACCAGGTTTCGCCGGTGTCGTTGGAGTCCTTGAAATGTCCCCCCATCTCTGATCCATAAGCCTCAATACCCCGGTTGCCGTGACCCACATAAGCATAGCCGCTGTTGTCGGCGTCCTTGAAATAGCCGCCTGCTGTATTGCCATAGGCGTTTATGCCGTAGTCTCCGGAAGCGATATAGGCATAGCCGCTGCTGTCGAGGTCTTGGAAGTAGCCTCCAGAGCCGTTTCCATAGGCCTCGATCCCCCGTTCTCCGATGCCGACATTGGCATAGCCGCTGTTGTCGGCATCCTTGAAGTAACCGCCATAATCGTTCCCTTCGGCATACACGCCGCTGTCGATGTACCCCACCCAGGCATAGCCGCTGTTGTCGGCATCCTTGAAATAGCCACCGGCATATTTCCCAAAGGCTTCAATGCCTGCGCCCCAGACATTGCTGTTATTGAGCTGGATGATGCCATCAACTGAGAGAAACTCACCTACGCTGCCATTGAGAATCAAGGGGATATCTATATTCAAGGTGGCGTCACCGGTGGTCGCACCCCCAGTGAGTCCGGTGCCGGCTACGACAGCGGTAATGTCCCCACCGGAATTGTCATCGGTTTCACAAGTTACGCTGCCATCTGCAGCAATGGCGCGAATGCTGCTTCCTGCCGCGCAGGCACTGCTTACCCGGCGTTGCACATAGGTAAGATCTGCCGCCAGGCTGATATCGCCGGAGGTGCCTCCGCCGCTGAGGCCTGTGCCAGCGCTGACAGCCGTGATATCGCCACCGGAATTGTCATCGGTTTCACAAGTTACGCTGCCATCTGCAGCAATGGCGCGAATACTGCTTCCCGCCGCGCAAGTGCTACTTACCCGGCGCTGTACATAGGTAAGATCTGCCGCCAGGCTGACATCGCCAGAGGTGCCGCCGCCGCTGAGGCCTGTACCGGCGTTGACAGCGGTGATATCACCACCGGAATCATTATCAGTTTCACAGGTAACACTTCCATCTTCCGCAATGGTGCGAATACTGCTTCCCGCCACGCAGGTACCGCTCACCCGGCGCTGCAGATAAGTGACATCGGCCGCCAGGCTGATATCGCCGGAGGTGCCGCCGCCGCTGAGGCCTGTACCGGCGCTGACGGCGGTGATGTCGCCCCCAGCGCCCGTATCGTCTACGGCGCAGGCCCAAGCACTGCCATTCCACTTGGCCACCTGGCCACTGGCGCAGCTCAAGCCCGCCAGCGTGTCGGCATCGCCATCGAGGAGATCGGCGGGCACGCTCATGAAATTGTTCCAGTCCAGGTAATAGCTGCCTTCATGCCCGCCCAGCAAGTCGGCATCCAGGCCCGAACCGGAACCGTCGAGCTGGTTGTACAGGGTTTCTTCCAGGCCTTTGACGAAAAATACGGCCATCTGCGACCGGGTGACATTGTCTTCGGGGCAGTAGTTGTTGGCGTTGCATCCGGAAGTAATACCCAGATTGGCGAATTCCTCGATATAACCGCAGGCCCAGTGGCTGGCGGGTACGTCGTCAAACAAACTGCCCGTGCAGACATAGGCTGCCGCTTCGACAAAAGCGGCGTAGCCGGGTGGAACGGCCTGTTCTGCTTGTGCAACACTCGCGACCCCGGAGCAGATCAAAGCCAGGGGAATCCATATTTTTCTTATGTTGTTTCGTCGTACTTGCATTGTGATTACCTCGCAATCCATGATGTACTTTTCGCTGGATTTTTCAGGCTGAAAACCCTTCTGCATCCAGTAGAACCCAAAGGTTCAACAGATATAAGAGGACAAATGACCTTAGGTTGAGAAATGTCAACGGAGATGTGTTTTTTTGCAGGAAAAGCTGGTAGGTGAGGAGGTTTTCCGGACAGGGCCGGATCAGGAGTTGATGGCCCTGTGGCTCAGGCAGGCAAAAGCTGCCAGATCCAACTGTTCCGCCCGCTGGCCCGGGTCGATGCCGCATTGTTCCATCTGGGAAACGGAGACCAGGCCCTTGAGAGTATTGCGCAGGGTCTTGCGCCGCTGGGAGAATGCCTGGGTGACCAGTTGGCCAAACAGCGCCATGTCTTCCACAGGGTAGGGGCGGTCCTCGTAAGGGGTGAGGCGGACGAACGCGGACTCCACTTTGGGGGGCGGCTGGAAGGCGCCAGGGCCAATGGGAAACAACATCTGCACATGGCAGCGGATCTGCAGCATGACACTCAGGCGGCCGTAGGTCTTGCTGCCCGGTCCGGCAGCCATGCGTTCCACCACCTCCTTCTGCAGCATGAAGTGCATGTCCCGGATGCATCGGCTGTTTTCCAGCAGGTGGAACAGCAGAGGGGTGGAGATGTTGTAGGGCAGGTTGCCCACTACGCGCAGTTCCCGGTCTTTCTGCGCCAGAGCGCAGAAATCGAACTTCAGGGCGTCTGCCGAATGCAGGTGGAAATTTTCGTGTCCCACATATTGGTTTTCGAGCTGGCGCACCAGGTCCCGATCGAGTTCCACGGCATCAAGACGTTTCACCTGGGGAAGCAGCAGCCCGGTGATAGCGCCCTGGCCAGGTCCGATTTCCACCAAGTGGTCTTCCGGCGAGGGATCGATGGCGTGCACGATCCGGCCAATGACCCCGGGGTCATGGAGGAAATTCTGGCCGAAACGCTTGCGGGCTCTGTGTGACATGGGGGGATTGTACTTGTATTTTCCGGCCCTTGGGCTATTGCTTATAGGTACCGGTGATCAAGAGGAGAGAGAACATGTCAGACTGGTGTACAGATGTAGTCATTCATATTGATGAAGAGCTGGATGATGCCAATATCCATGATATCGAGCGAGATGTCGGCATGATCGACGGCGTTTACAGCGCTTGCGTACATGAAAAGGCCCGTCACCTGTTGGTGGTGGACTATGATCCGGAGGCGGTGGAAACCCTGAGTCTGCTGAATCCTGTGCAGAACCGCGGCTTGCATGCCGAATTGGTGGGTTTGTAAGTCCAGGGCAAAAATCGATGATGGATGGCGGGAGCGGGCTGAAAGTTATACAATTTCCTGCCGTTTCTTACTGATTGCGCAAGAATGCCCGGCAAGCTCTATATAAAGACCTTTGGATGCCAGATGAACGAGTACGACTCCAGCAAGATGGAGGATGTGCTGCGGGCGGCCCATGGGCTGGAGTTGGTGAGCGCCCCCGAAGATGCTGATGTGTTGCTGCTGAACACCTGCTCCATCCGGGAAAAAGCCCAGGAGAAGGTCTTCTCCCTGTTGGGCCGCTGGAAGGATTGGAAAGAAGACAAGCCGGGCCTGGTGATTGGCGTCGGCGGTTGCGTGGCCAGCCAGGAAGGTGAAGCTATCCGCCGCCGGGCGCCCTTTGTCGATCTGGTTTTCGGTCCTCAGACCCTGCATCGCCTGCCTGCCATGCTGGAGCAGGCCCGCGCCACGGGGAAGCCGGTGGTGGATGTGAGCTTCCCCGAGATCGAGAAGTTCGACCGCCTGCCCGAGCCCCGGGCGGATGGTCCCACGGCCTTTGTTTCCATCATGGAAGGCTGTTCCAAGTACTGTACCTATTGCGTGGTGCCGTACACCCGTGGTGAGGAGATCAGCCGTCCCTTCGACGATGTGATCGACGAAGTGGTACAGCTGGCTGCCCAGGGTGTGCGTGAAGTGAACCTGCTGGGACAGAACGTCAATGCCTACCGGGGCGAAATGCACGATGGAGAGATCGCCGACCTGGCGTTGCTCATCCGCTATGTGGCGGCCATCGACGGCATAGAGCGTATCCGTTTCACCACCTCGCATCCTGTGGAGTTTTCCGACAGCCTCATCGAAGTCTATGGCGATGTGCCTGAACTGGTAAGCTTTCTGCACCTGCCTGTACAGTCCGGTTCCGACCGGGTACTCATGGCTATGAAACGCGGCCACAGCGCTTTCGAGTACAAACAGAAGATCAAGCGCCTGCGCGAGCGGCGCCCGGACATCAGCATCTCCTCGGATTTTATCGTCGGTTTTCCCGGCGAGACAGAAGAGGATCACCGCCTGACCATGAAGCTCATCGGGGAGATCGGCTTCGATCAGTCCTTCAGTTTCATTTACAGCCGCCGCCCCGGCACCCCGGCTGCGGACTATGAAGACGACGTGCCTCATGCAACCAAGCAGGCCCGCCTGGCGCAACTGCAGCAGGCCATCAACAGTAACGCCCAGCGCATCAGCCGCCAGATGGTGGGCACGGTGCAGCGGGTGCTGGTGGAGCGCCATGCGCGCAAGGATGGCGCTGAGCTGGCCGGGCGCACGGAAAACAACCGGGTGGTGAATTTTGCCGGCCCGGCTTCCCTCATCGGACAATTTGCAGAGGTGCGCATCACCGAAGCTTTGCCCAACTCACTGCGTGGAGAACTGCCGGAACCCGCCGCTGCCGCGGCCACCGCCTGAACCTGTATGACCCGAGCCCTGGCTTCCGACCATCCTGATTCCCTGGACCTGATCCTGACTCCCGATGACAATGAGCGCCTGCGCAATCTTTGCGGCCAGCTCGATGAGCATCTTCGTCTCCTGGAGCGGCGTCTGGGACTGGAGATCAACAATCGCGGCAATACCTTCCGTCTTATTGGCAATGCGCCAGCCATCAACGCCGGCAGCCAGGTGCTGCAAGCCCTGTATGAGGAGACTCAAGACGAAACCCTCACCCCGGCTGCTGTGCATCTGGCCCTGCAGGAATCCGGGGTGGAGCAGCTGCTGCGCGCAGCGGAGCCCGATCTGCCGGAAGTGGTTATCAAGACCAAGCGTGGCCTGATCCGTGGACGCGGTCCCCACCAGAAGGCATACCTGCACAAGGTCATGACCCATGACATCAACTTTGGCGTGGGACCGGCGGGCACGGGCAAGACCTATCTGGCCGTGGCCTGCGCTGTTGAGGCTCTGGAACGCGACCGGGTGCGGCGCATCATGCTGGTGCGCCCGGCGGTGGAGGCCGGGGAGCGCCTGGGTTTCCTGCCCGGTGACTTGGCACAGAAGATCGATCCTTATCTGCGCCCTTTGTACGATGCGCTGTACGAAATGCTGGGCTTCGAGAAGGTGCATAAGCTGGTGGAGCGCAATGTGATAGAGATTGCGCCTCTGGCCTACATGCGTGGCCGCACCCTGAATGAATCCTTCATTATTCTGGATGAGGCGCAGAACACCACGCCGGAACAGATGAAGATGTTCCTCACCCGCATCGGCTTCGGCTCCACAGCGGTGATCACCGGGGATGTGACCCAGGTGGATCTGCCGCGCCATCAGAGTTCCGGCCTGCGCCAGGCCACGGAGATCCTGGCCAAGGTGGAAGGCATCAGTTTTACCTTCTTCAATGCCCAGGACGTGGTGCGCCATCCCCTGGTGCAGCGGGTGGTACAGGCCTATGAGGGTCACGGTAAGAAAAATGGCTGAGCCCCTGTCCCCGGTTTTACCCGTCTCCCTCCCCGTAGGTCGGGCTTTAGCCCGACTATTTCGCCGGATGTTGGCCTGTCGGGCTGAAGCCCAGCCTACGGGAGGCAGGCGGTGAGCCTGGAGCTGCAACTGGCCAGCGGGGCCGGTGATCTGCCCGCCAAATCCGACTTCGAGGCCTGGGCCGAAACCGCCTTGGAGGATGAAGACCGCCGGGGACTGGTGATCCGCATTGTGGATGAGGCCGAGAGCCGCCAGCTCAACCGGGATTACCGGGACAGGGACAAGCCCACCAATGTTCTGTCCTTCCCGTTCGAGGCGCCGCCCCAGGTGCCTGACGGGCACCTGGGCGATCTGGTGATCTGCGCGCCTGTCGTGACCCGTGAGGCGCGGGAGCAGGGCAAGCCCGCGGCCCATCACTGGGCGCATCTGGTGATTCATGGTGTACTGCAC
>Ga0256832_1000406_pt1 | contig 27180 bp, 26 predicted proteins | sample 134614metaG_FD_190534 | JGI IMG/M metagenome (GOLD analysis project Ga0256832, IMG submission 190534) | Hydrothermal vent microbial communities from Lau Basin, Pacific Ocean - 134-614 | ecosystem: Environmental > Aquatic > Marine > Hydrothermal vents | place: Pacific Ocean: Lau Basin | collected... | reverse complement strand
GCGCGCCTGCGCCGGGGTTACAAGGCGGGCCAGGGAGAGGCCTTGCGGCGCAAGCGGGAACAGTATGAAGAATACCTGCGGCGTTTCTGCCGCTAACTATCATGATGCGGGCGCTCCACACCCCAGATTATGGACAAGTTCCCTCTCTCCCCAGGAGGAAGTTGTAAAAGCCCTTCCCTGGGCTTTCACGACTCGGAATCGGAAAAGTGCGATTTTCCGATTCCTCCGTTTTCAATGGCTTACAGCCATCGAAAATGGCGATGCGTCCCTGCATCGCGGACGCTGTCGCCTACTGCCACACCCTCCCTAGACATGATGTTTTGACCTGCCCATGCTAGTGGTCGGGGTCGGAGTCAAATAGAGAGGATGTTGGACAGGGCCGACGGGGTGATACAGGTTGATCCAGTTCCTTATACACAGTTGGGTGGAATTTGACTCCGACCCCTTCTCCCTTCCCAATCCTCCCCCGCGTGCGAGGGAGGGAGTTGTAGGATAGGCTCAGCAAGGCGTTGAAAAACGGTGATTGCTATTGCTTCTCAGCGTCCGCTCTCCGCCGACCGCCACAACTGGAAGCTGGGGTGCGACAAATAGCCCTTGCTGAGAATGAAGTTGAGCACGTTGCGCAGGCGGAAGAAATGCACCACGGAATCGACGCGAATGATTTCCCGGCCGTTTTCGTCGAAGAAGATCAGGGTAGGCGCGTAGAAGACGCCCAGGCTGTCCGCCCATTCGCTGGCCGTCATTTTCCTGCCATCGGGGGTGATGACGGGGTCATTGCCGCGTCTGTTCAGCTGCACGCTCTCAAAGGATTCGAACAGTTTCTGTATGGCCGGTTGGCGCAATAGCTGGGTGTGGAGGATATCGCAAGCATGACAGTTGCCTTGCTCAAAGAACACGGCCAGGGGGCGTTCGGCGGCGAAGTGACTGCGGTCCAGGTTGTAGGGCGGTGGCAGGAAGAAATCTTCTTCCACCATGTCTTCCGCTTCGAAGCGCAGGGTGCTGTCTCCCCGGGCAAGGTACACGTGGAAGGGCTCCCGCTTGTAGTGTTCGCCGGCCACGTATTCCAGGGCAGCACGGAACTGGTAGGGGGGATAGTAACCCCGCAGGCGCAAGGCAATGCTGCCATCCTTGTCGTAGAACACCAGGGAAGGCGTGAAATTGGTGCCCATCTTCAGGGCGTAGTCACGCTGGGTCATGGTGTTGCCTTCCGGGTCCGTCACTTCTTCCGGACTCCAGATGTCGATGGCGATAACATCGAAGTTGTCCCTGGTGTACTTGACGATATCCGGCTGCTTGAAATTGATTTCCATGAGCTGACGGCAGTAGGGACAGCGTTTCTGGCCAAAATACACCACGATACCCTTCTTGCCGCTGTTGATGGCCTCTGATAGGTCTTCCTGGAGATCAAGAAAACTGTCCTTGAACCAGTCGGGATGCTGGATCATGTTCTTCAGCGGGACATCGTCGAACACCAAGGGGTCATCTTCCTCCGAGGCGTGAATGGGCTGGCCCAATATCATCAGGGCGGCGTAAAGGATGCCGGACAGGAGGAAGCGATAGTTCATAACCAGGCCTTCCAGTCGATGCTGTCGTCGCCAAATACCAGGAAGTGCGGGTTGAGCAGGGATTCCTTCTGATTGTAGCGCAGGGGGTGCATGTCCGTGTCTGTGACTTTTCCCCCGGCCGCTTCCACCACGGCCTGGGCGGCGGCAGTGTCCCATTCAGACGTGGGGCCCAGGCGCGGATAAACGTCCGCCTTGCCTTCGGCCACCAGGCACAGCTTCAGGGAGCTGCCCATGCTGACCATGCTGTGTTCAGGCAGCCGGGCCAGGAACTGCTTCAGGCTGTCTCCCGCATGGGAGCGGCTGCCCGCCACACGCATTGGCGATGCGCAGGGTTTGGTCACATGAATGGGAACGGCTTCCTGGTCTGCCAGTTGGCGGAAAGCGCCCTTATCGATATCCCCGAAATAGGTCACGCCGGTTACAGGCACATGTACCACACCAAGCACGGGACCGCCGTCTTCGATAAGCGCAATGTTCACGGTGAACTCGCCGTTGCGCTTCACGAACTCCCGGGTGCCGTCCAGGGGGTCGATGAGCCAGTAGCGCCGCCAGCGGCGCCGTTCTTCCCAGGGTATATGTGCGGATTCTTCCGACAACAAGGGGATGTCGGGAGTCAGTTCCTGCAGTGCGGTCGTTATACAGTGATGTGAGGCCAGATCCGCCTGGGTGAGTGGTGAATCGTCGGCCTTGTGTTCCACGGAAAAATCCTGATCGTAGATCTTCAGGATGGCCTTACCCGCGTCGCGGGATACATGGTTGATAAGCTGAATGTCTGGTAATGTCATGAATACAGGGAATCCGGGAATCGGTACAATCCCGCCTTTTGCGGCAGGTCTTATTTTCTTTTTTGAGGACAAGATACCACATGTTTGATTGGGCAAGAATAGATACTGTTCTGCTGGACATGGATGGCACCCTGCTGGATTTGCATTTCGACAACCATTTCTGGCTGGAGCATGTTCCCCTGCGATATGCCCAGAAACATGGCCTGTCCGTGGAGGCCGCCAAGAAGGAGCTGACGGCCCGCTATGCCCGGGTGGAAGGTACCCTTGAGTGGTACAGCGTGGATTACTGGAGCCGAGAGCTGGCCCTGGATATTCCCCTGCTCAAGAGCGAGGTCGAACATCTCATCTCCGTTCATCCCCATGTACTGGATTTTCTTCAACGCCTCGGGGAGGTGGGAAAGAGCCGGGTGCTGGTAACCAATGCCCATCAGAAGGCGCTGCAACTGAAAATGCGCAAGACGCGCCTTGGAAGGCATCTCGACCAGGTGATAAGTGCCCATGAGCTGGGGCTGCCCAAGGAAAACCCGGTGTTCTGGGAGCGGCTGGGCCGGGAGATTCAGTATGACCCGCAGCGCACCCTGTTCATCGACGACAGCCTGCCGGTGCTGCGCTCCGCACGGGAGTATGGCATCACTCATCTGTTGTGCATGTTGCAGCCCGATGCCAGCCAGCCCGCAAGGGAGACGGAGGAATTCAAGGCCCTGCGGCATTTCCGCCCATTGCTGGAAGAGCTGACTTCAGGTTGAGTCGGCGAATTTTTCCAAGAATGCCAGCAATTGGTCTTTGGGAAGCGGCTTGCTGATGAGGTAGCCCTGCAGGTAGTCGCAGCCAATATCAATCAGGTGAGATTTCTGCTCCTCCGTTTCCACGCCTTCGGCAACGACCTTCATGTTGAAGCTGTGTGCCAGCTGCACGATGGCTTGTACCAGTATGGCATCCTCGGGATCGCTGGTCAGGTTGCGCACGAATTCCCTGTCGATCTTGATGCTGTCGAAAGGGAAGGTTCGCAGATGGTTGAGGGAGGACTGACCGGTTCCAAAATCGTCCAGCGCCAGGGGAATGCCAAGCTGCCGCAGCTCCCCAAGCAGGGCCCGGGCATTGGCCAGGTCTTCCATGAGGGTGTCTTCGGTGATCTCGAGATTGATGAGGGAGGGAAATTCCAGTCCGGCGATGCTGTCGATAAAATCTCGGTGCCGCGTCGGGTCGCGCAGCACCGAGGGCGACATGTTCATGGCCACGCGCAGGGGAATGCCGTATTTCTGCAGGGCGGCACCCTGCACCTGGTTGATGTGCGCCGACATATGCTCGTTGAGTTTTTTTCCCAGCTCCAGGCTGAGTTTCTTCTGCGCCTCCATGAAATCCGATGGATAGACCAGATCCCCGTCTTTTGGCTGCCAGCGCATGAGGGCTTCAACAGCGATCAGTTGCCCGGTTTCCGCGTTGACGATGGGCTGGTAGTGATACAGGAACTCATTGCGCTGCACGGCCTTGCGCAGACGCTGTTCAAGGTCCAGCTGCCTGCTGGCCTTGCGCAGCAGCTCGCTGGTGAAGAACTGGTAGTTGTTCTTGCCTCGCCGCTTGGCCTCATACATGGCCGCGTCAGCGTCCCGCAACAGGTCATCCGATTGGTTGTCGTCGTAAGGGGCAATGGTGATGCCTATGGAAGCGGTGATATGGAATTCCTGATCATTGATGAGGTAGGGCTGCTGTAATGCGCGCAGGATCTTCTGCGCGATGTTGCGCGCAAAGGTCTTCTGCCGAATATCTTCCAGCAGGATGGCGAACTCGTCGCCTCCCAGGCGGGCGATGGTGTCCGAGCGGCGCACCACCTTCTTGAGGCGCCTGGCCACGGTTATCAGCAGTTCGTCTCCGGCAAAATGGCCCAGGGTGTCGTTGATCTGCTTGAAGTTGTCCAGGTCCAGGAACAGGCAGGAAATCATCTGGTTGTGCCGGGCGGCAATCTGCAGGGCGTGTTCCAGCCTGTCCTTGAACAGCAGCCGGTTGGGGAGCTGGGTGAGAGGGTCATGATGGGCCAGATGATCCAGTCCCTGCTCCCGCTTGATCACCTGGCGGCGCATCTCGCCAAAGGCCTCGACGAGATCCCGGGTTTCCTTCAGCTTGGGCGTGGGTATGACCACCCGGCTGTCACCGCTGGCTTCCTGCCTCAAGGCATGGGCGGTGTCCGACATGGGCTTGATGACCCGGATTTTCAGATAATAGTAGGCGCCAAAAATCAGCAGCACGCCGATGACGGCGATGAGCAGAATAGCCTGGCTCAATCGTGAGGCGCTATCCGTCAGATCGGTGATGTCTCCGGATGCCTGCCTGCTCAGGTTTTGTTGCAGGTGGTTGAGGCGGGCCTTCATGTCTGCTATCTGTGGTTGCAGAGAGGTCTTGAACATGTACAAGTCCTGGCGCCATTTGCTGGAATTCAGGCCGGAGACCAGATCCTGGTAATGTTTTTCCCACTGGTTGATATCTGTTTCAAGCCGCTGCCAGTTTTCTTCAGGCAAGGGAAGAATGGCTTCCGGCGGTGGCCTGGCTTTCAGTTTTCCCAGCAGTGAGCGCATTTGTTCCAGGTAGAGCTCCACGTTATAGGTGCGGCTGGCCATGCCGTCCTGGGGTGTGTCGGAAAAGACGCTGAAGCGATTGGCCACCAGCAAGCGAAACTCCGACAGCAGCTGCTGCCAGGTGTGTCTTGCCTGGTAGGCCAGGTGTGAATAGCTGTTGTCGCTGCTGTTCTCCGATACTTCGTAGATGAGGTTGTCCAGGGTGTCCATGACCGCCTGTGAGCGGGGCTGCATGTAGGTGCGCATGATGTAGATGCTGGGGAAGCGCAGCATGTTGTTGCGGGAGATGTGGAGAAAGCCCATTACCCTGGTGCGGAAGCTCGGGAGATCATGGACAGGAACATCAATGTCGATGGGGGAGAGTTCTCCGTCGGGAGTGGAGATTTCCCTGGTGAGCTTTCCGAAGCGGGATTCCAGTTCGTCCAGCATGTGGGTCAGCTCGGCTTCCTGAGCACTGCCGGGTTCGATGATCTGGTGCCCCAGCCACTGTTCGATGTTCTGCAGAAGCTGTTGTAGTCTGACGACCTGTTCCTGGGCTGCGGTGCGCCCGGCAATGCGGCCGATGTGTTCCTCGGCGGCTTTTTCCACGTAGCGGTGGCCCGCCCAGGCAATGAGCACGAGAACAGCCACCAGTGCCAGGGCCATGTACAGATACTGGCCCTGGTATGAAGCCATGGTCGGCAGTCGCCATCTGTTTTTGACTTGCCTGCTCATGTGGTACTGCCCGATTCCTCCTGATCCCTGACGGTTCCGGTTTTTCCTTCAGGGAGCTTTCATGCCGTCGCGTCCTTGAAAGGCGTGTGCCAATGTTGGTGTCCAGCCCGTGGTGTCGGCAGTGCAGGTAATGTCCTTAGCGTCTGCCCTGCTTGTTCTGGCGCCCTCCCCGGTGGCCCGTGCGGTGCCCTCCTTTTTTTCTGCTCTTCTGTCCAGGTCTACCTTTCGACCTCCGCGGGGCGCGGACCCGGCTGGCCGGGTCGATGTCGGCGAGCAGGTCAGCGGGTACGGCACTCATGGGAATCTTGTGCCCGATGTAGGCTTCGACCTCTGGTAATGAGAACGCATGGGTCTCGCAGACGAAGCTGATGGCGCTTCCCTTGGCGCCTGCCCGTCCGGTGCGCCCGATACGGTGTACATAGTCTTCCGCGTCCTCGGGCAGGTCGTAGTTGATGACATGGGTGACATCGGGGATATGCAGTCCTCGGGCGGCCACGTCGGTTGCCACCAGAACATCCAGCTCACCGTCCGTGAATTTCTTCAGCAGGCTCATGCGCTTCTTCTGTGGCACGTCTCCGGACAGCACGGCTGCCTGCAAGCCATTGCCCTGCAGAAAGCCCCAGACTTCGTCGGCTGCGCGCTTGGTGTTCACGAAGACGATGGTTCTCGCCCCCTGCCACTGGCGTAGCAGGCCGATGAGCAGGGGAATCTTTTCGTCGTTGGCCGTCATGTAGCCCTGCTCTTCAATACGGTCGGCAGTGACCTTTTCGGGCTCGATCTCCACGGCCTGCGGATTGTTCATGTGTTCGTAGGCAAGTTCCTTCACCCGGTAGGACAGGGTGGCCGAAAACAGCATGCCCAGGCGCTTCTCCGGCGGCGGGCAGCGGCGCAGCAGGTAGCGGATGTCCTTGATGAAGCCCAGATCGAACATGCGATCGGCCTCGTCCAGCACCACCACCTGGATTTCCCGCAGGTCATAGACCTTCTGCTTGAAGTAATCAATGAGGCGGCCCGGGGTGCCTACCAGGATGTCCACACCCCCGGCCACGGCTTTGCGCTGGGATTCGTATCCAGTGCCGCCATAGACCACCCGGATTTTGTGGCCGGTATGCCCGGCGAGAACCCGGGCATCTTTTTCGATTTGAATGGCCAGTTCCCTGGTGGGCGCGATGATCAGCACGCGAGGCTGGTTGGGGCGGCGTCTTTCCGAGGGGGGGTGCTGCTCCAGGTGGTGCAGGGCGGCGAGGAGAAAGGCGGCGGTTTTTCCTGTGCCGGTTTGCGCCTGTCCGGCCACGTCCTTTCCCTGCAGGGCCGGGGGCAGGGTGGCCGCCTGGATGGGGGTGCAGTACTCGAAACCGGCATCCTTCACGCCGGCAAGAATGGGTTCCGACAGACCAAAACTGTCGAAGCGGATGTCTGTAAGATGTTTTTTGTCGTTCATAGGCGCCAAAGGATACCGCAAAAGCGCCTATTTCGGGGATGGGGATGGGGGACATGCAATAAAAACTTGAAAAATACGTCAGGGTCAGGGCAAAATTCATGCACGGGAGCGATTTCATGCATTTTGCATGCGTCGAATGGCCTGCCGCTTTCAACATACATCAGACATAACCTGTGAATTCATCAGCACGTTGTCGGTTCAGACGGCGTAGTTACCCAAATCCATTATTTATCCGGAGAAACAGTCAGTGAGTGACAAAATCGTTCAATTGGCGGACGACACTTTCGAGAAGGAAGTGCTTCAGGCCGATGTGCCCGTGTTGGTTGACTACTGGGCGGAGTGGTGCGGTCCCTGCAAGATGATCGCGCCGGTGCTGGATGAAATCGCCGATGAGTATGGCGATCGCCTCAAGATTGCCAAGCTCAACATCGATGACAATCCGGATACGCCTCCGGCCTATGGTATTCGCGGCATTCCCACCCTGATGCTGTTCAAGAACGGCGAAGTGGAAGCCACCAAGGTGGGCGCGGTATCCAAGTCCCAGCTGACGGCATTCATCGACAGCAACATCTGAGTTTCTGGCGCCGGGGCTTTCGGGCCCGGCGCCGGCGGCAGAACCTGACGGGTATTGCCAATCACCTGAATACAATAATTCGCGTATCCCAACTTCCCCGCCATCCGGGAATTCTCATTCTCTCAACCTTCCTCGAATCAGACTCTCATGAATCTCAACGATCTCAAGAAAATGCCAGTCCCGGAGCTTTCCGAGCTGGCCCAGTCCATGAAAATCCAGGGCACCGGCCGGTCCCGCAAGCAGGATCTCATCTTCGCCATCCTCAAGGCCCATGCCAAGAAGGGCGAGGACATTCACGGCAGCGGGGTGCTGGAGATTCTCCAGGACGGCTTCGGCTTTCTGCGCTCGGCGGATTCCTCCTTCCTTGCCGGGCCGGATGACATCTATGTGTCGCCCAGCCAGATCCGCCGCTTCGCCCTGCGCACCGGTGACACCATATCCGGCACCATCCGCCCGCCCAAGGATAACGAGCGTTACTTCGCCCTGCTGAAGATCGACGAGATCAACTACGACAAGCCCGAGGTCGCCAAGAACAAGATTCTGTTCGAGAACTTCACGCCCTTGTTTCCCAACGAGCCCCTGCACCTGGAAATGGGCAATGGCAGCACCGAGGACATAACCGCGCGCACCATCGAGCTAGTGGCTCCCGTGGGCAAGGGCCAGCGCGGGCTCATCGTCTCTCCGCCCAAGGCGGGCAAGACCATGATGATGCAGAACATCGCCCAGTCCATCGTCAAGAACCATCCCGAGGTCTATCTCATCATCCTGCTCATCGACGAGCGGCCTGAGGAAGTCACCGAGATGGCGCGCTCGGTGGCCCGGGCCGAGGTCATTTCCTCCACCTTCGACGAGCCGGCGGCGCGTCATGTGCAGGTGGCGGAAATGGTCATCGCCAAGGCCAAGCGCCTGGTGGAGCACAACCGCGACGTGGTGATTCTGCTCGATTCCATCACCCGCCTGGCGCGGGCCTACAATACCGTGATTCCTTCCTCCGGCAAGGTGCTCACCGGCGGCGTGGACGCCAACGCCCTGCAGAAGCCCAAGCGTTTCTTCGGTGCGGCGCGCAACGTGGAGGAAGGTGGTTCCCTGACCATCCTGGCCACGGCCCTGGTGGAAACCGGCTCGCGCATGGACGACGTCATCTACGAGGAATTCAAGGGCACGGGCAACATGGAAGTGCATCTGGACCGGCGCATCGCCGAGAAGCGCATCTTCCCCGCCATCAATATCAACCGCTCCGGCACCCGGCGCGAGGAACTGCTCATCCCCCAGGCGGAGCTGCAGAAGATCTGGATACTGCGCAAGATCCTGCATCCCATGGACGAGCTGGCGGCCATGGAATTCCTTTATGACAAGCTCAAGGCCACCAAGACCAACGAGGAGTTCTTCAACTCCATGAAGAAGTAGGGGGCATGTCACAGCCGCGGAAGGCAAGGAAGGAGAACCGGCCTTCCTCCTGCATGATCCTCGCCGCCGGTCGCGGCGAGCGCCTGCGCCCCCTTACGGACCATACCCCCAAGCCCCTGCTGCAAGCCGGTGGCAAACCCCTCATCGCCTGGCAGCTGGAAAAGCTTGCCGCAGCGGGATTCCACGAAGTGGTCATCAACCATGCCCATCTGGGTGGTCAGATCGAGCAGGCCCTGGGGGACGGCAGCCGCTGGGGCTTGCGCATCCACTATTCCGCCGAAGGCCAGGGCCGGGCCCTGGAGACGGGGGGCGGCATTTGCAAGGCCCTGCCCCTGCTGGGCAAAGGCCCTTTCCTGGTCATCAACGGGGATGTGTTCACGGACCTGGACTATGCCGGGCTGATGCTGGCGGAAGGCGATCTGGCGCACCTGGTGCTGGTGGACAACCCGCCTCACCATCCCGATGGCGACTTCTCCCTGCACCAGGGACGGGTGCAGGCCCAGGGCGAGCCACGGCTGACCTTCAGCGGCATCGGCGTCTACGATCCGCGCCTCTTTGCCGGTTGCCGGCCCGAGCCTTTTCCCCTGGCGCCCCTGCTGCGCGAGGCAATGACAAAAGGACTGGTCAGCGGCGAGCATCATGGGGGATACTGGCTGGATGTGGGTACTGCCGAACGTTATCAGGAACTGAAGAAAAGGCTGGAAGATGGGACAGGAAATCACGCATAGCAGTTTTTCAGAGGATGACTTCCGGCGCTTCCGTGACCGGGTGGTGGCGGAAACGGCCCTCCTGGAACAGTGGATGGCCGAAGGTCTGCTGGACGATGCCGAACCCATGGCGGGCAGCGAGATCGAGGCCTGGCTGGTGAACGACCGCGGCCTGCCAGCGCCCCAGAACGACCTGTTCCTCAAGCGCATGGACGACCCCATGGTGGTGCCGGAGCTGTCCACCTTCAACGTGGAACTGAACACGGAGCCCGTGCCCTTCGCCGGCGGCATGTTCGACCGCATGCACGAGGAGCTGGCCGGTCTGTGGCGGCGCTGTGAGGAGGTGGCCAGCATGGATGGCGCCCACATGCTCATGATCGGTATCCTGCCCACGGTACAGCAGTCGGATCTCTGTCTGGCCAACATCTCCGGCATGCAGCGCTACCAGGCCCTCAATGAGCAGGTGCTGCGCATGCGTGACGGCCAGCCCCTGGCCCTGGACATACGGGCCCTGGAACACTTGGTGGCGGAACACGATGACGTGATGCTGGAAGCCGCCACCACCTCGTTCCAGATTCATCTCAAGATCGATGCCGAGGGCGCAAGGCGCGCCTACAACATTTCCAAGATGGTTTCCGCGCCCATGGTGGCCCTGGCGGCCAACTCACCCTTCCTGTTCGGTCACGAACTCTGGGACGAGACGCGCATTCCCCTGTTCGAACAGTCCGTGGCCGTGGGTGCCAGCGACTATTCCAAGCGCGTGACCTTTGGTGTGCGCTACGCGGAACATTCCATCATGGAGTGTTTTGAGGCCAACCGCGACCGCTATCCGGTACTGCTGCCCCAGCTCATGGATGAACCCGTGGAGGCCCTGGCCCATCTGCGCCTGCACAATGGCACCATCTGGCGCTGGAATCGGCCCCTGGTGGGTTTCTCCGCCAATGGCAAGGCCCATATTCGCATCGAGCACCGGGTGGCGCCCAGCGGTCCATCTCCCCAGGACGTGGTTGCCAACGCGGCCTTCTATTTTGGCCTGGTGCGTGAGCTCATGGCGGTGGAAAAGGATGCCGAGGTCCGCCTGCCCTTCATTGCCGCGAAGGAAAACTTCTACAGTGCTGCCTGCCTGGGGCTGGAAGCGGAAGTGACCTGGTTCGACGGCCAGCGGGGCAGTGTCGCGGATCTGTGCCTGCAGAAGCTGATTCCCCAGGCGCGGGCGGGGCTGGAACGCATGGGTCTGTCCGTTGCTGAGTCCAGGCGCTGGCTGGATATCGTGGAGGAACGCGTGCAGCGCCGCCGCACCGGCGCCCGCTGGCAACGTCAGTGGGTGGCCCGTTACGGCAAGGATTTTCCTGCCCTGGTGCGCGCCTACCGTGAGCAGCAGGCCAGCGACAGGCCGGTAGCACGCTGGGACTGAGCCATGTACGCCGAACTCTATGAAGTCCCCCAGGGCCTACTCGATCTTCGGGCGTGGGATCTGCATGAATTCCTCGGTGGCCCCACGCTGATACACCTGCAGGGCCGGCGGCAGGCGCCTCTGTTCGTTTCCGTGCTCATGCACGGCAACGAGGACGTGGGCTGGGAAGCCGTGCGGCACATGCTGCGCAAGTACCAGCCCGGAGGCGGCGATCTGGAGCTGCCCCGCTCCCTGTCCCTGTTCATCGGCAACACCTCTGCCGCCGCGGCGGGCATGCGCCGCCTGGCGGGACAGCCGGACTACAACCGGGTCTGGCCCGGCAGCGACATGCCCCCCACGGCGGAACATGCCATGATGGAGAGTATCGTGGATACCATGGCTCGCATGGGGGTTTTCGCCAGCGTGGACGTGCACAACAATACGGGCCTCAATCCCCACTATGCCTGTGTCAACGTGGTGCGCACCGAGTCACTGCACCTGGCGGCCATGTTCAGCCGCACGGTGGTGTACTTCACCCGCCCCAAGGGGGTGGCTTCCATGGCCATGACGGAGCTCTGCCCGGCAGTGACCCTGGAGTGCGGCAAGGTGGGGCAGGCGCATGGCGTGCAGCACGCCAGTGAATACCTGGATGCTTGCCTGCACCTGGCCCGGCATCCCGTTCATGCCATCGCCCCCCAGGACCTGGACCTGTTCCACACCACGGCCATCGTCAAAATTCCCCCGGAAGTGAGTTTCGGTTTCGGCTGCCGCAACCATGACCTGTGCCTGCTGGACGACCTGGAGAAGCTCAATTTCCGGGAAATTCCCGCCGGCACCTGCTTTGGCCGGGTGAGGGAAGGACTGGATATTCCCCTGGATGTGAAGAATGAGCTGAACCACGATGTGGCCTCCCGTTATTTCGTCGTGGAACGGGGAGAGCTGCTGACCCGTTCCCCCGTGATGCCTTCCATGCTCACGCGCAACGAGCAGGTCATTCGCCAGGACTGCCTGTGCTATCTCATGGAACGCTATGATCTGCACCTGGAGGACGCGGCTCAGGCAGGTTGATGCATCTGCATGGGTAGTTCACCTACCTGAAATAATCCACTTCATTACTTATTAAACTGTGACCTGGTTCACGGCAGAATACGGCCACGCCCGGTGCTTGGGCGTTTTCGTGTTTGCGGTGAAGGACAAAACAAGAATCAGCTTTCACCGGAGGGGAGGAATCCCTGTCAACCTGAACCAGGAGAGAGTGTACAACGATGAATTATCACGGTTTGAGCGCAGCATTGTTCATGGCGATGTCCACCTTTCAAGTTGGCGTGGCCTGGGCCGGCGCGGAGGACGAAGCCTATTATGCCGCTATGGAGCGGATGGCCGCTGAAGTGAATATGGATGAGTCCGGTATGCTTGCCGAGGAAACCCGGGTGGACCTGGAAGCCCGCATGGGAGAGCTGCGCCGGATTTCACCCAGCGCCTGGGCAACCTACAAACGCTTGCGCCCTTCCTACAAGGAAGAGATTCGCAAGGCGATGAAGACTGATAAGGACATTTATTCCGTCATCGAGATGATCTTCGACCGCAACAGTTGATGCCAGAGACGGAAAGGATTTCTTACGGGTAGCCGTCGGGATTCTGCTGCTGCCAGCGCCAGGTGTCGGCGCACATTTCCTCAATGCCTTTTTCCGCTTTCCAGCCCAGTTCCCTCGCCGCCAGGCCGGGATCGGCGTAGCAGGTGGCGATATCGCCTTCCCGGCGCGGTGCAATCTTGTAGGCGATGCGGCGGCCACTCGCCTTCTCGAAGGCTCTGACCATGTCCAGCACCGAGTAGCCCTGTCCGGTTCCCAGATTGTAGGTGACCAGGCCGGGATCCTGTGCCAGTTTCTCCAGGGCCTTGATATGCCCCCGGGCCAGATCTACCACATGGATGTAATCCCGCACGCCAGTGCCGTCGTGGGTGGGGTAGTCGTCACCGAATACCGACAGCTTTTCCAGCCGTCCCACGGCCACCTGGCTGATGTAGGGCATGAGGTTGTTGGGGATGTCGTTGGGTGATTCGCCGATGCGGCCGCTCTCGTGGGCGCCGACGGGATTGAAATAGCGCAGGCGGGCAATGTTCCAGGAGGGATCGGAAACATACACGTCAGCCAGCATCTCCTCGATGATGAGCTTGGAGCGGCCATAGGGGTTGGTGGCGGAGACGGGAAAGTCCTCAGTGATGGGCAGGCGGGCCGGTTCACCGTACACTGTTGCCGAGGAGCTGAACACCAGGTTTCTGGTCCCGGAATCATTCATGGCTTCCAGCAGATTGAGCGTGCCGCCGATGTTGTTCTGGTAATAGGGAATGGGGATGTGCACGGATTCCCCCACGGCCTTGAGACCGGCGAAATGGATCACGGCGTCGATGCTGTGACGGTCGAAAACCGCCGCTGTGGCTTCCTTGTCGCGCAGGTCGGCCTGGATGAATTCAATCTTCCTGCCGGTGATTTCCTCCACGCGCTCGATGGCGGTGTACTGGCTGTTGCTGAGGTTGTCCAGCACGATGACGTCGTATCCCGCTTCCAGCAGTTCGACATTGGTGTGTGAGCCGATATAACCGGCGCCGCCGGTGACCAGTATGGTCTTCAGTTTTGGGGTCACTGCAGGCCTCCCTGTTGCCTGATGAATTCGTGAATCTGCTCGGCCAGTTGCCGATAGCCGGCCGCATTTAGATGAATACTGTCCGAACGATAGATTGATGATCCTAACAGATTCGACAGACTGTTCTCGAGAAGCGGTACCTTCTCCTTTCCGGCCACCTCGGCATAGAGCCTGGCATCGGACAGGAGCAGGGCGGGGCGGGGAACCGCCACCAGAATCACCTGGGCGCCCCGTTTCCGGATGATCCGTATCATTCTCTGCAAATTGGCGGCGGTTTCCTGCTGTGGCCATTTACGCAGCAGATCGTTTCCGCCGTGCAACAGGATCACCAGCGCCGGCTGATGCTCGTCCAGCAGCCCCGGCAGGCGTTTCAGTCCCTCGCTGGACACCTCGCCGGGAATGCCGGCGTTGATCACGGGATGCCCGCTCAGCTGTTCCAGAGCCCTCGGCCAGTCCTGCCCCGGTTCGGCGCCTGTTCCCCGGGTAAGACTGTCGCCAAAGGCCAGGATGACGTCACCCGGCTGCAGGGGCTGCAGTACCGGCTGCGGCTGAGAACAGGCTGCCAGTAGCAGAAGCAGGAAGAACGCAGCTGCGGTGGACAGAGGGTTCCTGGTCTGGTGGCTCATTGGCTGCCGAGCAGGGGATTGGCCTGGAGGTCCGCGTGATAGGAAGATCGCACCATGGGGCCGCTGGCGACATTGGAAAAGCCCAGGGATTCGGCCAGCCGTCGCAGTTCCTCGAATTCTTCCGGGGGAACGAAGCGTGATACGGGCAGGTGATCCCGGCTGGGCTGCAGGTACTGGCCCAGAGTGAGCATGGCCACACCATGATCGCGCAGGTCGTGCAGTACGGCCTCGATTTCCTCGGGCTCCTCGCCCAGGCCCAGCATGATGCCGGATTTGGTGGGTACGTCCGGGTGGGCCTTGCCGAACGCCTCCAGCAGTTTCAGGGACCAGTGGTAGTCAGCGCCGGGGCGGGACTGGCGGTACAGGCGGGGCACGGTTTCCAGGTTGTGGTTGAACACGTCCGGGGGCGCTTCCGCCAGACGCGCCAGGGCGACATCCATGCGACCGCGAAAGTCCGGCACCAGAATCTCGATGCGGGTATGGGGGCTGCTTTCGCGCACGGCGCGGATGCAGTCGCGGTAATGACCGGCGCCGCCGTCGCGCAGGTCGTCCCGGTCCACGGAAGTGATGACCACATACTTCAGGGCCATTTCGCGGATGGCCTCGGCCAGCTGCCGGGGCTCTCGTTCATCGAGAGCGTCGGGCTTGCCGTGAGCCACGTCGCAGAAGGGACAGCGCCGGGTGCATACATCACCCATGATCATGAAGGTGGCGGTGCCGTGGGTGAAACATTCTCCCAGGTTGGGGCACTGGGCCTCCTCGCAGACCGAGGCCAGGCCGCGCTGGCGCAGGATCTTGCGGATGCGCGTCACGCCCGGTCCCTGGGGGGCGCGGGCGCGGATCCAGTCGGGCTTGCGCGGCAGTTCCGTGGTGGGCTGCACCTTGACGGGGATGCGGCTCAGCTTGTCCCTGCCCCGCTGGTGGGTCTCCTTTTTGTCACGGGACGGGGCCCGGTAGTCGTCGCTCATGTCTGCCATCGTGGTTGAAGGTGAAGGCGCCGGCATAGCTGCGCCACCAGTTCCTGTCCGGCCTCTTCCGGGGTCAGGTCCACGCCCAGGTCCCGAAGGCGGGTCACCGGTTGCCCCGCATGGCCACAGGGGTTGATGCGGGAAAAGGGCTCCAACGCCACGTCCAGGTTCAGGGCCAAGCCATGGTAAGTGTACCCCCGCCGCACGCGCAGGCCCAGGGCGGCAATCTTGCCTTTATCCACGTAAACCCCGGGGGCATCGGCTTTTGCCCAGGCGCGGATGCCATGCGCTTGCAGCACGCTGATGACAGATGCTTCCATGTCCGTGACCAGGGCGCGTATGCCCCGGCGGATGGCCTTGAGGTCCAGCAGCAGGTAGGCGATGAGCTGGCCGGGGCCGTGATAGGTGACCTGGCCGCCGCGGTCGCTCTGCACCACGGGAATGTCGCCGGCATTGAGGATATGTTCGGCTTTTCCTGCCTGTCCCTGGGTGAATACGGGCGGGTGTTCCAGCAGCCAGATTTCGGAGTTGGTGCCGGGGGTGCGACCGTTGGTGAAGTCGCGCATGGCCTGCCAGGTGGCGGCATAGGGCTGCAGGCCGAGCTGCCGTATGATCACCGGGTTTGCCACGGGAATGCCGTCAGAGACGCATCAGCACCCGGTCGTGGGCGGTGAGATCGTCGTAGATGGCGTCCAGGTGCTCCCGGCTCTGGGCTTCGATGTCCACGCTTACGGAAACGTACTTGCCATTCCTGCTCGGGCGTATGCTCACGGCGCCTTCGTGGATGTCGGGACAGTGGCGGCGGATGATCTCCACCACCAGGGCGTCGAAATCGTCCTCGTCCAGGCCCATGGCGCGCACCCTGAAGCGGCAGGGATAGGTCATGCCTTCGGGTTCGGCGGTTGTAGGGTTCTCTTTCTCACTCATAACAGTCTTCGCTGGCTTTGGTTCTCAGCCGCAGGCGCTCCTTGCAGGCGGCATACAGGGCATCCATCCTTTCCCACATGGGGCCAGGACGGCCGTTTGCAACCGGCTTGCCGTTGAGACGGGTGACGGGCATAACCTCCTTGGTGGAGCTGGTGATCCAGATCTCGTCGGCGGTTTCCAGCTCTTCCACGGAAATGACGGCCTCGGCATGGGGAATGCCATCGTCCATGGCCAGTTCCAGCACCAGATCCCGGGTGATGCCGGGCAGCAGATGAGGGCTTTTGGGGGGCGTGATGACCAGGCCGTCCTTGACGATGAACAGGTTGGACGCCGTGCCTTCGTTGGCCAGGCCGTCCCGCACCAGTATGGCCTCGTCGGCGCCTTCTTCACGGGCCTGGCTCTGGGCGAGAATATTGGCCAGCAGGGTGATGGCCTTGATGTCGCAACGCTTCCAGCGAATGTCTTCCAGGGTAATGACAGCCATGCCCCGGGCCACCAGTTCCGGGTCACGCCTGTTGATGGGGCCAGCCATGGCCAGCACCGTGGGCCGTACCTGTTCCGGGATGGCGTGCAGGCGCTTGCCGTAGGCGCCGCGGGTGATCTGCAGATAGATCTGCTGGTCCTCGCTGCCACGCTGCTCCAGCAGCCTGTGCAGAATCCGCGACCACTGTTCATGGTCCAGGGGAGGCGTCATGCGGATGGCCGCCAGGGAGTTGTTCAAGCGGTCCAGGTGTTCACGCAGACGGAACGGCAGGCCGGCATACGCGGGAATGACCTCGTACACGCCATCGCCGAAAAGAAAACCCCGATCCATGACCGAGATATGGGCCTGGTCTTCGGCGATGAATTCGCCATTCAGATAGAGAAACTGGCTCATGTTCCTTACTCGAAGATCATCAGCATGCTGTCCACCATGTTGTGGAAGAACCCGCCTTCACGCACGCTGCGCAGGGCGACCAGGGGGATTTTCCTGATGATTTCCCCATCGTGTTCCAGGGTAATGGTGCCCAGTTGCTGTCCCTGCCTTACCGGAGCCATGATGCTGTCCCTGATCTCCACCCGGGCCTTGAGCTTGTCGTAACTGCCCCGGGGGATGGTCACGTACAGGTCCTCCTCCACGCCGAGGCCCAGGTTTTCCACCTCGCCTTTCCAGACTCGTACGGTTTTCAGGGACGCCCCCCCGTTGTACAGCCTGTGAGTCTGGTAGAAACGGAAGCCGTAATTGAGCAGGGTCTGGCTTTCCCTGGCCCGCGCCTCGTCGCTTTTGGTGCCCATGACCACGGACATGAGGCGCATGTTTTCCCGCTTGGCGGAGGTGACTAGGCAGTAACCGGCGGCCTCCGTGTGACCGGTTTTCACGCCGTCCACACTGGGGTCGCGCCACAGCAGGCGGTTGCGGTTCTTCTGGGTGATGCCGTTGTAGGTGAACTCGCGAATGGAATACAGGGGATAGAACTGGGGAAACTCGGCAATTACCGCCCGAGTGACCTTGAGAATGTCTTCCGGGGTGGTGTAGTGCTCGGGATCCGGCAGGCCCGTGGCATTCACGAAGTGGGTGTTTTCCATGCCCAGTTCCACGGCATGCTTGTTCATGAGGATGGCAAAGGCCTCCTCGCTGCCAGCGATGTGCTCCGCCAGGGCCACGCAGGCATCGTTGCCCGAGGCGATGATCATGCCGTGGATCAGGTCGTCCACGGAAACCTTCTTGCCCACCTCGATGAACATGCGTGATCCGGGGGTCTTCCAGGCTTTTTTGCTCACCAGCACCATGTCATTGAGGCCAATGTTGCCGGCTTCCAGTTCCTTGAATACCGTGTAGGCGGTCATGATCTTGGTCAGGCTGGCCGGCTCCAGGCGCTTGTCCGCGTTGTTTTCCGCCAGCACCTTGCCGCTGTGGAAGTCCATGAGCAGGTGGCCGGTGGCGGCGATCCGTGGCGGTGAGGCCATGGGCGCGGCTTCGGGCTGGCCAGCGAGAAACAGGCAGCAGAGCAGGGCGAGGAATGCTTTCATCGGGTTCATGGCTTGAATGGGCTTGGCGCTATTGTACTACGTGGTATTGGTGAATGCCCCAGTGGGGCAGCTGTTCGATAATCTGTTCCAGCCGGGCGCTATCCGACACCGGTCCCAGCCATACCTTGTGAACCGGGCCGGATGGTTTTTCCTCGATGATGATGCGTCCTCCAATGCCGGCCTCTTCCAGGCGTTGCAGCAGCTGCTGTGCATTCCTTGGCTTGCTGAAGGCGCCGGCCTGTATCCACAGCGGGAAGTGTTGTTCCCGGGGAGAGCCGGCGCTGTCCGGCGTGACCGTGACGACTTCCACGGGGGCGGTGCCATGGCCCAGCATGCCGAGTTTTGAGGCGGCAGCGTAGGACAGGTCGATGATGCGGCCAGCATGAAAAGGGCCCCGGTCATTCACTTTCACCACCACAGATTTGCCATTGTCCAGGTTGGTTACCCTGACCCAGGTGGGCAGGGGCAGGGTCTTGTGCGCGGCGGTCATGGCGTACATGTCGTAGGGTTCGCCGCTGGAGGTGCGTTTGCCGTGGAACTTGAGTCCGTACCATGAAGCCAGCCCTCTTTCCCGGTATCCCCGACCGTCTTTCAGTACATGGTAGGTGATGCCCCGGACGGTATAGCTATCCGGGTTGCCATAGCGGCTGTAGGGTGCGTTCCTGGGCACGGCGTCCGGCACATGGCTGACATCCACGGGTTCATCTGGCCCGTAATCTTCGTCCGGGAATCTGTGGGTGCGGATGCTGCAGGCGCCAAGGGAAGCTGCAAGCACCAGCAGCAGGATCAGACGCAGGATGGAATTACGGCTTCCGGGCTTCACGAATCCTTTCACCCAGCTGATAAACTGCCATGGCGTAGAGTTCGCTGTGGTTGTAGCGGGTGATGACATAGAAGTTGTTCAGCCCCGCCCAGTATTCGGGGCCCTTGTCCGTAACCAGTTTCACCAGGGCCGTGGCCAGGTTGTCTCCCAGGGCCGGGTCCAGGGACAGTCCGGCCTTGCGAAGCTGACCCAGGGTGAAGCGGGGTTTCAGGCCGGCATCCAGGAATTTCTGATGAATGTCCTTTACGCCGGATACCGGAGTGGTGACAGGCTGTCCGGCTTTCCAGCCGTGACGGGCGAAATAATTGGCGACGCTGCCGATGGCGTCTGTTTCATTATTCCAGATGTCGCGCTTGCCGTCCCCGTCGAAATCCACGGCGTAGGCCAGGTAACTGCTGGGCATGAACTGCCCCAACCCCATGGCGCCGGCATAGGAGCCAAGGGGTTTGGCGGGGTCCAGTCCTTCCTCTCGTGTCAGAATCAGGTATTTTTCCAGCTCGGACGTGAAAAATGTGCTGCGCTTGGGGTAGTGGAAAGCCAGGGTGTAGAGGGCGTCCAGTACCCTGTCCTTGCCGGCGATGCGACCGTAGAAGGTTTCCACGCCGATGATGGCGACAATGTACTGGGGCGGCACGCCATAGGTCTGCTCGGCCTTTTCCAGGGCGGCCTGATTGCGTTTCCAGAATGCCGCGCCCTGGGCGATGCGTTTGTCCTTGAGGAATATCTTGCGGTACTGGCCCCAGTTAAGGGTGCGTTCCGCCGGCTTGTTCATACGGTCGATGATGTCCTGGCGTATCCGCGCCTGCCCGAGGACCTTGCGCAGCTCGGCGGCATCGAACCCATGGGTATTGCTCATGCGCTGTATGAAAGCCTCCACCGGGTCGGTAGCCTGGGCCGCCAGGGAAATGCCAAGCAAGAGCAGCAGGGAAAGGATTCTCATTTGGGCACCAGTTTCCTGTGAGTGTGTATGGACATGAGCATACCGAAACCCGCCATCAGGGTCACCAGAGATGTTCCGCCGTAGCTGACCATGGGCAGGGGAACGCCCACCACCGGCAGGATGCCACTGACCATTCCCATGTTGACGAAGAGATAGACAAAGAACACCAGTACCAGCGCCCCGGCCAGTAGACGGCTGTAGCTATCCTGGGCCTGGGAGGCCATGTACAGCCCGCGCAGGATGATGAACAGGAAAATGGTCAGCAGGACCAGGACGCCGATGAAGCCAAACTCTTCCCCCAGTACCGCAAAGATGAAATCCGTGTGCCGTTCCGGCAGGAACTCCAGCTGGGACTGGGTGCCGTTGAGCCAGCCCTTGCCGTAGAGCCCTCCGGAGCCGATGGCGATCTTGGACTGGATGATGTGATAGCCGGCGCCCAGGGGGTCACTTTCCGGGTTGAGGAATGTGAGCACCCGGCGCCGCTGGTAATCGTGCATGAGATACCAGATGGCCGGGGCCGCGGCGGTTGCCAGCAGGCCCAGGCCGATGATGAGCCGCCAGCTGATGCCGGCGAGAAACAGCACGAACAGGCCGCTGCTGGCCACCAGGATGGCGGTGCCCAGGTCGGGCTGCTTGGCGATGAGCAGTACGGGAATGGCAAGCAGCACCAGGCTGACCATGATTTGCTTCCAGTTTGGCGGCAGGGGCTTGCTGGACAGGAACCAGGCCAGCATCATGGGCGCCGCCAGTTTCACCAGCTCAGACGGCTGGAAGCGCATGAAGCCCAGATCCAGCCAGCGCTGCGCTCCTTTTCCCATGACGCCCATCACCAGCACCGCAATGAGCAGGCTGACACCGATGCCGTACAGCCAGGGGCTCCAGCGGCGCAGGGTCTGGGGCGGAATCTGGGCGAGGAAGAACATGGCGCCGAAGGCGATGAGCAGGCGCAGGGCCTGTTTTTCCACCTGGTGCAGGTCCTGGCCGCTGGCGGAATAGAGAATAACCAGACCGTAGCAGCTGAGCAGCAACAGGCCGGTGAGCAGGGGCAGATCCAGGTGGATTCGCGCCAGCAGCCCCCGGTGACGGGCGGGTTCGCTGGCGGGCAGGCCGCTGGGAGAACGGGAAGCCGGGTTCACTGGCTTGCTCCTTCGGGTTCGGTGGGGGTGGTGCCCAGCAGCCAGGCATCCATGACCTTTTTGGCCACGGGGGCCGCGGTGGCGCCGCCATGTCCGCCGTTCTCCACGATCACGGCCACGGCGATTTGCGGGTCTTCCACCGGTGCATAGGCGATGAACAGGGCATGGTCTCGCATCTTCTCCGCTACCGTTTCCTCGTCGTATTCCGCGTCCTGGGCCACGGAGAACACCTGGGCTGTGCCGGTTTTTCCCGCAATGCGATAGTGTTCGTTCTTGATGCGCCGGGCTGTGCCGCGGGGGCCTTCCACCACGTGCACCATGGCGTCACGTATCTTGTCCCAGTCAGAGGGGTTGCGTACGGGGATGTCATGGGTCTTTCCCGGCTGAGGCGTTGCCTCTCCAGTGGTCTCGTCCAGCACTTCGGCCACCAATCGGGGTTCATGGTAGTGGCCGCCGTTGGCAATGGCGGCCGTGGCGGCGGCCAGTTGCAGTGGCGTGGCCTGAAAAGCGCCCTGTCCGATGCCGATGATGACCGTCTCGCCGGGGAACCACACCTGCTTGTATCGCCGGCGCTTCCATTCCCGGGAGGGACGTATGCCCTTGCGCTCACCCACCAGGTCAATGCCCGTCTTTTCGCCGAAACGGAACTGTTTCAGGTACTGTTGCAGCTTGTCGATGCCGATTTCGTGGGCCAGTTCGTAGAAAAATACGTCGCAGGACTGGGTGATGGCGGCATCCACGTCCATGGGACCGTGCCCTCCCTTCTTCCAGTCCCGGTACTTGTGGTCGTGCCCGGGAAGCTGAAAAAAGCCAGGGCAGTATTTCTTTTCCTTGAGATCCAATAGCCCCAGCTCCAGCCCCGCCAGACCCATGAAGGGCTTGATGGTGGAGCCGGGAGGATAGGTTCCTTGCACGGCGCGGTTGTACAGGGGTTTGTTTGGGTCGGTCTGCAGGGCCTTGTAGGCCTTGGAGCTTATGCCCTCGACGAAGGGATTGGTGTCGTAGCCTGGCTTGCTGGCCAGGGCCAGGATGCCGCCGTTTCTGGGGTCGATGGCCACCACGGCGCCGTTCACGTCCCCCAGGGCGTCCAGGGCCACCTTCTGCAGGGCCGCGTCCACGTGCAGGCGCAGACTGCGGCCTGGCTGCGGCGGGGTTTCCTGAAGCACGCGCACGGCCTTGCCCAGGGCATTGACCTCCACTTCCTGCATGCCCACCTGGCCATGAAGGGTGTTTTCGTAGGAACGTTCCACCCCGGTCTTGCCAATATAGGTGGTGCCGGCGTAGTTGGAAGCGTCGATGGTTTTCAGGTCCTTCAGGCTGATGCGGCCCACGTAACCTACCACGTGGGCCATGATTTCTTTCATGGGGTAGGTGCGTGTCAGGCGGGCCTTGATGGAAACGCCGGGAAACTTGTGGCGATTGACCGCGAACAGGGCAGCCTCTTCCTGGGTGATGTCCAGCTTGATGGGGATGCTCTCGAAATGGCGCTTCTGCCGCCGCAGCCGGTGAAAGCGCTCCCTGTCCTGTTCGCTGATGCCCAGGAGCACGTCCAGGTCTTCCAGGGTCCGCTCGATGTCGGGCACCAGCTCGGGAACGATTTCCAGGTTGAAGGCCGGGCGGTTCAGGGCCAGAGGACGGTTCTGACGGTCGTAGATCAGTCCGCGGGTGGGCGGCAGGGGAATCAGCTTGACCCGGTTGTCCTGGGCCAGGGTGGTGAAATGCTCATGGTCGATGATCTGCAGGTAGATCATACGCCCCACGATGCCGCCGAGCAGAACGATCACGAACAGGCCGGCGGTAATGGCCCGGTGGGTGAACAGGCGGCCTTCCTGCTGGTAGTTCTTGAATTCCAGGTTACCTGACATGGAAGCGGCGTCTGAGATCACGGAACACGATGAACAGCCAGGGCCACAGCAGACCCCCGAGAAAGGGTGCCACCCAGGATTCCATCATGGCGGCGGGCCGTCCAATTGTGCCGTCCACCCAGAAGAACAGAAGGCGGTCGATGAACAGCAGCAGAGTGACGAACACGGACTGCTGCCACAGGGGAAACACCCGCACCCGTTTGTGGGTCTTTACCGTCAGAAAACCCACCACTGACAGGCCGAAGGCGTGCTGGCCCAGGAGGGTGCCGGTGAGAATATCCAGCAGCAGGCCGGTGAAGAAGGCCACGCCCACGCCCACGCGTTCGGGCAGGGCCATGCTCCAGTAAATGAGCACCAGCGCGGCCCACTGCAGGCGGTAATGCTGCAGGTTCTCCGGCATGGGCATGACGCTGAGCACCAGGCTCACCAGCAGGGTGGCGGCGATGACGGTTCTGCCGTGGGGGGCTTCCGGGCTCATGGGGCTTCAGTCTCGTTTTCAGGCAGCCGCGGGTGTGTGGGCATGTCGGTGGCTTCTTCCTGCTCGGGGAACTGGGGCGGCACGCTGATTTCCCATACCAGCAGCACTTCACGGGTGCGGTCCAGCTGGGCCAGGGGCTGGGCCACCACGGTGGCGAAGGGCTTGCCGGGCTGACGTGTCACCTCGACGATACGGGCCACGGGATAACCCGGAGGGAACTTGCCCCCCAGGCCGGAGGTGACCAGCAGGTCGTCATTGCGGATGTCGGCATTGTTGGGCAGGTAGGGCAGTTCCAGGCGGTTGATGCGCCCGCTGCCCACGGCAATGGTGCGCAGGCCGTTGCGCAGTACCTGCACGGGCAGGGCGTGCTCCACGTCGGTGATGAGCAGCACGGTGGCTGTCATGGGGCTGACGTGGGTGACCTGGCCCATGACGGCATGGGCATCCAGCACCGCCTGGCCCTCGAAGACGCCGGAACGGCTGCCCTTGTTGATCATCACCTGCTGGCGAAAGGGGTCCAGGTCCATGGCCGACAGTTCTGCCACCAGCACCCGGTTGCCGATCTTGTAGGCGGAGCCCAGCAGGTCGCGCAGTCTTTCGTTTTCCGCCTGCAGGGCGGCCAGCTGCTGCAGCTCAGCATGCAATTTGAGATTTTCCCGTAGCAGCCGGTGGTTGGTTTCCTGCAACTCGTGCCGGCTTTGCAGGGTGTCCGTGACCCAGCGGCCGATGTCGCTGGGAACCTCCGCCAGGAACTGTATGGGATAGGTGAGTACGGAAAGGGTGTTGCGCAGGGTTTCGGTCTGGTGGAAGCGGTGATCCAGCACCATGAGCAGAATGGACAGGATCATGGCGGCGATGAGTCGCGCCCCCTGGGACGGGCCTTCTGCGAAGATGAATTTGATGACGGGGCTCCTTTACCGCGGTTTCTGTACTCCAGCCGGTCCGGGTTTCTATTCGACGCTGAAGAAATCCCCGGCCTTTTCGTCCATCAGCTCCAGGGCCCTGCCGCCGCCCCGGGCCACGCAGGTCATGGGGTCCTCGGCGACGATGACGGGCAGGCCGGTCTCTTCTTCCAGCAGGCGGTCCAAGCCCTTGAGCAGGGCGCCGCCGCCGGTGAGCACGATGCCCCGCTCGGCCACGTCGGCCCCCAGCTCCGGCGGCGTCTGTTCCAGGGCCTTGCGCACGGCGTCCACGATGCCGGACAGAGGCTCCTGCAGGGCCTCGAGGATCTCGTTGCTGTTCAGGGTGAAGCTGCGCGGGATGCCTTCGGCCAGGTTGCGTCCTTTGACCTCCAGTTCCTGCACTTCGTTCCCCGGCCAGGCGGTGGCGATCTGGTGCTTGATCTGCTCCGCCGTGGCCTCGCCGATGAGGCTGCCATAATTGCGGCGCACGTAGTTGATGATGGCCTCGTCGAACTTGTCGCCGCCGATGCGCGCCGAATTGGCGTACACGATGCCGTTGAGGGAGATGATGGCCACCTCGGAAGTGCCCCCGCCGATGTCCAGGATCATGGAGCCGCGGGCCTCGTCCACGGGCAGGCTGGCGCCGATGGCGGCGGCCATGGGCTCCTCGATAAGATAGACTTCCCGGGCCCCGGCACCCGCGGCGGATTCCTTGATGGCCCGGCGCTCCACCTGGGTGGAACCGCAGGGTACGCAGATCAGCACCCTGGGGCTGGGGCGGATGAGGCGGGACTCGTGCACCTTGTGGATGAAGTACTGGAGCATCTTCTCCGTGACCGTGAAGTCGGCAATGACGCCGTCCTTCATGGGGCGAATGGCGGTAATGTTGGCCGGGGTACGGCCTAGCATTTTCTTGGCGTCCTCACCCACGGCCGCCACGGCCTTCATGCCCCGGCCCCGGTCCTCGCGTATGGCCACTACCGAGGGTTCGTTCAGGACGATGCCGCGATCCCTGGCGTATATAAGGGTATTGGCCGTGCCCAGGTCGATGGAAAGATCATTGGAAAAAAAGCCGCGAAGACGTCTGAATAGCATCGAGTAAGTCCATTGCGCCGGTCTGGTTGCCGGTTCTCAAGTTGGGAAATGCCCGGAAGCAGGCACGGGGGGTGCCGCGGAAACTCCCGAATTAACAAGCTGTTGAAAAACATTGTTTTTTGACAGCCTGTGTGTGGCACAAGGATGTGCCACCATTTTCGATGGCTATAAGCCATTGAAAATGAATGAAGCGGGAAACCGCGTTTTCCGCTTCCTCAAGGAAGCTCTGATCAATTCGTGACACGGCATCTTGCGGCGCAAAAGCGTTCATTTCGGCGTTGCAAACCTTCGCAATAGCTTGCTATTACGTGCGGTCTGCGCCTTGAACTGAACGCTTTTTCACCACAATCTGCTCATGCCAGAATTAATCAGAGCTTCCTCAGGTTGAAAAAGCCCATGGAGGGGCTTTTTCAATATCCTGCTAGGAGCCGTAATCTATCAATTGAGGACACCTTTGGGCAAGGCCTGTCTTGTGGTGGATGGCGGGAGAAGCATCAAACCGGGGGCTAGTTCATTGATTTGCTGTCGGTAATCCCCCGAGCCGTTGACAATGGCAGGCGGGAATTTTTTCTTGGCCCGGGGGCGGCCAGCTCCTCCGGCATGTAAATCCACGGGGATTTGTGCTAGTTTTGCGTCCTTTGAAGCCCTTGCCGTGGAAGGAAATCGATGAGTCTGGACGCTGAAGAAGTCGAGAAAATTGCCCACCTGGCGCGCATTGCCGTGACCGCCGACGAAGTGGATGCCCTCAAGGGCGAGCTGTCGGGTATCCTGGACCTGGTGGAACGCATGAGCGGGCTGGATACCAGTGACATCCTGCCCATGGCCCATCCCCTGGACATGCCCCAGCGCCTGCGGCCGGATGTGGTGACCGAGGAGAATCATCGCGAGGACTACCAGGCGGTGGCGCCCGCGGTGGAAAACGGCCTCTATCTGGTACCCAGGGTGATCGAGTGATGAGCGGGCTGCATCTGAAATCCATTGCCGAGCTGTCCGCCGGGCTGGCGGCGGGAGAGTACAGCAGCGAGGAATTGACCCGTCATTTTCTGGATCGTATCCGCCGCTTCGACGGGGAACTCAATTCCGTGGTGACCCTCGCCGAGGAAGAAGCCCTGTCCGCGGCGGCCGCAGCCGACAAGCGCCTGGCGGCCGGCGAGGCCGGCCCCCTGACGGGCATTCCCATCCTGCACAAGGACATCTTCTGCACCCGGGGCGTCAGAACCGCCTGCGGCTCGCGCATGCTGGACAACTTCATTTCCCCCTACGACGCCACCGTGGTGACCCGTCTCAAGGAGGCCGGCGCGGTGATGCTGGGCAAGACCAACATGGACGAGTTCGCCATGGGCTCGTCCAACGAAACCAGCTTCTATGGCCCGGTGAAGAATCCCTGGGACAGGGACAGGGTGCCCGGCGGCTCTTCCGGCGGTTCCGCGGCCGCTGTTGCCGCGCGTCTGGCCGTGGCCGCTACGGGCACGGACACCGGCGGTTCCATCCGCCAGCCCGCGGCCCTGTGTGGCATCACCGGCCTCAAGCCCACCTATGGCCGGGTATCCCGCTATGGCATGATTGCCTTCGCCTCCAGCCTGGACCAGGCGGGCCCCATGACCCGCAGCG
>Ga0256832_1000405_pt1 | contig 27226 bp, 22 predicted proteins | sample 134614metaG_FD_190534 | JGI IMG/M metagenome (GOLD analysis project Ga0256832, IMG submission 190534) | Hydrothermal vent microbial communities from Lau Basin, Pacific Ocean - 134-614 | ecosystem: Environmental > Aquatic > Marine > Hydrothermal vents | place: Pacific Ocean: Lau Basin | collected... | reverse complement strand
CGTCGTCGACAAGGATGGGCGCACGACGCTGCCGGGGCTGTGGGCGATCGGCGAGGTGAGCTGCTCGGGCTTGCACGGAGCCAACCGGCTGGCTTCCAACTCGCTCCTGGAGGGGCTCGTCTACGGGCACCGCGCCGCCGAGGCTTTGGCCGACGCGACCTCGCTTTCCCACCCCGAGATCGACGTCCCCGACTGGGACCCGGGGAGCGCCGTTCCCTCCGACGAGGCCGTCGTCGTCAGCCAGAACTGGGACGAGCTGCGACGCTTCATGTGGAACTACGTGGGCATCGTGCGCAGCGACAAGCGCTTGCGCCGAGCCGCCCGGCGCATCGCGCTCCTCCAGGAGGAGATCCGCGAGTACTACTGGGCGCACCTCGTCAACCGCGACATGCTCGAGCTGCGAAACATCGCCGTGGTGGCCGAGCTGATCGTCCAGTGCGCCATCGCTCGCAAGGAGAGCCGGGGGCTCCACTACACCCTCGACCATCCCGAGCGCGACGACGCGAATTTCGGTGGAGACACCCTCATCGAGCGCGGCGTCCCGGCGTCCATCCGGGTTCGCTGAGAGCGACCCGAGCCGTGCTATAGGGTCGGGCGATGAACGAGGGCCTCGAGGCGCGAATGCGCCACCCCTTGATGGGCGGGCTGGATGTGCTCGTTGCGGCGCTGCTGCTCGTAGGCGTGTGGGGGCTGTTGCCCGCGCGGTGGTGGCCCGTCGACGTGGGCGCGACGCTTCTGGCCATGGGTCTGGCCGTCGCCGGGCTTGGCCTGCTCACGGGCCAAAGGTGGGCTCGGTCCGTGGCCAGGGCGGTCGCGGCCGGCGCGCTGGCCGTGGGCCTGGCGCTCGTCACGGCGCTCGCGATCACGGCGGGCAACCTCGCCGGCCTCTACGGCCCCGTGGGTTTGGGGGGCGCGGCGATCCTCGCCGCCGTCGCGCTCCTTCTCGTCCCTTATCTGGTCGTCTTTCCCGCCGTGCAGCTCTGGCTCCTCGCGCCTCGCTCGGCTCGCGACGAGGCCGAGCCGCCCGATGTCGAGCGCCCATGACGCGGCGACGATTGACCCGCGGGCTGGCGCTGTGGGCCGCTGCGTTGCTGCTCACCGCGCTCGTTGTGCGTTGGCGCGTGCACATCGACACGATCGCGCCCCCGACCCGGGCGCAGGGGCGCTGGGCGCTCGCCCTGCTCGACGCCGCGCGCCTCGGGGAGCCGAGGCCCGCGCCCGCGTCCCAAGGGTACGAGGCGGCCGGACCGATCTTCGTGACCGCCTGGACGCGGGGGATCCCCGTCGTGACCTACGTTGGCGGATCGGAGCTCCAGGCGGCCGTCGTGGAGGCGGCGGATGCTTTCCTCGCGAACCGGCGCCTGACCTCCCTGGACGAGTGGCGGGCGCGGGACGAGGGGCGCGTGCGCTTTACGGTGGAGGTGACCCTCGGCCAGGGGCCGCTCCCCCCACGGTGGCCCCTGCTCGAGATGTTCGCCCTCGTCCCCATGCGCGAGGGACTCGGCGCGTCGCTTCGCGGGCGCGAGCGCTACATCACGCCGCAACAGCTCGTCGCCAACCGTCACTACGAGGGGGCGCTGCGCACGCCCGTGCCTGAGCTTTCGCCAGGGGTGCGCCTCGACGCGTTGATCGGGAGGCTCGCGCGCGACCTCGGGGCCGAGCGGGACGAGCTGTTGGCGCACGGCGAGTTGTTTCGTTTTCGCACGCACCTCATCGCCGAAGCGGAGTACCCGCGGCGCGTCGAAGTCACCGAGGAGGCACTGCGTGACGCGTCCGTCGAGGGAGTCGAGTTCCTGCTTCGGCACCAGGCCCCCGACGGGCGTTGGACCTATGTCTACGATGCGGCGACGGGCGCGCCGCGCGCCGAGCCCTACAACCTCCCGCGTCATTCGGGGACGACCTACTTCGCTGCGCAGGTCGATCGGCTGCACGGCCATGAAGGCGCGCGCCGGGGAGCGCTCCGCGCGCTCCGCTGGCTCGAGCGCAACCGCATCCAGCGCTGCGGTGACCACCCGTGCATCGCTGAAGGGGCGCGCGCGGACGTCGGCTCGTCGGCATTGACGGTGGTCGCGGCAGCGGAAGTGTTCGCCAAGGCGCCCGATCCTGGTGCGCGCCGTCTCGTCGAGGGTCTGACCGCCTTTCTGCGCGCTCAGCAGCGTGACGACGGCGAGCTGATGCACGAGTACGATCTGCGCGCACAGCGTCCGATCGATGTGCAGCACATGTACTACAGCGGTGAGGCCGCGTTTGCCTTGCTCAAGGCCCACGAGGTGCTGGGCGACGCGGCGAACCTGGAGGCCGCGCGACGCCTGATGGCGCGGCTGACCGGCGCCGGCTGGGACTTCCTCGGCAGCCGTTATTACTACGGTGAAGAGCATTGGACCTGCATCGCCGCCGGCGAGGCCCGAGGGCGGGTCGACAGCCCCGAAGCGCTGGACTTCTGTCGGCGGTGGTTCGAGTTCAACGACGCGCTCCAGTACCGCGAAGGCCAGACCCCCTGGCGTGTTTCGGGCGCTTATGGCGTCGGACCGCTCCTCGTCCCTCGGCTCACACCGGTGGGTTCACGGACCGAGGCGTTCGTGTCGACCTACGAGCTCTTCCGCCACCATGGGCAGCCGACGAGGGAGCTGCGCGCGCTGATCGAGCGTGGCCTTGGGATGCTGCTCCGATGGCGCTGGAGCCCGGGCCCCACGCACCTCTTCGCGGACCCCGTGGGGGCGCGGGGCGGCATGCCCGGTTCGCCCCTCGACCTCAACGCGCGCAACGACTTCGTTCAGCACGCCGGCTCTGCCTGGATCCGCTGGGCCGACGTGCTTCGGCGCGAGCGGGAAGGGGCGGACGCACGCTGACGAGTCCAGGGCGATCCGACGGCCGTCGTGCCGGGGCGAGTTGACCGTCCCGGTTCCGGGGGCTATTCCGCCAGCCCAGTCTTCGCGGTCGGAGGGGTCCCCGATCGCAGCAACCGCCTTCGGGCGGAGAAGGAACCAGCGCACCCATGGCAGCTCACCTCTTCACCTCCGAGTCCGTCACCGAAGGCCACCCCGACAAGATCTGCGACGCCGTCAGCGACTCCATCCTTGACGCCTGCTTGAAGGACGACCCGAGGTCGCGGGTCGCCTGCGAGACGATGGTGAAGACCGGCTACGCCATCGTGGCCGGCGAGATCACGACCGAGGCGGTGCTCGACGTGCCGAAGATCGTCCGCAAGGCCATCCGCGACATCGGCTACACCAGCTCGGATATGGGCTTCGACGCCGATACCTGCGCGGTGCTCTCGGCGATCGAGGCGCAGTCCCCGGATATCTCCCGGGGCGTGACGGAGGGGCAGGGACTGGACAAGGAGCAGGGCGCCGGTGACCAGGGCCTGATGTTCGGCTTCGCCGTCGCCGAGACCAAGAGCCTGATGCCCTTGCCGATCGACCTGGCGCACCAGCTGACGCGCCGTCTGGCCAAGGTTCGCAAGAACGGCACCCTCGAGTGGCTTCGTCCCGACGGCAAGAGTCAGGTCACCGTCGAGTACGACGAGGACGGCAAGCCTGCTCGCATCGACGCCGTCGTCGTCTCGACGCAGCATGCCGAGGGCATCAGGCACCGGGCGCTCAAGAGCGCGGTCGTCGAAGAGGTGATCAAGCCGGTCCTTCCCGAGTCGATGATCGACCGACGCACGAAGTTCCACGTCAATCCGACGGGGCGCTTCGTCATCGGTGGGCCCTGCGGCGACGCCGGGCTCACAGGGCGAAAGATCATCGTGGACACCTACGGCGGCATGGGTCGGCACGGTGGCGGCGCCTTCTCCGGTAAGGATCCGTCCAAGGTCGATCGGAGCGCCGCGTACTTCACGCGCTACGTCGCCAAGAACATCGTCGCCGCGAAGCTGGCGACGCGCTGCGAAGTGCAGGTTGCTTACGCCATCGGCGTCGCCAAGCCCGTCGGCGTGTACGTGACCACCTTCGGCACCGGGGTGGTCGACGACGAGAAGATCGCCAAGGTCGTCTCGGAGGTCTTCGATTTTCGCCCGGCAGCGATCATCGAGACTCTCGATTTGCTCCGTCCGATCTACACCCCGACGGCGGCCTACGGTCACTTCGGGCGCACGGGCAAGGGTTTCACCTGGGAGAAGACGGACCGCGCTGCGGAACTCGCCGCCGCCCTCGGCCGCAAGAAGCTCAACGGCAAGGCGCGCGCCAAGAAGCCGGCCAAGAAGGCGAGCAAGGCCGCGCGCGCCTGAGCCCGGCTTCCCGTCGCGGGCCCGAGCGGACACCTCCGCCCGGGCCTCATACCTCTCCGTGCGCCTCACGGCCGAGAGCATGCCCCTGCGTGGCGCATCCTCGCCCCCTTCGTGCTGGGAGCGGACGCGGCAGAGGCTCTGCGCGCGCAGCACTGGGGTGGGCTCTTAGAAGCCGACCCGGCGCATCACCGCCCGCGGGAGGTGGCGGACGACGGCCATGACGAACCGCCACGGCGCGGGTGCGTAGACGACCGGCCTGCCTCGGTCGATCGCATCGAGGACCGCGACAGCGACTTCGTCGGGTTCGCCGGCGAAGGGTGGCGGGTCGAGCCCCTCGGTCATCCCTGTCTTGACGAAGCCCGGCTTGACCGTGACGACGCGTAGCCCCTCGCGACGGAACTTGTGGTCCAGGCCTTCGAGGTAGCGCGACAAGCCGGCCTTGCTCGCCCCGTAAATCACGACGGGCTTGCGGCCGCGCTCGCCGGCGACGGAGCTGAAGACGCAGAGCGTCCCGCCACCGGCGTCGAGGAGGCGTTTGCGGGCCTGCTCGCAGAAGACCACCGTGTTCGTGAAGTTCACCCGCGTGAGCTTCTCGGCCAGGGCAGGGTCGGCCTCGAGCTCTTCTTGGGTCGCGAAGAGTCCCGCGGTGACGACCACCGCGTCGACGGTGCCAAGGGCGGACCATGCGGCGGCCAGCGCCGGCTCGAAGGTGGCGGTGTCTTCGAGGTCGCACCGATGCGTGCCGACGACCTCGGCGCCGCGCACGGCCAGGTCGGCCGCGCTGTCCTCGAGCGCGCTTTCGGTGCGACCGAGGAGGAAGAGGCGGTCGTGTCGCTGAGCCATGCGCCGGGCGAGGGCCTGGCCCATGCCGCGGGTCGCGCCGAGGAGGACGACGTTCATGGGGCGGGCATAGCACATCGACCGCGCCCGACGGCGGGGCCCGGCTGCCTACAGCCCAACTCAACAGCGATCGTTGATGGATCCGTGGACTGGGCGGGACCGCCGGCGCATCTGCGAGCCGAGGGGATGCCGAGCGTTGTGCCTCCGTTTCAGTCGCTCAGCGCGATGCGCGCGCTTCGAGAGGCGATGTCGTAGGCGACGCGCGCGCGTGGATCCGCTTGCGGTCGTGAGACCCCCCAGCGGGCCATGTACCCGAGCGCTTCTCGGTGGACCCTCAGGACCGCGTGCTCGTGCCCACTGCAGGCGAAGCGCGGGAGCGCCGTCCCACTTGGTGCGTCGGAGGTGCCGAGGCTCCGCGCACAGCGCGCGAGCGCGAGGTCGGCGGTGGCGAGGGCGTCGCGCACCCGACCGCTCTGCTCGTAGGCCTGGGCGAGACGATGGGCGACCACGGGGTGCTCGAGGATGGCGGGGTCGCCGCTGCGCAGCGCGGCGACGGCGAGACCGGGACGCTCGAGGTCGAGGTAGGCCTCGGCCAGTCGGCGGGCGAGCGCGACGTCGGTTCGGTCGCGAGCGAAGCGATCCTCCATGCGCGCCAGCTCGACGGTCCCGGGGTCGGTCGCAGCGAAGGCGACGGTGGGCGTGGTGGCGGTGAGCTGGGCCCATGCACCTGCGAGCAGCAGCAGCAGCACGATGTTCACCCGCAGTTCCATCCGCACCTCTCCTCGCAGTTCTCTCGCAGCTCTCGCCCGGCCGTTGGACACCTCGCCGCTGCGAGAGTTCCCGAGCCGGGGCTTCTGTACGGGTTACGGACACGCGGGCTCGTTCTTCCTTGGGTCCTCCCAACCCCCGCAATCCTGCGAATTTGCGGAGATCCCCCCGGTTTCCGCCCAACGCCGCCCGCCCGGATTCGCCGGGCGGCGCCGGCGCCGGGCCGAGGGTATCGTGGGGGGGTGAGCGACTCGGTGCAGCGGCGCGCGGCTCGGACCGCCCTCCTTCTGGCCATGTTTCTCACGGTCATGGGGAGCTACGGGGTTTATCGGGGGGTTCAGTCGGTGGCGGGCTTCGAGGCACGTCGAGCCGAGGCGATCGGTCCGGTCGCTCGGACCCGCGAAGCCGACGCCCGGTTTCTGGAGGCCTTTCGGCGCGATCCCAACCGCCGGCCGCTCGGGGTGGGCAACATCTTGCTGTCCTCGATGCTCTTGATCGGAGCGCTGCTGCTGACGTTGCGCAGCCCTCATGCGTTGTGGTGGCTGCGGCAGGCGCTGGTGGCCAACGTGGTCTGGATCGGCCTGCACCTCGCGAGCACGCTCTACCACAGCTACCGTATCGCCCCGGAGCTCTTGGCGCTCTTCGACGCGGGTACGGGCGGTCTGTTGCGCAGCGGGGAGAGTCGCTTCGACTGGCTGATCGTCACCCTCGTCGTGTTCGCCGGGATCAACCTCGGGGCGCATCTGTTCATGGTCTGGCGCCTGGGGCGGCCGGACGTCCGGCTCTTCTTGGAGTCCGAGGACGAGCGCGCCGCGCCCCCCTGAGGTGCGACCCTCCTCCGTGCACCGGATCGATCCGCTCGCCTCCTTTGGGGCCTCTGCGACGGGCTGCGCCCTCGATCTTCCGCGCTCCTGGCCCCAGACTCCTCGCATGGCCGTGAGCCCTTCGCCGTCTCCGTTCCTCGTCGACCGCGAAGCCGGCGACTTTGCGTGGGATCGCCTGCGGTGGCTCATACGGATGCGTTGGGTCGCCATGCTCGGGGCACTGATGGCGGGCCTCCTCGGCTACGCGGGCGTGTTGGGCGACGTCGCCTGGAGAGTGATGTTTGGCATCGCGCTGCTCGGTGCAGGCTACAACGTCTACCTCTGGCGAAACCTCCGGAGCGACGCGCTCGGGGGGCAAGGGCGCGGGCCACTGGTCGCCCAGGCGCTCGCGGACCTCGTGATGCTTACGGTCCTGTTGTGGGCGGCGGGCGGCATCGATTGTCCCTTCGTCGGCTTCTACATCTTCCACGTCGCGCTCATCGCCATCCTTGGTGGCCCGCGCTGGACCCTCGTCGCGTGCGGGGCGGCCCTTGCGGGTACCGCGCTCCTGGCGCTCCCGGAGCTCGTCCCTGCGCTCCGCGGCGGTGTGTGGGCACCGAAGCCTCCCCTCGACATCGTCCTGCCCATCTTCGCGTATGTCTTCACGGTGGCGGGGGTCGCCTACATCGTCTCCCATGCCGTCGCCGAGCTCCGAGATCGGGAGCGCGCCCTCGAGGCGGCCCGGGACCGGGCGGCGCTCGAGTACCAGCTCTTGTCGAATACCCTCGACGAGCTCGAGGCGGGGCTCGAAGTCATCGACGACGATGGGCATGTTCTGTGGCGCAACAAGCGCGCCGAGCAGTTGGCCGAGCGTCGACCTGCGGGGCGCTGGGAGTGTCCCGGGGAACGTCGGCCCTGCGAATCCGACATCGAGGGCCGCTGCCCCGTGGCGCAGGCACGTCAGCGAGGGGAGCCGGGCCGCTGCCGCTTCGCTGCCTCGGTGGATGGAAGCGAGCGTGTGTACGAGATGATGGTCTTCCCCATCGACTCCGACGCCGGCGCGGGGCCTCGGGTGATGAACCTCTACATCGACCGGACGCAAGCCACCTTGGCCCAGCAGCAGCTCATGCTGGCCGAGCGACTGGCCTCCCTTGGGCGAGTCGCCCAAGGCGTCGCCCACGAGCTCAACACGCCGCTTGCGACGATTGCGACCTTGGCGGCGGACATGCGTCGAGTCCTCGGAGAGCTCGTCCCCAGCGAAGCGCGCAACGACATCGACGAGTCCGCTCGACTCATCTGCGACGAGACGCGCCGTCTCGGGCGGATCACGCAGGCGCTCCTCACCGGGGGCGACCTCGTGCGCGCCCGGATCGACGGAGAGGTCCCGCTGTCGGCGGTCGTCGAGCGGGCGCGGGCCATCGTGACCGCGGGCGGGCGCAGCGCTGCGGCGATCGAAGTGGACGCGTCCGTCGCCGGCGCGAGCGTCGCGGCGGATCCCGATCGGCTGGTTCAGGTGCTCGTCAACCTGCTGCAGAACGCCGTCGATGCGAGCCGAGACAGCAGCGGGACCGTCGTCTGGGTTCAGGCCCAGGTGGTCGGCGACGAGGTCGTGCTGGAAGTGCGTGACGAGGGGCCCGGCCTCAGCGAGGGGCTGCAAGGGCGGCTCTTCGAGCCCTTCGTCACCACGAAACCTCCGGGGGAAGGGACGGGCCTCGGGCTCTATACTTCCTACATGATCGTGCGAGCGATGGGCGGTCGGATTGCGCTCGAGGACGACCCGCGGGGAGGCGCGGTGGCGCGGGTGAGCCTACCGCGGGCGGGGCGTGGCCGCGCGTTGCAGGTCCTTGGAGGGGCGCGATGAGCGCCGGTCGGGTGCTCGTGGTGGACGACGATGCCGCCTTTCGGTTCGCGATCGGCAAGGCCTTGCGGCGAGGTCGTTTCGAGGTTGTGGAGGCCGCGTCCGGGGAGGAGGCGCTGGTGCATCTGACCGGCGATCGGCCGCCCGACGCGGCGCTCTTGGATCTGCGCATGAAGGGGATGGGCGGGCTGGACGTGCTCCGTCGCCGGGGCGGCTCGCCAACTCGGATCATCGTGTTGACAGGTCACGGCACCGTGCAGGCCGCGGTCGAAGCGATGCAGTTGGGGGCGTTCTCTTTCGTCGAGAAGCCCATCGACGCCGAGCAGCTTCAGCCTCTGTTGCAGCAGGCCGTCGACGATGTGCGGAGGGTCGTTCCCGATGCCGAGCGGGTCGTGCCTCTGGTGGGCCGGAGCGCGTCGATGGCGCACGTCCGGCAGTTCGTTCGGACCGTCGGCCCGACGGAAGAGACGGTGACCATCGTGGGCGAGACCGGGACGGGCAAAGAGGTCGTCGCCCGCCACCTCCACGAGGCGAGCCCACGGCGTGACAAGCCCTTCGTGGCGATGAATGCCGCGTGCGTCCCTCCGGAGCTCTTCGAGAGCGAACTCTTTGGTCACAAACGTGGGGCTTTCACCGGTGCGACGGCGGATCGCAAGGGGCTGTTCCGCGAGGCGGAGGGGGGCACCCTCTTCCTCGATGAGGTGGGCGAGCTTCCCACCGAGCTCCAAGCGAAGCTGCTTCGTGTCCTGGAGACGCGCCGCGTACGCCCGGTGGGGGCGTCGGGAGAGCAGGCCGTCGACGTGCGCATCGTCGCGGCCACCAACCGCGATCTCTGGAGAGAGGTCGAGGGGGGACGCTTCCGCGAGGATCTCTACTTCCGACTCCAGGTTTTTCCGCTCGCCTTGGCGCCCTTGCGGGAGCGCCGGGAGGACATTGCTCCGCTGGCCGAGCACCTGCTGGCCCGCCTCGGCGTCTCGGCGACCTTGAGCCCGGAGGCCCTCGCTGCGCTGGAAGCCTACGACTGGCCCGGGAACGTGCGGGAGCTGCTCAACGTCCTGCGGCGTGCCTCCTTGTTCGCCGAGGGCGACAACATCGACGGGGATCTCGCGCGGCGCATGATCGCCGGCTCGATTTTCGGGCGGGCCACACCGCCGCAACCGCTCGCGCCGCCGACCGTGGACGCGAGCCTGGCCGAGGTCGAGCGGCGGCACATCGAGCAGGTCCTGGCGGCCCACGGCGGGAACGTTACCCGCGCCGCCGTCGCGCTGGGGATCGACCGGCGCACACTGCAGCGCAAGCTCAAGGCCTATGGAGCCGAGACATGAGGCGGGTCGCTGCGGCTTTGGCGCTTGCCGGTTGCGCGTCGGCGCCAGCGCCTTCCCCAGCCGAGCCGACGCCCGAGGAGGATCCCGAGGTCGCCGTGGCCCTCCGGCTGACGGAGGCGCCGGCGAACCCGGAGGGCGTGCCCACCACCGAGGCGGCGCTGGTCTTGATCTTCGACGAGGGGCGCCGGCAGTTTCGCTCGCTCGGACGCCTGGCCGGGGTGTGCACGCACGAGCCCGGCGAGGGCGCGCTGCTCCAGGTCCGCTGCTGGTGGGCGGGTGCCGGTACCCTCCTGCGCCTCGTGCGTGACGGGGACACGCTCCTCGTCACCCGTGTCGAGCTCGACGAGATGACGGGAGCTGGGCCGCCGCGGACGCTCGATCGTGTCGCGCTGCCGCCGCACGCGAGTCTGCGGCCCATTGGGCCCTAGCGAGCAGCCCCTTGAAACGTCCCTGGCGTGCGCGGCCAGCTGAGGAAACCTCGAAGACGTTCGAGGGGTGACAGCGGGGCTCTCGATCGCGAGGGGTTGCTTCAGAAGGTGACGCGCAGGGACGCCCCGGCGCTGCGCGGGCCGGCGTAGGGCTCCACGCGAAGGCGACGGGCCTCGGTGTCGTCGTCGTGCCCGCCACGGACGACGAGGAAGATCACGCCGAGGGCAGCTCCCGCGACCGTGAGGCCCAGCCCTACGTCGGCGAAGGCGGCCCGGAGCTTCAGGCTCCGGACGTCGCTCGAAGAGCAGTTCGGCCGGCAGCCCGCGTCGTCGAGCTCGCTTCGTTTCGCCAACGCGAGGCCGCCGGAGACGCCGAGCATCACCGCGCCCGCGCCGGCGAGCGCGAAGCCGAGGATCGCCGGCACGTTCGCGCCGCGGCCGGACGGTGGGTCCTCTTCGCGGGTTCTGTCCGCGAGGTCGTCTCGATCCGCCGACGAATCCGAGCCGTCGGCGGCCCCCTCGGCCTCGCTCGCGCTCTCGTTGGTGCTGGCGTCGTTGTTGGTGCTGGCGTCGCTGTTGGTGCTGGTGTTGGCGTCCGCGCCGTTCGTCTCGGCCTGGGATGCGAGGCGCGTCCGGTAGTGCTCCAGACGTCGCTCCAGGTTGGGGCGGTTCGGGATGTCGGGCACCGCGGCCAGGTAGCGTTCGAGGTAGCTCGCGGCCTGCTCGAGGTCGTCGAGCTGCTGGTAGCACAGGGAGATGTTGTAGAAGAGCTCGGGTCGCTCGCTCAGCTCGTAGGAGCGCCGGAACTCACGGAGGGCGTCTTCGTAGTCGCCCGCTTCGTAGTACGAGGCTCCCGCCTGGAAGTGGAGCCGCGCCCGGTCCTCGCCGCCGGATTGGGCAGCAGCGGAAGACAGAGGCATCGCGCTGGCGAGCAGCAGCGCGGCGGCGGGGAGCAAGCGCATCAAGGTCTCCGAGATCATGGCCTCGCCGGTGTACCATAGTGGAGGCCCCGGGCCAGAGCGAGCGCGCGCACAAGCTCTAAAGCCAGAGCATCAGGCCGATGGCAGGGGTGATGACGCGGCCCCGTACGGTTCGCCGTGCCTCCATCGTGGGCCGGCGCGGCATGTCGAGGCCCAGGTCGGCGTCGATGAGGGCGCGGGCGACGGTTACCTCGACGGCGAACCAGAAGCGCCGGCTGCCCAGGCCGATGCCAACCTGGCCCGCGAGGTATCGTGCACGGCCCGAGACGCGCAGGCTCGCCTCCTGCGTACAGGAACCGTCGTCGTCGGCTACACAGACGCCGACGCGAGCGCGGTAGCGTGAGAGCACGAGCTTGGGCCCCGCCCAGAGGTGGACGCGCCGGCGGCTGTAGCCGAGCACGAGGGGGACGGAGTAGTCGACGCGTCGGAAGCGGTCGACTTGCACTCGCGGAGCGAAGCGCTCGATCGGGAAGTGACCGTAGTGGGCGTTGGCCATGAACCCGATGGCGCCGTAGATGCCCGGCCGCTGCCGAAGCCACTGCAGACGGACCCCGCCTCCGGCGGAGGTGGCGCCGACGCGGGCGTCGAGCTCGAGGCGCCGGCTGAGGCCCACCGCCAGGCCCAGCTGTGAGTCGATGGAGGGTGGCTGTACCAGCGCGGCGGTGGCCGAATCGACCACCGCTTCGAGGTCGTCGGCGGAGGGATCCGCATCCAAGGAGCTCAGCGTTTGCAGGGCTTCGAAGGTGTCTCGGGCGAGGCCGACGGGAGGCGTCAGCTGCACCGAAGTGGTGGCTTGAACGTGCCCCGCCGGCACGGTGCGCGCGGGCTGGAGGGTGGTCAGCGAGCCCGAGCAGCCCACCGAAAGGAGCGCGCCAACAGCGGCCGAGGCGATGAGCGCATGGGACCGGAGGAGGTGCGAGGAGCGGGGGCAGATCGGCATCTTCGCCTCGGTCTCAAGCGAGCGCCGTGCCAGGCGGGGTCAGCGCGAGCGCGACCGTCCCAAGGGCAGATCGCTCTCGCCGAGGGAGGCCTCGATCTCGGGCGGAGGGCCTCGCCGCGGCAAAGTCACCACGAAGGCGACGCCACCGTCCATGCCGTCGGCGATGTCGACGGAGCCCCCGTGGTCGCCGACGATGCGGTGGACGATCGCCAGACCCAGCCCTGTCCCTTCGGGTTTCGTGGTGAAGTAGGGCTCGAAGACCTTGAGGCGCGCGGTGGCGTCGATGCCCACGCCGTTGTCGGCGACGGTGAGCGTGGCGCCCTCGTCATCGGTCTCCAAGTGGACGCGCACCCGTCCGCCACCGGCGCCATGCCTCGCGCGGGCCGCGTCGATGGCGTTCTGCACGAGGTTCACGAGGACCTGGGTGAGCTGTTCGCGGTCGGCCCGGACGACGACCGGCTCGGTGTCGAGCGCGAGATCGACGGCGACATCCCCGGCGGCGTGGAGGCTCACGACGTGCTGGACGACCTCGCGGAGGTCGAGAGGCTCGGGGCGGGGGCGTGGGAGTCGAGCGAAGCGGCTGAACTCGCTCACCATCGCGTTGAGGCGCTTGACCTCCTCGAGGATGAGCTGCGTCGAGCTTTCGAACTCCGCGTCGAAGTCGGGGTGCTGCCGAGCGTGGAGCTTACGCATCGTTTCGATCTCCATCTGGATCGGCTGCAGCGGGTTCTTCACTTCGTGGGCGATGCGCCGGGCCACCTCGCGCCACGCTGCGATGCGCTCGGCTCGCAACAGCTTCTTGCGTGTCGCGGCCAGCTCTCGGGTCATCGCGTTGAACGCGCGCATCGTACGGCCGAGCTCGCCGCGGTCGGTCACCGGGAGCTCGGAGTCGAGGTCGCCGCGGGCCACCCTCCATGCAGCGGCCTCCAGCTCGCCCAGGGGGCGGGTGAGGGCGAAGGTCATCAGGAGCGCCGCGAGGAACGCCACGAGCAGCGCTCCGAGCGCGATGTAAAGGGTGCGCTTCCGCAGCGCGCGGATCTCGCGCCGCACCGGTCCGTCGTCGAGGGAGGCCACCAGGCGCAGCGTCGTCGTGCCGTCCGCGTCGTCGAAACGTGCGACCTCCACGGCTTCGTCCGCGTCCGTGCTGACGAGAGCGAATTGCACCGGAGCCGTGTCCCCGAGCAGGCGCGCGGGGAGCTCGGGGCTCAGCCGCCGGCCCGCGAGGAGCGCGACGGCCACTTCGCCGCGCCGCACGAGGCATCCCTGCAGCAAGACCCGCGTGGCCCCTTCCCCGGGCACCCGCAGCTCGTGGACGAAGGGTTCGCCGCCGCGGCGTACGAGGGCATCGACGAGCTCCGGAAGGCGGCGCCCGGAGGACTGCTGGAGGTGGCCGGCGCCAAGGAGGCGCCCGCGGTTCGGGCCGCCGCGGGCGTCGAGGACGTAGAGCGCGTCGAGTCCGAGGCTGCGCATCCGCTGGCGCAGCGGGGCCGCGAGCGCGCGCTCTCGCGGCGGGTCGAAGGGTCCGGTCGCGAGGTCGAGGGCGACGCTCTCGAACAGAGGATCATGTTCGCACAGGGCGCTCAGCGCACGCCGATCGTCGAGGGTTCGTTGCGCGAGGAGCTGCCGCGCGGAGGCGACGCGTGCGTCGAGCTGCGATCGATGCTCGCGTTCGATCGCCGCGACGAGGCTCTTTTGGACCACGGCCAAGAGCGCCGCGAAAGGCACGAACGCCGCCAGCAAAAAGAGGAGCAGGAAGCGCCAGCGCAGGCTCACGGCACCTCTCGGTGTATCCGAGGACGTGCGGTGAGAGAGCCCGTGGCCAGGAGCGCGGGGGTGCTCCTCACGGCTCGTCCACCGGTTGGTCCTCGTCGTCCTCCGCGGCGGTGCCTCCGAGCTGCTCCATCAAGAACGTCGAAGGGTCGGCGATCTCCGGCGGGCGCGCATGCTCCTGGGGGACCGTGCCTTCGAGGAAGATCTCGTCGATGGCGTCCTCTTGCCCGTCGTAAGCCAAGAGCCCCGTCGCCGGATCGATGCGCGCGGTGACGACGCCACTTGGCCGCGGGAAGTCGACGACCGGTCGGTCCCGGTCCGCCGCGCGCACGACGTCCATCCAGATCGGCAGCGCGCTGCGACCTCCGCTCTCGCGCCGTCCGAGGGAGCGCCGATCGTCGAAGCCTACCCAGACGGCGGCGACGGTATCTGGCGTGAAGCCCACGAACCACGCATCGCGAGCGTTGTTGCTCGTGCCTGTCTTGCCCGCGGAGGGGCGCCCAAGCCGTGCCGCCCGCGCCGCCGTGCCGCCTTCGCTCGTGACGCTCGTGAGCAGGTCCGTGACCACGTAGGCCTCGGCAGGTGTCATCACCTGCCGCGGGGAGGCCGGCGCCGGGACGTCGGTGGACGAGCCGTCGGGGGCCGCGATGCGCGAGATGAAGCGGGGCGGAGCCCAGCGTCCGCCAGCGGCGAAGGTCGCGTAGGCGTTGGCCATCTCGATGGGGCGCACGCCGCTGGAGCCAAGGGCGAGGGAGAGGCTCGGCTCGAGCTCGCTCTCGATGCCCAGCTCGCGGGCGAAGGCGACGACGTTCTCGGGGCCGAGGTCTTCCATGGCCCGCACCGCGACGAGGTTGATCGACTTGGCGAGCGCGACCCGCAGCCGCACGGGGCCTTCGTGGCGCCACGTCTCGTAGTTCCGCGGGCGCCACCGATCGTAGACGGCGGGAGCGTCGATCATGACGGTCGCTGGCGTGAGGCGACGCTCGCGGATGCCGAGGGCGTAGACGATGGGCTTGAAGGTGCTGCCCGGCTGGCGTACTGCCTGCGTCGCGCGGTCGAAACCGGGCTTGGCGTCGTAGCCACCGACGAGAGCAAGCACGTCGCGGGTGCGAGGATCGATCACGACGACGGCGCCCTGCGGACCGAGCTCGAGACGCCCGCGAGCGGAGCCGTCCTCTTCGAGGTGGGTGATCGAGACGTGGGCGCGAGCGCCGATGGGCGCCAGCTCGCTTGGCGGGAGGTCGTCGGGGTTGTAGCGCGCCGCGCTGCGGGCGTTGGCCACGACGCGGTGTCCTCCCACGTCGAGGACGATCGTTCCGCCTTCGTCGTCCGCTCCCGTCACGTACCCAACGTAGATTCGTCCTTCGCGGAGGGTTTCGATCGCGACCTGCTCCGGTTCCCGTCGCCGTCGTCTTTGGCGTCGTGGCGGCCGCAGCGGACCCGAGTAGCGGTGCCGGCGGTCGATGGCGCGCAGGCCTTTCTGCAGCGCCTCCCGCGCCTGGCGCTGGAGCTCGAGATCGACGGTCGTGTGAACGGTGAAGCCGCCGCGGCGGTAGGCCTCCTCACCGACTTGCCGCCGGAGCTCGCGCCGGGCGATCCGCATGAGCTCGGGCGCTCCTCCCCGCTCTTCTTCCGGTTCGGCCAGGGGCACCTCGGCGTCGCGGGCTGCGCGGATCTCGTCGAGGGTGAGGTCGGGCCAGTATTGCTCCCGCTTGGCCTCGAGTTGGCTGAGCACGTAGCGCTGGCGCCGCCGCGCGGCTTCGGGGTGGGAGCGCGGCGAGAGGCGAGCGGGCGCCTGAGGCACTCCGGCGATGAGCGACGCCTCGGCCAGGGAGAGGTCCTCCACGTCTTTGCCGAAGTAGTACTGAGCCGCCTCCTGGGCGCCGTAGCGTCCGTGGCCAAAGTTGATGTGGTTCAGGTAGAGATAGAGGATTTCGTCTTTCGTCAGCTCCTGTTCGACGCGTCGCGCGAGGATGAGCTCTCGGATTTTCCGACGGAAGGTGCGTTCGGGGCTGAGCAGCAAGAGCTTGACGACCTGCTGCGTGATGGTGCTTGCCCCCTGCGCGGCGCGACCTTCGACGAGGTCGCGAACCACGGCGCGCACGATGCCCGGGTAGTCGAGGCCCTCGTGCTGATAGAAGTCGGCGTCTTCGGCGGCCAGGACGCTGAGCACCAGGACCCGCGGGATGCGCTCCATCGGGACCACGGTCCGGCGCTCCACGAAGATCTCCCCCAGGAGCGCCCCGTTCCGATCGAGCACGCGGGTCGTCTGCGGCGGCTCGTAGCTCCGCAGCTGGTCGACCTCCGGAAGATCGCGCCCGTAGTACCAGAACACCCCCGCGATCCCCGCGATTCCGGCGACCCCCAGCAGGACGAGCAGCGCCGCAAGTCGACCGAGCCAACGTCGCCAGCGAGGCTTGGGAGGCTTGCCTCGGCGCGCCCCACGGCGGCGGGGCTTGGGTCGCTTCTTGCGGGGGTCGTGGCGAGCCATGGCGTGCTCGGGATGCTGCGGACCGTAGTCAGCGTCCCGGTCGCTGGCAAACCTCCCACGGTCGCCGGGGCCGCTCCGGCCAAGGGGATCAACCCTTCGTGCCTGCCCGGTCATTCCACGACCAGCGACTTTCCGCTGCGAGCCGCGGTGGCTCAGGGTTCTGAACCCCTCTCCGTTCCGGGGGTTCGTCCCGCGGCGTAGTCGGCGATGATGCGCGCCGCGTCCCGCACGCTCTGCATCAGGTAGCGGGCCGTCAAGGTGCGCCGCTCGGCCTCGTCGAGGTCTCCGCCGGTGGTGGCTGCGAAGAGCGTGATCGCGGCCGCCACGGAGACGTTGAGGCTGTCGACGAAGCCGCGCATTGGGATCGCGAAGCCCCCGTCGCAGGCGGCGCGGGCTTCCTGGGAGGGGCCGCGGTGCTCGTTGCCGAAGACCACGGCGACCTTGGGGATCTGGGCGAGCTCTGCTGGGCGTCGCTCTCCCTCCATGCTCGCGTAGAGCACGGTGAAGCCCTCGCGCCGGAGGGAGGCGACACAGGCGTCGCCCCGGCTGTGGCGAAGGACGTCGAGCCATCGGTGGGCGCCTTTCGTCACGGCTCGCGCCGCGAGGAAGCCGTGGGGGCCTGGGACGACGTGCACCCGCTGCACCCCGAAGGCGTCGCAGCTACGAAGCACCGCCGAGGTGTTGTGAGGATCGCTGATGTCCTCCAGCACCGCAGTGACTCGATGGGTCCGGCCCTTTACGACCTGGCAGATGCGCTCGAAGCGCCGCTCGGTGACCATCGGCCGCAGGGCTTCGATGACGAGCTCTGGTGGGTGCCCGAGCTCCGGCGGACCGGAGCGTCGTACCTCGAAGACGTCGGGGTCGTCGCGTCGCACGGGCGCACCATGCCACCGGGTGGGCGATTGGCCAGTCTCCGGGCCCTCGGGCAGACTCGCCGGATGGATGGCCCCGAGCAGCGGTCGTGGCAGGGGGTGCGGACCGTCGTTCCCGCCGCCGGCGCCCTCTACCTGGGGCTCGCCCTGCTCGAGGTGCTCGCACCCCATTCCCAACGGCCCCACGTCCTGGCGGCCTGTTGCGCGCTGAGCGGCCTGGCGTTGTGGGTGCTGGCCCACTTGCTGCGGAAGGGCGTCCTCGCGCCGAACACGGTCGCGACCGGGGGGAGCGCCGTTGCCATGCTCTGTGGCCTGGCTTTCGTTCTCCTTGGCGAACCCCCGCAGGCCCTCGCCCTCGTCATCACCCTCCTCGGGCTGGGGTCCTTTCTCGCCTTGCCGCGGGTGATGATCGCTTCGGCGTTGTTCGGGCTTGGGGGATGGGGCGCGATCGCGTGGCATCGAGGGGCCGCTCCGGGCGAGCTGCGGGTTTGGGGTACGGCCCTCGTCGCGTCCGCGGCGTTCGGCATCGGGCTGGCCTTTGCCCGTCGCCGCCTGATCCGGAGCATCAAGACGCAGATCGGGGTCGCCGAGCGGGAACGCGCGCGCGCTGAGGAGGTGGCGCGCGAGCTCGCGGCGCGCACCGAAGAGCTCGAGCGGACCCGCGACCAGGCCCTCGCCTCAGTCGAGGCGAAGCAGCGCTTCCTGGCCCACGTGAGCCACGAGATCCGGACTCCTCTCAACGGGATCCTCGGGCTCCTGGAACTTCTCGAGCGGAGCCGGCTCGACCCACAGCAGCGCGAGCGGCTGCAGCAGGTTCGACGTTCCGGAGACGCGCTGTTGGCGATCGTCAACGACCTGCTCGACCTCTCGCGCATCGAGGCGGGCGCCCTGACCCTCGAGGCGGTCCCTTTCGACGTGGGGCGCGTCGTCGAGGAGGTCACCAGCAACCACGCGGCGGCGGCTCACGCCAAAGGGCTCGAGCTCCTGGTACAGCTCGACCCCGCGCTCCCCGCCCGGGTCTTCGGCGACCCACTCCGCCTACGGCAGGTGCTCACGAACCTGGTCAGCAACGCCATCAAGTTCACGCGCCGGGGCGAGGTCGTCGTGCGGTGCCACCTCGACGGGCGCACGGACGAGGAGGCGACGCTGCTGTTCGGTGTCAGCGACACGGGCATCGGCATGAGCGCCGAGGAACTGACGCGGGTGTTCGCGCCTTTCGGGCAGGCCGACGAGTCGACCACTCGGGAGTTCGGGGGGACTGGGCTCGGCCTGGCCATCGCGCGGCAGCTCGTCGAGCTGATGGGCGGCGAGCTCATCGCCGAGAGCGTCAAGGGCGAGGGGAGCGTCTTCTCGTTCGCGGTCACCTTCCCGTTGGCCGACACCCTCTCGGGAGAAGGGCTGCAGATCTCTTCGGCCCTGATGGAGGCGCGGGTCCTTCTCGTCGATGCCAACCCGCGCGTACGAGGGAACCTCTGCGGTCACCTCCAGTCGTGGGGGGTCATGGTCGATGTCGCGTCCGACTCGGCGGCCGCCGACCGAAAGCTTCGGGAGGCCCTCGCCGCGGACGCTCCCTACACCGTTGCGCTCGTCGACCTACGCACGCTCGGGGACGACTGGGCCGAGCTCACTGCGAGCCTGGCCGACAACCCGGCCTATGGACGCCCGCGGATCGTGGCGATGAGCGCCGGGCTCGTCGATCCGAGCGAGGACCGTCGCCGGGACGGTCTGTTCGCCGCACTGAGCAAGCCGATTCTGCGGCGGCAGCTCCTGGCGACGGTCGCTCAGGCGCATCAAGCGCGTCCAGTGCGTCCGGGCCGCGTCACCTCGCGCCACCTCGAGCGACGCGAGCCCACCGGCGAGCAGGTCTTGTCGACCCAAATCCGTGTGCTGGTCGTCGAAGATCAGCCGACGAACCGCGTGGTGAGCCAGGGGTTTCTCGAGGAGCTGGGATACGTGCCGGTGCTGGCGACCCATGGGGAGGAGGCTGTGCGGATCGTCCGCGAGGAGGGCGACTTTGGCCTCGTCCTGATGGACTGCCAGATGCCGGTGATGGACGGGTACGAGGCGACCCGTCGAATCCGAGCTCTCGAGCGGGAGCTCGGGCGCCGGCGCCTGCCGATCGTGGCGCTGACCGCGCACGCCTTTCCGGCGGAGCGGGAGCGGACACGGGAGGCGGGCATGGACGGGCATCTGACCAAGCCGCTCACCATGGAGGCGCTTCGCGAGGTGCTCTTGCGCTGGTGCCCCCCTGGGGAGGCGCTCGACCCCGAGGCGATCGAGGAGCTGGCGAGCCTGGGGGGCGGGGCGTTCCTTCGGCGCATGATCGCGGCGTATCGAAGCAGCGCCAAAAGCCGGTTGCGGGCCATGGTGGACGCAGCGGCCCGCAACGAGCTCGACCTCGTGCGTCAGAACGCCCACGCCCTCAAGGGGGCCGCGCGGCAGATGGGTGCGCACCGACTCGGGGACCTGATGGCCGACCTCGAGGACCAGCCCAGTCGCTTCGAGCGCTGGCGGCCGATCGTCGAGGCGGAACGCGAACGGGTCGAGGTGGCCCTGGACGTCTGGGTCCGCGAGCGCACTTGATTCAGCGGGTCGGCGCCTGTCCCACGCGGATGCCGATGACGAGGGTGCCGCCTTGGTGTGCCTGCCCCGCGACGAAGAATGGGTCCCCCGGGCTCGCGACGACTTGGAGCAGCGGGAGGTAGCTGTTGCCCTCCTCGCGTTTGATGGACACACGCACCCGGAAGCGGCCGTCGGGCATGACCCGCTGCAGGAGGATCCGCAGCTTGCGACCGTTCGGCAGCGTCAGCTCCTGGGGTTGACCTTGCCGGAGGCGGATCGTGTCGCGCTCCAGGATCTCCATGGAACGGAAGGCGTTGAAGGGCGGCCGCCGCAGCGCGCCCATGTCCGCGAGGGCAGGGTCGACGGTGCCGGGGGCCTCCTTGGCGAGCACGACGAAGATTTCCGCAGGCGTCGCCGACTGTGCGGACACCGGCGGGACGGCGATCGGAGCGAGCGCGAAGGCGACCAAGAAGATCAGGAATGGGCGCGACATCATGGGGCCTCCTCATCGATCCACACGACCGCGAGCGGCTGACCGCGGTCGCCAAGGACGGAGAAGTGGGTGCCGGTGTTGGAGCCGAAGTCGACATCGAGGACCTCGCTTCCGGCCGGCGGGTGGACGAGCCGCAGCTCGGGGTCCTCGATCTCGACCTCGTGGGCGACGGCTTCCCGGTCCGTGTCCATCGGGTGTCGGCCGGCAACCTCGTCCTTGGTCGGGTTCAAGAGCAGCACGAGGGTCACGGCGGCGGCGATCGCCAAGGCGACGGCGACGGCCACGCCCGCCTTTTGGCGCTGCCTCTCGCCCTCGATCACCTGCAGCCGCGGGTTGGGCGAGGCCTTGATGCCGGCGTCGATCTCGGCGAAGAGCGCGTCGCTGTCGATGTCGGCGGCGAGGTCATCCGCGGCGAGCCTCACGAGCTCCCCGAGCCGTTCGAGCTGCGCAATCCGGGCTTTCTCCAGCGGCGAGCTCTCGACGTCGCGGCGCACGAGGATCGCCTCACCCTCCGTGAGATCGTCGTCGAAGAGGCGCTGCAGTTTGTCGTCGTCGAGGTGTTCCATGGTCGTAGGACGCCTTGCCTGCGTCGGGTCAGTCTTCCGTGATCTCGAGCTCGCCCTGCACGTACTCCGCGAGCTGCTGTTGCATCTTGCGCCGGGCGTGGAAGAGGCGGCTCATGATGGTCCCTTTGGGGACCTTGAGGATTCGAGCCATCTCTTCGTAGGACAGGCCCTCGACCTCCCGCAGGAGGATGACCGCGCGATGGTACTCGGGCAGCTCCGCGAGGGCCGCCTGGATCGCCTCGGAGAGCTCGCGCCGGAGCACCGTCTTGCGGGGGTTCTGGTCGAGCAACGAGGGCAGGATCGCTCCGTCGCCCGCCACGTCCGAGTCCTCGCGACGGACCTTGTCGTCGTAGTCGAGGTCGCGGCCTTTCTTGCTGCGACGGACGTGGTCGATGGAGAGGTTCATGACGATTCGGTAGAGCCAGGTATAGAAGCTCGAGGTGCCTTGGAAGCTCTGGATGTGCCGGTGGACCTTGATGAAGGCTTCCTGAACGACATCCAGGGCATCTTGTTTGTTTTTCACGACGCCGAAGGCCACGGCGAAGGCTCGCCGGTGGTAACGGTCGAAGAGCTCCCGGAACGCCCCCTCGTCGCCCTGCTGGACGGCTCGGACGAGGGCTTTGTCCCGCTCGCGCTCCTCCGCGTTGGCCTTTCGCTTCCTCACCTTGGACGCCGGCGTCGGTGGATCATTCACCCTCGCCGCCTCCTTCGAGGCACCCGTGCCCGAGGCACTCGTGGAGGTCTCGGTGGCCTCATCCCCGGCGGCCATGGCCATGCCGCGGGTTCTAGCATGGATCGGCCGGAATTCCCCCATTCGGCGCAGACCATCCCGGGTGCGAAACGTCGGCTCGCCGGGGGGTCCGCCGCTGGTGTAGGGTCCAGGCGATGAGCCTGAACGCATGGGGAGTGCCGCGGCGCGCGAAGCGTTCCGCTCCGGGGACGCCGCGATGAGCCGCCTCGACCTCGGGAGCCTCAACCCAGAGCAGCGCGAGGCGGTCCTCCACGACAGCGGCCCGCTCGTGGTCTTCGCCGGAGCCGGGAGCGGCAAGACGCGCGTCATCACTTACCGCATCGCCCACCTGATGACGGCGCGGGACGTGCGGCCCTGGCAGATCTTGGCGGTCACCTTCACCAACAAGGCCGCCAGCGAGATGCGACAGCGGTTGGGAGCGCTGGTGCCCTTCGACCTCCATGGGCTGCTGGTGGGGACGTTTCACGCGACCTGTGCGCGGCTGCTTCGCGCCCACGCGGAGCGGGCCGGCGTCCAACGATCCTTCACGATCTACGACGATCAGGACCAGCGGGCGATGGTCAAGCGGGTCATGAACGACCTCGGGCTCGATCTCAGACGGCATCCGCCGAAGGTCGTCGCCGGCGCCATCAACCGCGCCAAGCAGGAGGTGATCGGTCCGGACGAGCTCGTCACCGAAGGCGACCCGTACCGGGAGATCGTGCGGCGGGTCTACGAGGCCTACGAGGAGCGCATGCGCAAGGCCGGCGCCCTCGACTTCGGCGACTTGATCTACCGAATGGTGCTCGCTCTCGAAGGCAACGAGACGCTCCGCGCCGAGCTGGCCGGGCGCTTCGTGCACACCCTCGTCGACGAGTTCCAGGACACGAACCACGCCCAGCTTCGGCTGGTTCGCGCGCTCGCGTCGACCCACCGCAACCTGGTCGTGGTCGGGGACGACGACCAGTCGATTTACCGTTGGCGAGGCGCCGACCGCCGCAACATCCTCGATTTTCGGCGGGCCTACCCGGACGCACGGCTCGTCAAGCTCGAGCAGAATTATCGATCGACCCAACGCATCTTGCGAGTTGCTCACGCGGTCATCCGGCGAAACGTCGACCGCGAGCCGAAGAAGATGTGGACGGAAAACGAGGAGGGCCAGCCGGTCATCGTGGTGCGCTGCGACGATGAGCGGGACGAGGCACGGATGGTGGTTCGCGGGGCCGAAGAGCTGCTTGCCAAGGGCGAGAGCCTCCGCGAGATCGCGGTGTTCTATCGCACCCACGCGCAGTCGCGTGTGATCGAAGAGGCGCTCCGTCAGGCAAACCTTCCTTACCGGATCGTGGGGGGGGTGCGCTTCTACGATCGCGCCGAAGTGAAGGACCTGCTGGCGTACCTGCGGGTCCTCCACAACCCCGCCGACGACGTGAGCTTGCTGCGCATCCTCAACACGCCCGCCCGAGGCATTGGCAAGACGACCATGATGCGCCTCATCGACGCCGCTGCGTCGGCCGGGGTGAGTGTGTGGGACATCGTCTGCGAGGTGGAGGAGCACGAGCGCATCGGTCCCGGTGCGACGCGCAAGGTGGTGGCCTTCCGGGAGCTCATCGAGGAGCTCACCGCCACAGCCGCCGAGCTACCCCTCGACGAGCTGGGCGGCGCGATCCTCTCATCGACGGGCTACGTGCAGGCCCTCGCCAACGAGGACTCGCCGGAGGCGGACGCCCGCATCGAGAACCTCGAGGAGCTCGTCGGCTCGATGCAGGAGTACGAGCAGGAGCACCCCGAGGCAGGCCTCGCAGGGTTTCTCGAAGAGGTCACTCTCAGCACGAGCGCCGAGGAGAGCGACGCGACCGACAAGCTCACGCTGATGACGGTCCACGCCGCCAAGGGCCTCGAGTTCGATACGGTGATCGTCACCGGTTTGGAAGAGCGCATCTTCCCGATGCGCGGCACGGACCCCGCGGAGGATCCCGACGAGCTCGAAGAGGAGCGGCGGCTTGCCTACGTCGCGTTCACCCGCGCCCGCCGCCAGCTCATCCTCAGCCACGCCGACACGCGGCGGATCTACGGAGAGATTCGGTGGAGCGACCCCTCGCGCTTCATCAGGGAGATCCCGGCGAGCGACGTCCAGTGGATTGGGGGTGAGCCGCGGCGAGTACCGGCCGCGCGCTCCCACGTCCCCGATCCTTGGGACGCCCCGAGCCCGCCGTCGCGCCGCGACGCGATGAAGAGCGAGTCGTACGTGGACTACACGGAGGGCAGCGACCTCGAGGGCTTCGTGCCGGGCATGAAGGTCCGCCACCCCAAATTCGGGGTCGGTAAAGTCTCCAAGGTGGAGATGGGCATGGTCCCCAAGGCCCGCGTCCGCTTCGATCGCGGCGTCACCAAGACCCTCGCGCTGCGCTTCCTCAGGCCGCTGCGCGATGTCGATTGAACCCGACGAGGCGTGGGGTCTTGCAAGGTGCGGGCTCGCCTCAGTCGGACGAAGAGGACGAAGAGGACGAAGAGGACGAAGAGGACGAAGAGGACGAAGAGGACGAAGAGGACGAAGAGGACGAGGAAGCGCTCGAGTCCGACGAGGTGCCGCTCTTCGGTTTGTTCGAGGCGCCGGAATACAGGTCCGACTCCCAGCCGCCTCCCTTGAGGATGAACCCAGGGACCTGCGAGATCATCCTGCGCGCTTCAGCCTTTCCGCACTGGGGGCACTCCTTGATGGGATCCTCGGTGATGCGCTGCTCCCGAGAGAACTCCGCCCCACAGGCCTGGCACTTGTAGTCGTAGGTCGGCATTGGTCGGCGCGCAATTTGGGAGCGTTTGCGGTCGAGTCAAGGGGGCGACCCGAAGGAGCGCTCCGAAGAGCAGTGTCTCAGTCGAACGAGAGCTCGACCCACTCTCCCCGATCGGCAGGCCCGCGGCAGGCCCAACCTTTGGCCTGCGCCGGTGAGGCGACGAAGACCGCGTTCGTCGCCGTTCCCTGCTCGTCTTCCGGGTAGCGGTTGATGCTGTGGACGCCGTGGCTGCGATCGCTGAACCAGCGGATCACGGTCTCGGGGTCGACCCCGTGGGCCGAGCCCGCCAACTGCTCCAGTCGGGCGAAGCGTGCCCGGCTGCTGTCGCCAGGGACCTCTCCCTCGAGGGCCTGGTGCGTTTCTGTGATGCAGTGGTTCGTGCGCCAGAGCGGCCCGCTCGAGGCGTCGCGCACGATCTGCGCGTTGGGCGAGGCCTCGACTTCGACCTGGCGGTGGGCGTCCGCGAGCCAGTAGGTGTGCGCGCCCGCGTGCGGGGCCGAGAGCACGAGCGCGAGGGCCTCCTCGGCGTCCACGGCGCGGATCGCACGGTGCAAGATGGAGAGGTAACCGACACCCGGGCGCGAGCCGTAGGTCTTGATGTTGGTCGTGCCGACGCTGAGCCCGTGCTCATTGAGGCCCATCAGGGTCAGGCACCCGGTGCAGGTGACCGACCAGGTCTGCGGGCTCGCCGTGGGCCGTCTGCGGATGGCGACGATGAACTCGACGTCCGGTGGGTTCAGGTCCCAGGTCTGCCCCACCAGCGGACCTCCGACGGTGGTGCGGTCGGCGGGCACGATCAAGGAGCTGCAGCCTTCTTCGGGGAGGCGACGCAAAGGTTCGCCGCGCTCGGCCGAGAGCAGCACCGCGTCACGCATGTCGGTCATGTTGGCGGCGGTGAACAGGCGCACGGGGTCCACGCCGGCGCCTTCCGCGATCCCGCAGTGCTCGGCGTGCCCTTCCGGATCCCAGTCTTCGAAGAGGGCAAAGCTCGCCTCGCCGACCTCGAAGATCTTGGGCCACTCGTCCGGGTAGCCGCGTTCGGCCATGTAGCCTCGGACCGCCGTCAGGCGCATCTCGATGAACGGCGGGATCCGATCGCGGAGCGCCTCGCCGGTGGCTCTGCCGAGCTGTCGCGGGGTGCCGGCGACGTCGATGGTCTGGAGCTTCATGAGCGTACTCTAAAGCACATCTCAAGAGCCTCCGTCAGTCGACCCGTGGACGGCGCAACCGATGCCGCGCGAGGAAGCCGAGGCATGTCGAGGACCGAGGATGGCGGCGGCAGGTGTCCGCAGATCACGGCGGCGACGGGTGCGCGGCGGGGAGCCTCGGCTGAGCGCCTCGCCCCGGCCTCGTCGAGGTCGCCGCTGCGCTTCAGTTGCCGAGCTCGCGGCTCTTGAGCGCCTCGAGGGCTTCCTCGAGCTCGGCCATTTCGGCTTCGCTGACCTCCTCCTCGGCGTCTACGCGTGCCTCGACGGGAGGCGCGGCGGTCTCTTCCGGGGGGAGCAGGCCCATCTTGCGCTTCAGCGCCTCGAGCTCGCTGTCTGCCCCGGCGGTCGCTTCGAGCTTTGCGAACTTGTGTTGAAGGACGTCGCCCGAGTACTCCTCGGAGATCTCTTCTTGGGCCTCCGCCTCGGCCTCCATCTGGTCGATCTTCTGCGCCATCCGGTCGAAGGTGTCGAAGGCGCTGGTGTCCGACAGCCCGCTCATGGTCTGTTGAATTTGGCTCATCGCCTCGGCGCGGCGCTTGCGTGCGATGAGGACGTTTTTCTTGCGCTTGGCCTCTTCGATCTTGTGATTGAGCGCGCGCAGGGCGGTCTTGAGCTTGTCTGTCGCGGCCTTCTGCTTCTCCCACTGGTCCTTGTACTGCTCGGACAGGGAGTCGTGCTCCTTCTTGCGGAGCAGGGCCTCCTTGGCCAGGGAGTCGTCGCCGGCGCGGATCGCCATCATGGCTTTCTTTTCCCACTCGGCCGCGACGGAGCTCTCGTTCTGGTACTGCTTCTGCAAGCGCTTCTCGTCGGCGATGGCTCGCGCGACGGCCTTCTTGGCCAGGACGAGCTGCTGCCCCATGTCGATGATGACCTGGTTCAGCATCTTCTCGGGGTCCTCCGACTTGCTGATCAAGTCGTTGAGGTTGCTCTTGATGAGCTGTGCGAGCCGACCGAAGAAGCCCATGTTCTGCTCCTAGACTCTCAAACTATCGCGGCTCAGCCGCGGGCGCCCGTGCGATAGGCCGCGAGGGTTTCGTAGTGGTTGGTGAGGGCCATCGTCAGGTCGTCGACGGTGCCCTGGAACTCGTTGTAGTCGAGGTTCTCGAGGGGAAGCGCGGCCGTCAGGACGAGGGATCCGTCGGAGATGCCGTAGGCGCCGTGGACCATGTCGTTGGCGTTGAGCTCGAGGAGGCGCTCGAAGAGGGAAGCGCGGTCTTCGACTTCGCTCAGATCCATCACCTTCACCCGGAACAGTACATACGGGCCGGCGAGGCTGATGACGATGTTCTCGCCCGAGGAGGGGTCCCGGACCAGCCACATCGCCTCGTCGTCGGCTTCGTCCGGCGCGCCGACGTTCTTGAAGGAGAGGTTGGACCGAAGGAGATACGACTCGATGTCTTCCCGCGTACGCATGGCGCTCCCGTTGGCTGGGCTCCGGAGCTCGAACTCCGGCTCCAAGAGGAGCGCCAGCCTATCCGCGCGGCGTCGAGATGGTCAACCGGCGCGCAGTCCTCTACGGCGGAGAGGCGAGACCCATTTCATGGACCGCAGGCACCACTCGTCCGGTCAGTC
>Ga0256832_1000404_pt1 | contig 27280 bp, 29 predicted proteins | sample 134614metaG_FD_190534 | JGI IMG/M metagenome (GOLD analysis project Ga0256832, IMG submission 190534) | Hydrothermal vent microbial communities from Lau Basin, Pacific Ocean - 134-614 | ecosystem: Environmental > Aquatic > Marine > Hydrothermal vents | place: Pacific Ocean: Lau Basin | collected... | reverse complement strand
GAAGGCGAGGGCATCGAGGGCGCAGGCCTGATAGAGCTCTTCGGGGGGAAGCCGGCGTGTCGCCATGGGCGGGATCTCCGCGCGGCGGGGCGAACCGGCGGCCGGTCCGCCCCGGTGGGTCGGTCAGAGAAAGTCGGGCAGCGTGGCGCGGATGGCCTGCACGTCCTGGTTGACCATGTCCTTGCTGACCTCGCCGGCCACGCGCTTGCGCACCGGGTTGGCCAGGCAGTCGCGCACCAGGCCGAGGAAGGCCGGCGCCGCGACGATGTACAGCTTGTCGTACTCGTTGGCGGCGGCGGACTTGTCCAGGTAGTCACACAGCTCGCGGGCGAAGCGCTGCGCCTCGTGGGTCTTCACGTCCACCTCCTTGCCCATGGCGTGGCGGCCCTGCCCGGCGCGGTCGAAGCTGCGCCCCGGGCCGTCGGTCTCCAGGTCGCGGCCCTTGAGGCGGCTCTCCACGTGCAGCCGGTCCGCCATCTCCTGCAGCGGACCGTTGCGGTTCTCGGCGCGAAAGAAACGGGCACGGCTGGCATCGGCGACCATAACCCAGGTTGTCATGCGGCATCTCCTTGTGTGGTGTGAGGGGGGACCGGGGGCAGTGTATCACCGGAATCGGCCGGGGATTTGCACCGTCCCCAGCCGAAGCATTGGGCCCGCGCGGGGCGAAATCAAGGGCCGCCCCGGCGGCCCGTCAGTGCACCTGCGGCGTGAGGCGGACCGACTTGTCGTGGGGAAACACCATCACCCCTTCCACCTCCCAGCTGCCGTCCGCTCCCTGCAGCTTGACGTACCACTTGCCGGGCGCCAGGCCGTCCAGCCGGGCCCGGTACTGGCCGCCGCCGATGAGCTCCAGCTCCGGCTGCTGGTCCAGGTTGGCGCGCGTGGCGTGCAGCAGCTTGAGCACGGGCGTGGCGTCGCCATGGTCGCCGGACAGGAACAGCTCCAGGCCGTCGCCGGTGGGCGTGACCCGCACGAAGCCGGCGATGTGACGGGCGGCCGCGGCCCGGTCCCGGGCGAAGGACTGATTGATGGCCAGCCCGGCCTTGTAGTAGTCGTCCTCCACCACCCCGTCGTTGCTGACGATGGCCAGGTACAAGGTGATGAAGCCCGCCACCACGGTGAGGGCGGGGATGGCGATCAGCACCCAGGGCCAGAACTGGCGATACCAGGGAACGGTGTCTTCTATGCTGCGGTACATGGCCGGTTCACCTCAGGGGTTGAGCGGGCCGAGGAAGCGCGCCTTCTGCACTTTCTTGAGGCGCGGGTCGTCCTCGGCCTCGATGTGGAAGAACACCCAGTTGCTGGTCTGCGGCACGTTGGCCGGATCCACCTGCAGGCGCTCGATGAGCGTCTTGATGGAGCCGCCGGGCACCTCCACCTCGGTGGGCCCGCTGATGCGCAGGCCCTCCAGGCCGGACACGCTCAGGCGGTAGGTGTGCGGGTGCTCGTCCATGTTGACGATCTTGAGCGTGTAGACGTTCTCGATCAGGCCCTCGCCCGTCTCGCGGTACAGGGCGTTGCGGTCGCGGATGACGTCCAGCTCCAGCGGCACGCGCTGCGAGATGGAATACAGCAGGCCGCCCACCAGCAGCAGCAGGATGGTGGCGTAGACGATCACCCGGCCGCGCAGGATGTGGGTCTTGCCGCCGTCCAGCTCGTGCTGGGTGGTATAGCGGATGAGGCCCTTGGGATAGCCCATCTTCTCCATCACCTGGTCGCAGACATCGATGCAGGCGGCACAGCCAATGCACTGGTACTGCAGGCCGTTGCGGATGTCGATGCCGGTGGGACAGACCTGCACGCACATGGTGCAGTCCACGCAGTCACCCAGCCCCAGGGAGCGCGGATCGACGCCCTTCTTGCGCGGCCCGCGCGGCTCGCCCCGCTTCTCGTCGTAGGCGATGATGAGCGTGTCCTTGTCGAACATGGCCGACTGGAAGCGCGCATAGGGGCACATGTAGATGCACACCTGCTCGCGCATGAAGCCGGCATTGCCCCAGGTGGCGAAGCTGTAGAACAGCACCCAGAAGGTCTCCCAGGGGCCCGTGCTGAAGGTCATCAGCTCGTGCCACAGCTCGCGGATGGGCGTGAAATAGCCCACGAAGGTGAAGCCCGTCCACAGCGAGAACAGCACCCAGATGGTGTGCTTGGTCACCTTCTTGCGGATCTTGGTGGCGTTCCAGGGCATCTTGTCCAGCTTCATCATCTGCAGCCGGTCGCCCTCGATGCGGTGCTCGATCCACATGAACACCTCGGTCCACACCGTCTGCGGGCAGGCATAGCCGCACCACAGCCGTCCGGCCAGGGTGGTGAAGAAGAACAGCGCGTAGGCGGCGATGATGAGCAGCAGGGCCAGGTAGAAGAAGTCCTGCGGCCAGAAGGTCAGGCCGAACAGGTGGAACTTGCGCGCCGGCAGGTCGAACAGCACGGCCTGCCGCCCGTCCCACTGCAGCCAGGGCACCACGTAGTAGAGGCCCAGCAGCACCACCACGGCCAGCAGCCGCAGGGTGGCGAACTTTCCATGTACCTCGCGGGGGTAGATCTTCTCCCGCTTCTTGTAGAACTTGATGACCTCTTCGGCCTGCTGGTTCTCTGCCTGGCTCTGCTTGCTCATGGTCTATCGCTTTCGGTTCACCGATTCACAGGGTTTGAGGAAGTACCGGGTACCCAGGCTGGACAGCGCCGTGGTCACCCAGAACAGGAAAAAGCCGATGGAATAGGCGTCCATCCGCGTCACGTCCTCCATGCCCGTGGCGGCCGCCAGGTCATGGGGATCGAAAAAGGTGAAGAACAGGACGGTCGCCAGCCCCGCCGTCAGGAAAGACGGCCACAGCACGGCCGATACGGACTGACAACGCCCCACCTTCGAATAGTCAACGGTCGTCGTGTTCATTGCCTCTCATGCCTCCGGGTATATCGATGTGTGGTGATATGGGAATTCGACGATTTTTGAAAAATCGCCGTCACAAGCATCGATTGTAGTCCCGCAGGCAGGCGAAACAAATTGTAGTGCGCTAAACGCTTGATGCGTTGACAATTCGCAAACAAAAAGGCCTCCGCAAAGCGGAGGCCAACACACTGGTTTTACAGGGTTATTTCTGCGAGAGGCTGTACACGTAGCCGGCCAGCAGATGCACCTTGTCCTCGCCGAGGAAGTCCTTGAAGGCAGGCATCTTGCCGGAACGGCCCTCACGGATGCTCTTCTCCACCGCACCCTGCGAACCGCCATACAGCCAGACCTTGTCGGTCAGGTTGGGCGCGCCCAGGGCCTGGTTACCCTTGCCGTCCGGGCCGTGGCAGCCGGCGCAGAAAGTCATGTATTTTTCCTTGCCGGCGCTGGCCAGGGCCGAATCCACCTCGCGCCCGCTGAGCGACAACACGTAGGCCGTCACCTGCTTGACGCCGTCGTCACCCAGCTGGGCCGCCCAGCCTGGCATGGTTCCCTGACGGCCGTTGAGGATGCTTTGCTCGATGGTCTCCGGCGCCCCTCCGTACAGCCAGTCGTTGTCGGTCAGGTTGGGGAAACCGCCGCCCCCCTGCGCGTCGGAGCCGTGGCACTGGGCGCAGTAGTTGGCGAACAGCCGCCCGCCGATCTCCAGGGCTTCCGGATCCTTGGCGATGGCCGCCACGTCCATCTTGGCGTATTTCTGGAAGATCGGGCCGTACTTGGCCTCGGCGTCCTGCATCTCGCCCTGCCACTGCTTGGTCTGGGTCCAGCCGAGCACGCCCTTGAAGTTGCCCAGGCCGGGATAGAGCACCAGGTACACCAGAGAGAAAATGAGGGTGATGTAGAACAGCCACAGCCACCAGTTGGGCAGCGGGTTGTTGTACTCCTCGAGGCCGTCCCAGCTGTGGCCGGTGACCTCACCGCTGGCCACCTCGCCTGGGCGGGCCTTGGCCGTCCACTTGATCAGCCAGTAGCAGGCTACGATGTTGCCCAGGGTCAGGACGATGACCCACCAATGCCAGAAGCCGCTCATCATTTGTCTGTCTCCTCTAGTGACCGTTGGTGGATGCGCTCCTCTTCCTCGCTGAAGGGCAGGTTGGCCGCCTCATCGAAGGAACGCTGGCGCCGTTTGCTCCACGCCCATACCACGACCGCCAGGAAGGCGATCATGGTGGTCAGGGTGGTGAAGCCACGCAGTTGGTTGATGTCGATGTCCATGGCTCACCTCACCGTCTTGATGGATGTGCCCAGGCTCTGCAGGTAGGCGATCAGCGCATCCATCTCGGTATGGCCCTCGAGGGCCTCCGGCGCCTTGGCGATCTCCTCCTCGGAGTAGGTCTGGCAACCATTGCAGGTGGCGGCGATGAGCTTGTTCATCACGCGCATCTTCTTCTGGATGAGCGAGGTATCCAGCTTGTTCTCGGCCAGCCAGGGGAAGCCGGGCATGTTGGACTCCGGCACGACGAAGCGCGGATTGATGAGGTGCACCCGATGCCACTCGTCGGAGTAACGGCCGCCCACGCGCGCCAGATCCGGACCAGTGCGCTTGGAGCCCCACAGGAACGGATGGTCGTACACGAACTCACCCGCCACCGAGTAGTGGCCGTAACGCTCCGTCTCGGCGCGGAAGGGGCGGATCATCTGCGAGTGGCAGGCGTTGCAGCTCTCGCGGATGTAGATGTCCCGACCCTCCAGCTGCAGCGGGGTGTAGGGCTTGAGGCCCTCCACCGGCGCCGTGGTGTCCTTGATGAAGAACAGCGGGATGATCTCCACCAGGCCACCGATGCTGATGACGATGAGAATGAGGAGCGCCATCAGGCCGACATTCTTCTCGACTACTTCATGACTCATGTTGTTTCTCCTCGTCTCAGGCCGTGGCCGGCACGCGGTCTTCCACCGGTTCGGCACCACGCACGGTCATCCAGGCGTTGTAGGCCATGACGAACATGCCGGCCAGGAACAGCACCCCGCCCAGCAGACGCACGGCGTAGAACGGATAGGTCTGCTTGATGGACTCGATGAAGGTGTAGGTGAGCGTGCCGTCCGGGTTGACCGCCCGCCACATCAGGCCCTGCATGACGCCCGCGATCCACATGGAGGCGATGTAGAGCACGATGCCGATGGTGGCGATCCAGAAGTGCACCTCGATCAGGCGCGTGCTGTACATGCTCTTGCGGCCGTACAGCCAGGGCAGCAGGGCGTAGGTGGAGCCGATGGTCACCAAGGCCACCCAGCCTAGGGCGCCGGAGTGCACGTGGCCGATGGTCCAGTCGGTGTAGTGGGACAGGGCGTTGACCGTCTTCACCGACATCATCGGCCCTTCAAACGTGGACATGCCGTAGAACGACAGCGACACGATCAGGAAGCGGATGATGGGGTCGGTGCGCAGTTTGTGCCAGGCACCGGACAGGGTCATGATGCCGTTGATCATGCCGCCCCAGGAGGGTGCCAGCAGGATCAGGGAGAACACCATGCCGAGGGATTGGGCCCAGTCGGGCAGCGCGGTGTAGTGCAGGTGGTGCGGGCCGGCCCACATGTAGGTGGAGATCAGCGCCCAGAAGTGCACCACCGACAGGCGGTAGGAATAGACCGGGCGACCGGCCTGCTTGGGGATGAAGTAGTACATCATGCCCAGGAAGCCGGCGGTCAGGAAGAAGCCCACCGCGTTGTGGCCGTACCACCACTGCACCATGGCGTCGATGGCGCCCGGATAGACCGAGTAGGACTTGGTCAGGGAGATCGGCCACTCGATGTTGTTGAAGATGTGCAGCACGGCGATGGTGAGGATGAAGGCGCCGTAGAACCAGTTGGCCACGTAGATGTGCTTGACCTTGCGCTTCATGATGGTGCCGAAGAAGACGATGGCGTAGGCCACCCACACCACGGTGATCAGCAGGTCGATGGGCCACTCCAGCTCGGCGTACTCCTTGCTGCTGGTCAGCCCCAGCGGCAGCGTGATGGCCGCCAGCACGATGACCAGCGTCCAGCCCCAGAACACGAAGCCGGGCAGCCAGCCGCCGAACAGGCGCGTCTGGCAGGTGCGCTGCACCACGTAGAACGACGTTCCGATCAGCGCCGAACCGCCGAAGGCGAAGATCACCGCGTTGGTGTGCAGCGGCCGCAGGCGGCTGTAGGTCAGCCAGGGAATGTCGAAGTTCAGGGCCGGCCACAACAGCTGTGCGGCGATCAGCACCCCGACGGTCATGCCGACAATCCCCCACAATATGGTGATCAGGGTGAACTGCCGTACGACCTTGTAGTTGTACGTCGTCTCGGTTTGCATAGTCTCTCCTCAAGTCCCGCTGGAAATGAACCAGATTCTTCTTGCCACCCGCGCCGGGCGGTTCCTCACACTGCGCAGGCAGTGTGGCATTCTGCCGCAAGCAACGCACGTGATTCTTGATATGGATCAAACCTGACCGGCCGTCCGTCGGGGCACCGGCCCACCCGAAACGTGACCCCTGCCGCGCGCATGGGGTACCATCGGCCCACGACGGTGACAAAAGATTACAAAACCGCATGAGCAGACCGCCCGACTCGACCGTTTTCAAGCTGCACGACCTCAAGGTCTCCTGCAAATCCTGCAGCCTGTCCCGCCTCTGCCTGCCGCACGGCCTCAACGAGGAAGAGCTGGCCAGACTGGACGGCATGATCGAGCGCAAGACCAAATACGACCGCGGCGCGGCACTGTACCGCTCGGGCGAGCCCATGCGGGCCATCTACGCCATCCGCTCCGGCTCCTTCAAGACCTTCATGACCACCCCGGACGGGGCCGAGCAGATCACCGGTTTCCACTTCCCCGGCGAGCTGCTGGGCATCGACGCGCTGGCCGACGAGCACCACCACTGCTCGGCGGTGGCGCTGGAGACCTCCACCGTGTGCGCCCTGCCCGTCCACGACTTCGAGCACCTGTGCGCCACCATGCCGGAGCTGCACCGCCAGTTCCGCCACCTCATCGGCCAGGAGATCAACCACGAGCACGAGCTGCTGCTGTCCCTGGGCCAGATGCGCGGCGACGAGCGGCTGGCCACCTTCCTGCTCAACCTGTCCGAACGGCTGCGCGCGCGGGGCTTCTCGCACAGTGAATTCAACCTGTCCATGCCGCGCCACGACCTGGCCAACTACCTGGGCCTGGCCGTGGAGACCCTGAGCCGCATCTTCTCGCGCCTGCAGGACGAGGGCGTGCTCAAGGCCAACCGCCGCAACATCCGCATCCTCGACTTCGACCGCCTGCGCAGCCTGGCCCACCAGCCGACGCGCGCCCGCGCCTGAGTCTCAGGCCCGCAGCCCCAGCCCGGCCAGCGAATGCACCTGTCGCCAGGGGAAGCTGCCCAGCCGCAGCGGGTGCTCCCAGCCCGTGCCCGGCTCGCGGTAGGCCAGCGACGGCAGGCCGTCCGCATCCACGTCCACCAGCAGGGTGACCTGCGCCGGCCCGGCCGCCAGCAGGGCCTCGGGGAAGCGGAACACGCCCACCGGGATCTGTCGCGCCGCCGCCCCCGCACCCTGCTGCCACAGCCGGTAGTCGCCGTCCTCCGGGGACAGCGACTCGGCATAGCGGATGGGGATGGGCATATTGCGCTCCAGCAGGGTCACCAGCCGCCCGGCGGGCGTCTCCAGTACCAGGTTGAGCGGCGTGACGTCGGTGATGGCCAGCTCGTTGCGCCGCTGGCGGGCAAAGGCCAGCGCCCCGCGCGCCGTGACCTGCCCCCAGTCGCCCAGCGGCTCCGGGGGACGGTGCTGCAGGTGCTCGATGCGCCGGTGCACGGCCGGCACCGCGGCCCCGCCGCCCACCACCAGCACATGGGAGATGTCGCGGGTGAGCAGGGCCACGTCGCTCTGCACCTGCCACAGCGGTCGGTGCAGCTGCTGCAGCACCGGCTCCATCAGCTCGGCGTACTGATCGCGCGCCAGCGTCACGGTCACCTCGTGGCCGCCGTGGCGCAGCACGAACTCGGTGGCCTCCGCCTCGCCCAGCCGCTCGCGCGCCTCGCGCGCCATCTCGAGCAGCTGCCACTCCAGACGCGGGTGGCCACGCAGGCCGACCTGGGTGCGCGTGTAGAACAGGTCGGCCAGAAAGTCGGCCAGGCGCCGGTCCAGCGCCGCCAGTCCCACGCACACCTCGCCGCAGGTGGCCTGCACGCTGAGGCCGTCCGGCAGGATGTCGACCACACTCACGTCCACCTTGTGGGCGCCGAAGTCCACCACCACGCAGCCGGGCGCCGGCGCGGGCCGCGTGTCGTGCCAGTCCACCGCCGCCGCGGTGGGGGCATTGACCAGCGCCAGCACGTCGATATCCGCCCATTGCGCCGCGTCCAGCAGGGCGCGCCGCTGGTTGGCGTTGAAGCAGGCCGGCACGGCCAGCACCATGGCCTCGGGCCGACTGCCGTACTGCACCGAGGCCCGTTCCACCAGGGCGCGCAGCAGCAGGGCGGTGAGCACCTCGGGCGAGATGAGCCGGTCGGCCACGCGCCGCGTGGAGCCGTGCCCCAGCTCGTGGAGGAAGTCGCAGGCGGCCCGCTCCGGCTGGCGCGCCGCCAGCGCAAAGGCCGCCGCGCCGGTGACGATGCGGTGGTCCTCGTCGATGGCCACGCAGCTGCGGAAGGGGCGCTGGCGCGCGGCGCCCTTCGGCGGGGCCGGCTCGGGCTGCAGCGGCACCCACTGCTCGTCCTGCCAGGCACCGGCCGAGACGCCCCAGGATCCCAGATCCACACTCAGAATGGTCATGCCCCTCTCCTTCTTTTTCGTTGTGGCGGTGACGGGGCCATCCCGCGGGGCGGGCCAGCCACCATCACGGCTCGGAGGGGAAATCCGTTTCAGGCGGGTCTGTCGACTGCCCACCTCCCCCGGCCCACCGGCCGGTGGGTCGCGCGTCCCTCGCGCCTCACAGCATTTCGGTCCGGTGGTTCTTCACCTTGCCCTGCTGCTTGCGGGCGTGGTCTTCCAGCTGGCGCCGCGCGGCGGCGAAGGCGTCCCGGATGGCGACGTACAGATCCTCGTACTGGTGCTTGTCGTGGTGGTCGCGGCTCACCACGATCTCGCGGCCCGGCACCGAGACGTCGATGCGCACGGCGTACAGCTTGCCCTTGTGGTGGTGCGCGTGCGGCTCCTCGACGGTCACCCGCATGCTGATGATGTGGTCGTAGAAGCGCTGCAGCTTCTCCACTTCCTCGTTGATGCGACTGTTGATGGCCTCGGTGGGCTCCAGTCCGTGGTAGGTGATCTGTACCGGTATGCTCATACGGAAAAACTCCTGTGGGTGTGATGGGTCGGGAGCGCGGGCCGCCCGCGCCTGCTAGATGCCAGCATGGGCAAGAGATTGCAAGCGCGCAATGTCCCGCACCGTCAGCTTGTTGTAACGGCAGTCCACGATGCCCAGGCTGCGCATCTCGGAGCTGATGCGCGACAGGTGGACCGGCGTGATGCCCACGGCATCGGCGATGTCCTCGTGATTGAGGGGAAAGGAGATGGACTGGCTGATGTCCACGCCGCGCACGCTCAGGCGCTCGATGAGGTCGAGCAGGAACATGGCGATGCGCTGCCGGGCCGGGGCCTGCCCCACGTAGGACAGCCGCCGCCGGCACTGGGCGGCCTGCGCCGACTGGATCTCGAACAGGCGGTGGGTGAGCTCGGGAAACTCGTTCAGCAGCTGGTGGATGCTGTGCTCGTTGAAGACGCACAGCGTCACCTCGGTGGCGGTCAGGGCGGCGTGGTCCAGGGGGGTGGCGAGGTCGGGGCGGAAGGCCAGCAGGTCGCCCGGCAGGGCCACGTTGAGCACCTGCCGATGGGCGTTCTCCAGCATCTTGTACTGGATCACCCAGCCGCTCTGCAGGGTGTACACCTCGCGCGGGGCGTCGCCCTCCTGATAGACGGGCTGCTTGGCGGGCACGACGTACTGGGTGGTGCGCAGCGCCTCGCGCCGTTCCAGCGCGTCCTCCTCGCCCGGCTCGAACCAGGCGAGCTTGCGCACCGGGCACTCGGTGCAGTGGGTGTGCGGAGGCGGCTTGATGCGGTGGCCGTTGGGCATGGCAACTCCCTGGGATCGCTGCGTCGGACGACGCGCTCGGCGGCGGGCGGCCCCGTCGCCCGGCGCCGCCGGCGGCCGCTCAGGCCATCATAGCACCCGCGAGAAGCGCCGGCCGCCGGTCCCGCGGCGCAGGTGCGCATCGAACACCATGCACACGTTGCGCACCATGAGCCGGCCCCGCGGCAGCACGCGGATGCCCGCCGCCGTGACCTCTACCAGCCCGTCGTCCTGCATGGGCTGCAGGGCCTCCAACTCGGGCGCGAAGTGTTCGGCGAAGCGGATGCCCCAGCGCTCCTCGACGGCGGCGAAGTCCAGCGCGAAGTCGCAGATGAGGGTCTGGATCACGTCGCGCCGCAGGCGGTCCTCCGGGGTGAGGCGGATGCCGCGCGCGATGGGCAGCCGGCCCCGCTCCAGGGCCGCCTCGTAGGCGTCCATATTCTTCTCGTTCTGGGCGTAGACGTCGCCCACCATGCTGATGGAGCTGACCCCCATGGCCACCAGGTCGCAGTCGCCGTGGGTGGTGTAGCCCTGGAAGTTGCGGTGCAGCTGCCCGGCCCGCTGCGCCTGCACCAGCTCGTCGTCGGGCTTGGCGAAGTGATCCATGCCCACGTACACGTAGCCCGCCTCGCCCAGGCGCTGGATGGTGCGCTTGAGGATCTCCAGCTTCTCGGCCGGCGGCGGCAGGTCGTCGGCGTTGATACGCCGCTGCGGCATGAACAGGTCCGGCAGGTGAGCGTAGTTGAACACCGACAGCCGATCCGGCTGCAGCTCCAGCACGCGGTCCAGCGTGCGCTCGAAGCGCGCCAAGGTCTGGAACGGCAGGCCGTAGATCAGGTCGATGTTGACCGAGCGCGCGCCGGCCTCGCGGCAGGCGAGGATGATGTCGCGCGTCATCTCGAAGGGCTGGATGCGGTTGACGGCGCGTTGCACCAGCGGATCGAAGTCCTGCACGCCCAGGCTGAAGCGGTTGAAGCCCAGCCGGCGCAGGCCGTGGATGTACTCGGGCGAGACCGAGCGCGGGTCGATCTCGATGGAATAGTCGCCCCGGTCGTCGTCGCGCAGGGTGAAATGGGCGCGCGTCATGGTCATGAGCGCTTCCATCTCGTCCAGGCTGAGGAAAGTGGGCGTGCCGCCACCCAGGTGCAGCTGGTCCACGCGGCGGTCCGCGTCGTACAGGCGCGCCTGCAGGGCCAGCTCGCGGAACAGGTAGGTCAGATAGCGCTCGGCGCGGGCGTGGTTCTTGGTGGCGATCTTGTTGCACGCGCAGTAGAAGCACAGCGTGTCGCAGAAGGGGATGTGGAAGTAGAGCGACAGCGGGCCGGGAATGGGATCGCCGTTGCTGTCCGCTGCCGCGCGCCGGTAGTCCTCCTCGGTGAACGCGTCGCTGAAGGAGACCGCGGTGGGATAGGAGGTGTAGCGCGGACCGGTCTGGTCGTAGCGCTTGATCAGTTCCAGATCGAACTGCACGTCCTCATACATCGCCTGCTCACCCTCCGCTGCCCGCCCGTGTACCGCCGCGTGCTCCCCGGCGATCGATCCGTGTCTCTCTTTCCAGGCCATAAAATTCGTTTTGCTGTCGATTCGTCGGGCTAATCTAGCGCCCGGCACGCCCGCCATTGTTGATCTACATCAAACATCGCCGGCCACCCGCCGGCGGGCGATTTTTCTATATAATTTCCGGCCATTTCCCACCCAGACAGACAAAAGGCAACCGCAGTGAGCAAATCCCGTGAGCTGTTCGAGCGCGCCCAGGCGCACATCCCCGGCGGCGTCAATTCCCCCGTCCGCGCCTTCAAGGGCGTGGGCGGCGACCCGGTGTTCATCGAGCGCGCCGAGGGCGCCTACCTGTACGACGTGGACGGGCGCCGCTACATCGACTACGTCGGCTCGTGGGGGCCCATGATCGCCGGCCACGCCCACCCGGACATCGTGGCCGCCGTGCAGGACGCCGCCACCCGCGGCCTCAGCTACGGCGCGCCCACCGAGCTGGAGATCGCCATGGCCGAGCGGGTGTGCCAGCTGGTGCCGTCCATCGAATCGGTGCGCATGGTCAACTCCGGTACCGAGGCCACCATGAGCGCCATCCGCCTGGCGCGCGGCTACACGGGACGCGACAAGATCGTCAAGTTCGAGGGCTGCTACCACGGCCACGGCGACTCGCTGCTGGTCAAGGCCGGCTCCGGGGCGCTCACCCTGGGCGTGCCCAGCTCGCCCGGCATCCCCGCCTCGCTGGCCGAGCACACCCTGACGCTGGAGTACAACAACCTGGACAGCGTCAACTGGACCTTCGCCCGCATGGGCGAGGAGATCGCCTGCGTCATCGTCGAGCCGGTGGCCGGCAACATGAACTGCATCCCGCCCGAGCCCGGCTTCCTGGAGGGGCTGCGCAAGGCCTGCGACGAATACGGCGCGCTGCTCATCTTCGACGAGGTGATGACCGGCTTCCGCGTCGGCCTCGGCGGCGCCCAGGGCCTGTACGGCGTCACCCCGGACCTGACCACCCTGGGCAAGGTCATCGGCGGCGGCATGCCGGTGGGCGCCTTCGGCGGCCGCAAGGAGATCATGGACCACCTGGCGCCGGTGGGGCCCGTCTACCAGGCCGGCACCCTGTCCGGCAATCCCATCGCCATGACCGCCGGCCTCAAGACCCTGGAGATCGTCTCCGCCCCCGGCTTCTACGAGGACCTCACCGCGCGCACCGGACGCCTGCTGGCCGGCCTGCGCGAGCGGGCCGCGGCGGCCGGCGTGCCCTTCACCACCAACCAGGTGGGCGCCATGTTCGGCCTGTTCTTCACCGACGTCGAGCCGGTCACCCGCTACGCCCAGGCCACCGCCTGCAACCTGGACCACTTCAAGCGCTTCTTCCACGCCATGCTGGAACGCGGCGTGTACCTGGCGCCGTCGGCCTTCGAGGCCGGCTTCGTCTCCAGCGCCCACGGCGACGCCGATCTGGAGGCCACCCTGCAGGCCGCCGAGGAGAGCTTCCGCCTGCTGGAGGCGGCGGCCGACTGAGCCCCGTGCCGCCCGGCCTCGCCCTGGCCCTGCTCGCCAGCGGACTGCTGAGCGGCCTGCTGGCCGGCCTGCTGGGCATCGGCGGCGGACTGGTGCTGGTGCCCGCCTTCCTCTTCCTGCTGCCGCTGGCCGGCATCGACGGGCCGCACAACGCCCACCTGGCGCTCGGCAGCTCGCTGGCCGTCATCGTGCCCACCGCCGTGGTGAGCGCCTGGCGCCACCACCGTCACGGCGCGGTGCGCGGCACCGACCTGCGCGCGCTGCTGCCGGGCGTGACGTTCGGCGCCGCCCTGGGGGCCGCCCTGGCCCACCAGCTGTCCAGCCCCGCCCTGGCGCGCGCCTTCGGCGCCTTCGAGCTGCTGGTGGCGGCCGACCTCGTCGCCCGCTGGCGCCCGCCCGCCGCACGGCGCCGTCCCCCCGCGGCGGCCCTCGCCGGTGCCGGCGTGGGCACCGGCACCCTGTCCAGCCTGCTGGGCATCGGCGGGGGCACCCTGCACGTGCCCCTGCTGCTGTGGCTGGGGCGGCCCCTGCCGCAGGCCATCGGCACCGCCGCCGCCCTCGGCCTGCCCATCGCCCTGGCCGGCGCCGCCGCCTACGCCTGGCTGGGCCGGCACGGCGCGGACCTGCCGCCGGGCAGCGTGGGCTATCTGTACCCGCCCCTGCTGCTGCTCGCGGCCCCGGCGGCCATCGCCACCGCGCCGCTCGGCGTGCGCCTGGCCCACCGCCTGCCAGTGGACCTGCTGCGCCGGCTCTTCGCCGGCGTGCTGGCGCTGGCGGGGCTGAAGCTGCTGTTGGCGGGGGGCTGAGGGGTCCGGCGGCGGGTGGCGGCTGACGGTTCAGCCGAAGGTCGAATCGGTCAGGCCGAAGGCAGGGGCGGCTGCTCGCCCAGCATGAAACGCACCTGCTCCAGCTTCTCCGGCTGGTCCTTCATGCCCAGGCGCAGGAACACCATCACCTTCTGCGCCGCGTCGGCGCTGGCGTTGAGGATGTAGCACTCGCGCCGCAGGTCGTTGATGAACACCCCGCTCTGCACCAGCATGGCCAGCAGGGTCTTGAGGCGCGGCATGGTGTGGATGGTCTCGTAGGGGATGCCCACCGAGTTCTTGGGCTTGTCCAGCGCCAGCGGCTCGATGAAGCCGGTCAGGGTGCGCAGCGGCTCGGTGGGGTCGTTCTCGCTGCCCTCCTCCTGGGCCAGCTGGCTGCCGGCCAGCAGGTAGGTGGCGAAGTTCTGCATCTCCGGCGAGTTGAGCGGTTCGGCGGCCGGCAGGCCCTGGGTGCGGTAGCGGGCGCGCGCCTCCTGGCGCACGTGGCCCAGGCGCAGCAGGAAGGTGGCCAGGCCCACCAGACCGTCGTGCAGGCGGGCGAACAGCGAATAGTCGGGTCGCAGCAGGTAGTAGCGCACCACGCCGATGAACAGGGCCAGCAGGTCGAAGATGGCGGCCCAGATGGCGCTCACGATGAGCGTCACGGAGTAGTTGCGGTGATCCAGCAGGTCGTTGATGGCCCGCTCCACCGGGTTGCGCAGGGTGCCCAGCTGCTGCGCCACGATCTCCTTCAGGCGCTCCCCCGTCTGCGGCAGGGCGCTCTGGGCGGCGAGCCGCGAGAAGAGCACGATCAGCCCCTCCCGCTCCTCGGCGCCTCCGCCGGGGCGCGCCAGGCGCTCGCTGATCTCGCGGTAGGTGGCGCTGGCGGCCGCGAAGCGGCGCTCCAGGTCGGCAAAGCGGTCGGCGGCGGCCTGATAGGCCTCCAGCTTGGTGTAGTATTCGCGGCCCTTGCCCGGCCCCTTGCCGGAGTGCAGGCCCCGCTCGGCCTCCTCCTGCACGGCGCGCTGCATCTCCGCCAGGGCCTGGCGCTGCGCCGCCACATGGTCCCGCTCGCCCTTGAAGGCCTCGCTCAACTCGGTGGACAGCGTGGCCTTGAGGTGGGTGTCCAGGGCGTGCACGTCGCGCCCCTCGGGCAGGCTGGTGTTGTAGATGTAGGTGAAGGCGGACAAGGTGGACAGGGCCAGGGCCGCCACGTACACCACCAGCATGACCAGCCGGCCGAAGCCCCGCACCCAGGGCAGGGCCAGCAAGGCGGCGGCGATGGCGAACTGCACCGCCACCGCGAACAGGATGGCGTACAGCGGCTCGTGGATGTATAGGCGCGCCCCGGAGAAGGTGAAGAAGCCGTTGCAGGCCACCAGAAAGACGATGCCGGCCCCCAGCAGCCAGCCCAGCGCCTGTCTTCGGGGGTCCACGGCGCCCCGCCCCTCGCGAAAATCGTTGGCAAAAGACATCGAAAGCCCCGCCTCCCGCAGAAATCGGTGGTAATTTAATATATTAGGATGTAATAATCATGCGCCCACTGGCAAGCGATTTCGTGTCAAGTCGACATTGGCGCGCAGATTGCCGCCCCGGTCCGTGAAACAGCGCACATTGCCACCGCCACCTGCAGCACACGCCCATGCCATCCACCGCCACCACTGACAAACCGGTCGACCTGCTCGTGGTGGGCGGCGGCATCTCCGGGCTGGCCACCGCCTGGTTCGCCCACCAGGCCGGCTGGACGGTGCAGGTGCTGGAGGCGGCCCCGCAGGCCGGCGGCAAGATCCGCAGCTTCCACGAGGCGGGCTATCTGGTGGAGGGCGGCCCCAATTCCCTGCTGGCCAGCGATCCCTCGTTCGATACCCTGGTGGCCGGGCTGGGGCTGCAGGCGGCGCTCATCGAGGCCAACGCCGCCGCCCGGCGCCGCTACGTCCTGAAGGACGGCCGGCTGCAGGCCCTGCCCACCAGCCCGCTGGCCTTCCTGCGCACGCCGCTGTTCTCGCCGCGCGGCAAGCTGCGCCTGCTGGCCGAGCCCTTCATCGGCAAGGCCCGACACGAAGAGAGTCTGGCCGAATTCGTCACCCGCCGCCTGGGGCGCGAGTTCCTGGACTGGGCCATCGACCCCTTCGTGTCCGGCGTGTACGCCGGCGATCCGCAACGCCTGTCGGTGCGCGCCGCCACCCCCAAGGTGTACGCCCTGGAGGCCGAGCACGGCTCGCTGCTGCGCGGCGCCCTGGCGCGCATGCGGGAACGGCAGCGCGGCCTGCAGACCGGCCCGGCGGGACGCATGGTGAGCTTCCGGGACGGGATGCAGACCCTGCCGGCCGCCATCGCCGCCGCCTTGGGCGAGGCCCTGGCCACGAACACGCCGGTGGAGGCCCTGCGGCGCGACGCCACCCGCTGCCTATGGACGGCCAGCGGCCCGGCCGGGCAGTGGCGGGCGCGGCAGGTGGTGCTGGCCGTGCCGGCCGCGGCGGCGGCCCGCCTGCTGGACGGCGCCGCCGCGCCGGCCCTCGAGGCCATCCCCTACCCCGCGGTGGCCTCGGTGGCGCTCGGCTTTCGCCGCGACCAGGTGGCCCACGCGCTGGACGGCTTCGGTTTTCTCATCCCCGGCCGGGTGGGGCTGCGCACCCTGGGCGCCCTGTTCTCCAGCACCCTGTTCCCCGGTCGCGCGCCGGCCGGCCACGTGCTGATCACCGCCTTCACCGGCGGCCGGCGCCATCCCGAGCTGGCCGAGCTGTCGGACGATGCGCTGCTGGAGGTGGTGCTGGGCGACCTGCGCGGCCCCCTGGGCCTGCGCGGCGCGCCCGTCTTCACGCGCCTGACGCGCTGGGCGCAGGCCATCCCCCAGTACGAGCTGGGCCACGGGCAGCGCCTGCAGCAGGTGCAGGAACAGGTGGCGCGGCAGCCGGGGCTGCACCTGCGCGCCAACTGGCTGGACGGCATCTCGGTGGGCGATTGCGTGCGCAACGCGGCGCGGCTGGTGACGGAACTGACGGAGGGGAAGTAAAGACAGGGCGCGCCGGAAGGAGGAGGAGAAGTCTGGACTGACGCAAGAGGACTTTTTCCGACACGCCCTGTATGCCGTGATGCCCCTTGAAGGTCGGGGCCGATCCCCATCAAAGGATCGTTTGAAACAGATCCTACGCCGGTCGCGCCCGCCGCGCCTTGACGTGGATCAAGAGCGCCGCCGGTCTTGTCCGTCCGCCCGTTGCTGCCAGCCTTCGCGTAACGGCTTCATTCCGTGGCGGACCCGTGCCACAGTGGCGGCCGCAGCGCACGGGATACCAAAATGTGGCGGGAAAATCGTGATTTGAAAGGATTTTTCTTGAGAAAAATCACATTTTTCCGTCGGACAAACGACGTATGGTTGAGGCCGGCAGGGGATGCCGCCGGCCCGCCCCACTCAGAGGAGACACGACGTGCTGAGCACACTCGATCCGATCATCATCAACCTGCTCTACGCCCTGGTGGGCGGCCTCATGACCCTGCTGTTCATGTGGCTGGGCTGCCGCCTGTTCAACCGCCTGGTGGCCTTCGACATCGCCGAGCAGCTACGCGCCGGCAACCTGGCGGTGGGCATGATGGTGGCCGGCATCTTCATCGGCATCGGCGTGGCCATGGGCCTGGTCGTGGGCCTGGGGCTGAACTGACATGCGCGCCCTGCTCCTCGGCACCCTGCTGCTGCTGGGCACGGCCCCGGCCCTGGCCGACAAGGCCGTGGGCGGGCGCGACCTGACGGCGGCCAAGTGGTCCAAGTACGACCACTACTTCCGCAAATACGCCAAGCGCTTCTTCGGCCCGGACATGGACTGGCGCTGGTTCAAGGCGCAGGCCATCATCGAGTCCAACCTGCGCGACAGCGCCCACTCCGGGGCCGGGGCGCGCGGCATCATGCAGATCATTCCGGCCACCTTCCGCGAGATCCAGCGCAAGAACCCGGCCCTGTCCGGCAAGGCCATCCACCAGCCGGAGTGGAACATCGCCGCGGGCATCTACTACAATCGCCTGCTCTTCCAGCGCTGGGACGGCGACCTCAGCGAGGCGCAGCGCATCTCGCTCATGTTCGCCAGCTACAACGCCGGCTACAGCCGCGTGCTGAAGGCCTTCCGCAAGGCCGGCCAGCCGCGCGACGACTGGCAGGCGGTGGCCCGCCACCTGCCCCGCCAGACGCGAAACTACGTGCAGCGCATCCGGCGCCTCATGCAGCTCATGCCGCCGCGCAAGGCGCCCCGCCTGCAGCGGCGCGGCCTGCAGACCATCCTGGCGCTGCTGGAGGAAGGCGACCAGCGCGCCGCGCCGCCGGCTGCGCCCGCCACCGACTGACATCCCCAACCACCGCGGCCCGGGCCGCACACCCGCAGCGTGAACAACCCGCAACCGCCCGCCGTCGTGCTGCTGTCCGGCGGCCTCGACTCCGCCACCGCGCTGGCCATCGCCCGCGCCGAGGGCTACGCCTGCCACGCCCTCAGCTTCCGCTACGGGCAGCGCCACGAGGCCGAGCTGGCCGCCGCGCAGCGCGTGGCCGCCACCTTGGGCGCGGCGGCGCACCGCATCGTCACCCTGGACCTGGGCAGCTTCGGCGGCTCGGCCCTCACCGACCCGGCCATCGCCGTGCCGGAGACGCCGGGCGAGGGCATCCCGGTCACCTACGTGCCGGCGCGCAACACCGTGTTCCTGTCCATCGCCCTGGCCTGGGCCGAGGTGCTGGGCGCGCAGGACATCTTCATCGGCGTCAACGCCGTGGATTACTCCGGCTACCCGGACTGCCGGCCGGAGTACATCGCCGCCTTCGAGCGCATGGCCAACCTGGCCACCAAGGCGGCCGTGGAGGGTCGGCGGCTGCGCATCCACACCCCGCTCATCGACCTCTCCAAGGCCGACATCATCCGCCGCGGCAGCGAACTGGGCGTGGACTACGCCCTCACGGTGAGCTGCTACCAGGCCGATGCCGAGGGCCGCGCCTGCGGCGTGTGCGACGCCTGCCGGCTGCGTCGCGCCGGCTTCCAGGCCGCCGGCCTGCCCGACCCCACCCGCTACCGGAACGAACGCGGCGCGCCCTGAAAAACCGGGGCGCGCCGCAGCCCGCGCGGGGGTTGTGATTTCAAGCGGAGGCGGTATCATACCGGCCTCCAACGGGTCGTTAGCTCAGTTGGTAGAGCACCGCACTTTTAATGCGATGGTCGCTGGTTCGAATCCAGCACGACCCACCACCTCCCTCTCCCCTTCCCCTCCCGACCGCACCAGCACACCGCCCATCGGGCAGCGCACGGTTGCGCCCGCCCCGCAGGGGGCAGACGCGGTCTGCTCGGAAGATTGCCCTCGCCCGCCGGCCCGGCGGGGACTTCAGGCCACCCGCGCCGTCAGGCTGTCCGGGAAGCGCTTCAGTTCCACCGTCCACAGCTCGCCGGTGACGGTGAGGATGGCGCAGGAGGGGCCGCCCTGGGTGCGCACGCGGCCGGCGGCGCCGGGGTTGACGATCCACGGGCGGGCGTCGCGGTCCCACACCTGGAAGTGGGTGTGGCCGTAGACGATGAGCCGCGCCTCGGGGTAGTCGCGACGCAGCTGGGCGTGGCTGGGCTGGCCGCCCAGGCGGTGACCGTGCTCCATGACGATGAGGTCCCCGTTGACCTGCAGTTCCACCCGCTGCGGCAGGGCGGCGACGATGTCGTGCTGCTCGGCGGGCCACAACCCGGGCAGGTCGTTGTTGCCCGCCACGGCTGCCACCTGCCCGGCCAGCGGCGCGAGCTGGTCGAGGATGCGTCCGTCGCAGATGTCGCCGGCGTGCAGGATGAGGCGGCAGCCGGACAGGGTGTCGGCCACGCGCGGATCGAGGTAGGCATGGGTGTCCGACAGGATGCCGATGCGCAGCTCCGGCGCGGACAGGGCCAGTCGTTGTGCTTGCATGGAGTCGTCTTTCCGGTCGAATGGGGGGCGCCTTTGTACCGCAACGCGCCCGCCCGCGAAAGTACCCGCGGCCGGCGCTGGGGGGTTGGGCGCCCGAGACGATGCGGCCCGCCACGGGGGCGGGCCGGTCGGGGCGATGGCGGGCGGCGTCAGACCTCGCTGCCGGGGCGGGCGATGCCCGCCGCCTCCTCCTCGGACACGCTGATGAGCGGCACCCACTTGACCTTCTTGAGCGTCCACTGCCCGGTGTCGCGGTCGAAGGTGGAGTTGACGAAGCACTTCCAGTTCTCGTCGTCCAGCTGCATGTAGTCGGTGCGGTAGTAGTAGCCGGGGTAGCGGCTCTCCTCGCGGAACTGGATGTGCTTCATGTGCGCCCAGGCGGCCAGGATGCGGTGGTTGTTCTCCCAGGCGCGCAGCAGCTCGTGCAGGTCGCGGGCGCACATCTTGCCGGTGTCTTCGCGCAGCATGCGCAGCTTGCGCTCGGCCACCTCCAGCATGACCTGGTTGGTCTGGTACAGGGTGGACACGCCGGCCACGTACTCGTCCATGATCTTCTGCAGGCGGAGCTGCACCATGCGCGGCGTGATGCAGTGCGGGTTCACGTCCGGGTTGGTGGTGTCGTCCTTGGTCTCCAGGTAGACGTGCACGGGGCGGTACAGCTCGTCCACCAGCTCCTTGATCTCCTCGTCCAGCTCGGGCTCCCAGTCGAGGTGGTCCAGCACGTACTTGACCATGCCCTTGGCGGCGATGCGCCCCTCGGTGAAGGAGCCGGAGCTGAACTTGTGGCCGGAGGCGCCCACCCCGTCGCCGGCGGTGAACAGGCCGCCCACCGTGGACATGCTGCGATAGCCCCAGTGGTAGTGCTCGGGCACGCCGGGCAGGTCCTCCGGGCCGGACACCCAGATGCCGGCGCAGCCGGCGTGGGAGCCGAGCAGGTAGGGCTCGGTGGGCATGATCTCCGACATCTCCTTGTCCGGCTCGATGTTCTCGCCGGCCCACACGCCGCACTGGCTGATGGTCATGTCCAGGAAATCCTCCCAGGCCTCGGCCTCCAGGTGCTGCACCTCCTCGGGCGTCATGTTCTCCGCCAGCTTGGCCATGGCCGTGGGGGTGTCGATGAAGATCGGCCCGCGGCCCTCGCGCATCTCCTTGAGCATGAGATGGTTGCGCAGGCAGGTGCCCATCTTGTGCAGGCTGGTGGCGTAGGCGTCGTAGCCGTGCTCCTTGAGGGTGTCGAAGTTCTTGGCCGGGAAGTCCTCGCCCAGCGAGTTCATGGAGCGCGCCTTGAAGAGCAGGAACCAGGCGCCCACCGGGCCGTAGCCGTCCTTGAAGCGGGCCGGCACGAAGCGGTTTTCCATGAGGGTCAGCTCGGCGCCCACGTCGGCGGCCATGGCGTAGGTGGAGCCGGCGTTCCACACCGGGTACCAGGCGCGCCCCAGGCCCTCGCCCACCGAGCGCGGCCGGAACACGTTGACCGCCCCGCCGCAGGCCAGCAGGCAGGCCTTGAAGCGGTAGATGTACACCTTGTTCTCGCGCACCGAGAAGCCGGCCGCGCCGGCCAGGCGGCTTGGGTCGTGGCGGTCCTTGATGAGGCGCACGATGAACACCCGCTCCTGGATGTTCTCCTCGCCGATGGCCTTCTTGGCCGCCTCGGCCACGATCCACTTGTAGCTCTCGCCGTTGATCATGATCTGCCAGCGGCCGGAGCGCACGGGGCGGCCGCCCTCGCGCAGCGGCTTGTCCTCGTCGCCCTCCTGCTTCCAGATGGGCAGGCCCCATTTCTCGAAATGGTGCACCGAGTCGTCCACGTGGCGGCCCACGTCGTACACCAGGTCCTCGCGGGTGATGCCCATGAGGTCGCCGCGCACGTAGCGCACGTAGTCGGCCGGGTCGTTCTCGCCCATGTAGGTGTTGATGGCCGACAGGCCCTGGGCCACGGCCCCGGAGCGGTCCACGGCCGCCTTGTCCACCATCTTGATGGTCAGCTCGTGGCCCTCGGCACGCGCCGCCTCGATCCACTTCCGGGCCTCGAAGGCCGCGCCGCAGGCGGCCATGCCGCCGCCAATGATGAGGATGTCGACATATTCTTCGACGACTTCGGGCTTGTCGGTGACGGGTTCACTCATTGCGGAATCTCCATTGCGCGCCGGTGGATCGGATCGTTCAGTCGGCGATGAACTGGCTCATGTCGCAGGCGTGCGTGCCGCGCGTGAACAGCACGCTGCCGTCGTCCAGCCGGGACAGGTCGGCATCCGGCTCGCCGCCGTAGGGGTCGGCCGAGCCGGGCGGCGTGGTGCGGGTGGGAAAGCGGAACTGCTTGACCGTGCCGTTGCGGAAGCGGATGGCCCACTCGATGGCCTGCCCCTCGTGGATGGGCTGCACACTGGCGCCCAGGGGGACCACGTCGGCGTAGTGGCGCACCTCGATGGCGTAGCGCGGGCAGAGCTTCACGCAGGCGTAGCACTCCCAGCACTGCTCCGGCTCCCGGTTGTAGGCCTTCAGGGGGTGGCCGGTGACGCTGCCGTCCCGGTCCAGCGCCATGAGGTCGTGTGGGCAGATGTACTCGCACAGGGCCTCTTCCCGGCTGCGGCAGCCGTCGCAATCGTTCGTCCTCACAAACGCGGGCATCGTCTCGCCTCCCGATTCTGGTCGTGATCCACAAAAACCCCGCGCCGACCGGGGCTGGCCGGCGCGCGCCCAAAGATACCACTGTTGCCCCCCGCGGCGGCACCGTCGATTGCGGCACGGACCCGCCCGCCGCCCTTGTGGCATACTCGGCGCTCGCCATCCGTCCACGCCCGCCGATGCCCATCGACCTCACCCCCCTGGCCGACCTGGTGCGGGAGGCCGCCCGCGACGAGCTGCTGCCGCGCTTCTGCCACATCTGCTACGAGCTGAAGGCCGACGGCAGCATGCTCACCGAGGCCGACCTGGCCGTGAACCGCCGCCTGCGGGTCGAGCTGGCCGCGCGCCACCCCCAGGTGCGCTTCCTCAGCGAGGAGATGAGCGCCGCCGAGCAGCAGGCGATCCTGGACTCCGGCCGGCCCTGCTGGTGCCTGGACCCGCTGGACGGCACCAGCAACTTCGTGGCCGGCATCCCCTACTTCGGCGTCTCCCTGGCGCTCATCGAGGACGGCCAGCCCACCCTGGGCATCATCTACGATCCCAACCGCGACGAGCTGTTCAGCGCCCGCGCCGGCCAGGGCGCCGCCCTCAACGGCCAGCCCCTGCGCCTGCCCGCCCAAGGCCTGCCGCTGCAAAACGGCATCGCCATGGTGGACTTCAAGCGCCTCGACCGCGCCCTGCGCAACCGCATCCTCGACCAGCAGCCCTTCGGCTCGCAGCGCAACTTCGGCTCCTGCGCCCTGGAATGGGGCTGGCTGGCGGCCGGGCGCGGCCACGCCTACCTGCACGGCGGGCAGAAGCTGTGGGACATCGCGGCGGGGGTGCTGATCCTGCAGGAGGCGGGCGGCCACGCCTGCACGCTGCACGGCGAGCCCGTGTTCCGCGCCAGCCTCACGCCGCGCTCGGCGGTGGCCTCGCCCTACGAGAGCGTGTTCGCGGAATGGTGCGACTGGCTGGGCGTGCCGCGCTGAGGCGGCCCGCTACCCGCTACTTGTATTCGATGATCGTCTGCCGCCGGTGCATGAGGCGGTTGAGCAGGTAGCGGGTCTGCCCGACGAACTGGGGAATCTTGGCGAAATAGCAGTTGAGCCCGTACAGCAGCTTGTGCCGGAAGGGCCGGTTGCGGGTGTTCCAGATGTCCTTGAAGGCCAGCCGCAGGCCCTGCAGGGGGAACACCAGCAGGGCCAGCCAGGCCGCCGGCTGGAACAGCCCGGCCACGGCGAAGAACAGGGCGTACAGCCCCCAGGCCCAGTTGCTCTTGGACTCGCGCACCCAGTGGCGGTGCGGCCGTGCGCCGTGCAGGTGGGCCCCCTCGGCGAAGGCGTAGCCGGCCCGCTCGTTGCGCCGCCACCACTGGCCCAGGCGGTGCATGTTGGCGTCGTGCAGCGTCATGTCGTGGTCGAGGCGGTAGATCTTCCAGCCCGCCTGGCGCAGCCGCACGCACACCTCCGGGTCCTCGCCGGCGATCAGGCTGTCGTCGTAGCCCTCGATCTCCTGCAGCGCCAGCACGCGCACGGTCACGTCGCCGCCGCAGTAGTCGGCGTCGCCCACCGGCGTGTCCCACTCGATGTCGCACAGCGTGTTGAAGATGGAGGCGCCGGGATTCCGCTCCACCCGCCGCCCGCACACCATGCCGTATTCGGGATGCTCCTCCAGAAAGCCCACGGCGCGCTCGATATAGCCGGGCACCAGCTCGCAGTCGCCGTCCATGAACTGCACATAGCGGAAGCGGCGCCGGTCGGCCAGCACGGCGGCAAAGCCGGCATTGCGGGCGCGCGCCGCGGTGAAGGGCAGATCCATGTCCAGCTCCACCACCTCGGCGCCGTGGCGGCGCGCCAGATCCTGGCTGCCGTCGGTGGACCCGGAATCCACGTACACCAGCTTGTCGAAGCGATCGGCCAGGCCCGGCAGCGAGCGGGCCAGGTGATGGGCCTCGTTGCGGCCGATGATGACCAGGGCGATACGGGCTTTCTTGGCCATGGCGATGTCTATTCGTCCAGCGGCTTGATGGTGGCGGGCACGCCCACCGCCAGGTGGCGCGGCGGCACGGAGCGCAGCACCACGGCATTGGCGCCGATGACGGCCCCGTCGCCCACCTCCACGTCGCCCAGCACCACCGCGCCGGCGCCCACGTTCACGTTGCGGCCCAGGCGCGGCGCGTCGAAGGGGCGATCCAGGCGGCGGTTGCCGAGCGTCACCCCCTGGCGAATGATACAGCCGTCGCCGATGCGCGCATTGCCGTGGATGACGATGCCGCCCTGGTGCTCGATGACCACCCCCTGCCCCACCTCGGCACTGTAGGGCAGCTCGATGCCGTAGTGGTTGCGCACGAAGCGGAAGGCCATGCGGTAGAGCACACTGAGCGGCGCGCGCAGCGGCTTGGGGCGGATGCCCATGCGCCACACGCCGAAGCGGTACACGGCCAGGGCGCGAAAGCCGGGCCGCGTCCAGTCGCGCTCGTGGGCGCGCCAGTCGGCGCGGATCTGTGCCCACAGGCTCGGGCGGCGCTCAGTGCTCAAGGGAGGCCCCCCGCAGAAAGACGGAATTGGCCAGCAGGTCCTGCAGGAAGTGGGGCGGGTCCAGATCCGGCTTGGCCTGGATGCGGCGCCGCACCCGCCACAGGGCGTAGCCGCTGATGGCCGCCAGGTCGGCCAGCAGGGCGGTGCCCTTGCCGTAGTTCTTGAGGAAGAAGCGGCGCCGCGAGTCGAACCAGTACTGCGGCCGGCGCGGCGCCTTCTTGCGCAGGTCGGAGATGCCGGTGGCCGCCCCCACCACGTGGTGCACGCGGCTGCGCGGCACGTACCAGATCTCCCAGCCGCGCCGGCGCGCCTGCAGGCAGTAGTCCACCTCCTCGAAATAGAGGAAGTAGTCCTCGTCCATCAGGCCGATGTCCTCCACCAGGGCCGTCTTCATCATCAGCGAGGCGCCCGCCAGCCAGTCGGCGCGGTGCGGCTGGGATTGCAGCGGCACGGGCACCAGCCGCTCGGCGAACAGGCGGTCCAGCACGCCCACCTGCATGGCGCCCAGGAACTCGCTGGCCGGCGACGGGAAGCGGAAGGCGGAGATCTGGCCGGTGCCGTCGGCGTCCTCCAGGCGGCTGCCGGCCATGCCGGCGCGCGGGTGGGCGTCGAGGAACTCGATCAGGTGGCGGGCCGCGCCCGGATAGACCTGCGTGTCCGGATTGAGCAGCCACACGTGGCGCGGGCGCTGCGCCATCTCCAGCACGCGCCGCAGGCCGATGTTGTTGCCGTAGGCGTAGCCGCCGTTGATGGGCGAGGGGGTGAGCAGCACACGCTCGCGCAGGCCCTTCTCGTCCAGGTAGTCGCCGATGATGCGCGGCGAGTCATCGCCGGAGTGGTTGTCGATGACGTGGATCTGGAAGGGGGGCATGTCGGCGCTGTCGTCCAGCAGCGACTCGATGCAGCGCAGGGTGAGCTGCGGCACGCGGTAGTTGACGATGATGACAACGAGCTCGACGGGCGCTCCGTTCATGGGGCGGGCCGCTCCTCTGGTCCGGTTGACGACAGGGGCGGATTATAGGACCCGCCGCGCGCGAAAAATGCGCCCGCCGGCGCACTTTGCCGCCCGCGCAACGCCAAGGCGTGCGCAAAACGGGCGCGGCCGGCGGGGACCGCGGTCAGGCCCAGGTGATGGTGCGGCGCGCGCCGGCGGGGGCCGCGTCCGGGCCGTAGGTGTGGTCCACGGCCTCGCCGCGCAGGGCGCGCAGCAGCTGCAGCCCCCGCTGCACGTGGCCCATGCCGCGCTGCACCAGCTGTTCGTTGCTGCGGCTCAGGGCATGACAGCCGAGCAGCACGTCCTGCAGCTGGCCGGCCAGGGCGGCGGCCTTTGAACTCGCCCCGCACAGGCGCGCCGCCAGGGCCGGCAGGTCGTGCTCGCCGGCCAGCCCGGCGGCGGCCAGCCAGGCCTCCAGCGTGCGCTGGAAGTCCGCCACCTCGGCCAGCGCCGCGCGCTTGCGCGCCAGCAGCGCCTCCAGCGCGCCCATCTCCAGCCGCACCAGGGCGGCCTGCTCCTCGGCCAGCACCCTCTCCAGCTCGCGGGCCTTCTCCAGCCCCCGGGCGAGACAGGCCCGCAGCCGCCCGCAATGTTCCGATGTGTGCATGGATCACCTTCCCTGTGTTCCGTGGGCCGGCGGGCTCAGCCGCGGGCCCGCTCCATGGCCAGCAGCCGCTCTGCGATCACGTCGGCGCGGATCTGGTAACTGCCATCGGCCAGCGCCGCGCGCACCCGCGCCACCTTGTCCGTGTCCACCTCCGGCAGTCCGCCCAGCATGCGCTCGGCCGCCTGCAGGCGGCGCGCGGAGGGCGTGAGCCGCACCTGTTCCTCGACGGCGGGCCGCCCAGCGACTCCCCCGGACTCCGAGGCTTCCGGCCGGCGCTGGCCATCCCTGGCCAAAGAGTTCCTGACCGGCAAAATGCCATCGATCTTGGTCATCACCAAACTCCCATTGCTCGTTCGTTGCTCACGGGTGGCTTATCGGGGGTGCCGCCGAAAACTTTAGCCACTTCCGGTCCCGGGCGGAGAAACGGTGTCGAAAGCGTGACGAAGTCCCTGTTTCCACAGGCTCGGGGCGGCAAAAGCTTGCCGGCGGCCTCAAAAGTGGATCAGCACGCGGCCCTTGCCGACCACCTCGCCCTGCACGATGCGCCGCGAGCTGAGGTTGCGCACGCGCACAGTGGCGCCGAGGGCGCCGTCGGCCAGCGCCTCGCCCGCCATGCGCACCTGCACGGTGCCGTTCCTGGCCACCAGCGTGACCCGCTCGCCGCGCCGCACCAGCCGCGGGGCGGCGAACTGGCGCGGCTGCAGCACGCGCCCGGCGGGGATGTTCTGGCGGATGCGGTAGCCGACGAAGCGTTGCGCATCGTCCAGGTAGCCACCGCGCAGGCGCGAGACGTCGCGCTTCTCCAGCCGTACATCGTCGGCGCGCAACCGCTCGCCGCG